>Ga0209425_10002555_pt1 | contig 20111 bp, 17 predicted proteins | sample COG_05_FD_184749 | JGI IMG/M metagenome (GOLD analysis project Ga0209425, IMG submission 184749) | Pelagic Microbial community sample from North Sea - COGITO 998_met_05 (SPAdes) (version 2) | ecosystem: Environmental > Aquatic > Marine > Neritic zone/Coastal water | place: Helgoland, sampling...
AAGCTCAAATAAAGGAGCAGTTCCAAGATATTTTTTAATTATTTTTCGACCGATCATCGATGCCTTAGAATTATTTTTATTACTAATGTATGCTGAACAAGCCTGATATGCTCTTTTAGCTTTTTTTCGTATTTCTTTTTTACTTGGGCGTCCATTTGATAATTTCGACAATAAACCAGAATTCAAGTTTTCGATTAAACAAGTTTCCAAGTCTCCAGTCGGGGACTGAAAAATTTTCCAATTAATGGCAGAAACCGGACTATTAAAAAAAATAAATAATATTACTAATAAAGTTTTTTTCATTATTACAATTCCTAAATAACTGCAATTATATGGACTAATACAGTATACCAATCAGGGATAAATTAAAGAGTTTGTTGACTACAATTAGCAATCAAATAGTAATTTTATTTTTTTTATGTTATATTAGATTTATCTTAAATTCTGCGAAGTGATTTTTTTGATTTAGGACCAATCAAATCAGGAGGAATTTCAATATGATTGTTTCTCAATTGCTATCAGAAAAAGGTCCTGAATTACACTCTGTTAATGATGAGCATGAAATTAATAAAGTAATTCAAACCTTGGCAAAAAAAAGAATTGGACTAGTGGTTGTTACAGATAATTTAGATCAGATTAAAGGCGTGCTCTCTGAGCGAGACATCGTGCGTGCCCTTGGAGAATTTGGTTCAAAAATTCTCCAATGGCCAGCTAAAAGACTGATGTCGAAGGATCTAATAACTTGCCAAATTGAGGCAACAATAAGTGAGGTGATGCATAAAATGACAGAAAATCGGATAAGACATTTACCAATATTGAATGATGAAAAACTTATCGGGATTATAAGTATTGGTGATGTTTTAAAAAACCGCCTGCAGGAATTAGAAAATGAAGGAGCTATGCTAAGACAATATATCTCAAATGGATAATTAAATATCCAGAGCAAGCACTAGGCTTGATGCCGGAAATGCCTATTGTGGTCAGTGGATGCAAATTCAAGATACTTGGTATGCTTGCACTTAGGAGAGCTAATTACAAATAAAGGAATATAACTGTTACAAAAAAAATAGAAGCCTTAGTTAAATTCATTAAAATTTTCAACTCTTATATTAAATCCTATCGTTATTCTCTCTTGGGAGCCTTGATAAGGATAAACCATGTGTTTAAGCCAAGCTGGGAAACAGTAGATACGACCATCTTCTGGAGGTAAATTAAGAGGTTGTCCAAAGGGATTTCCGGGTGTTGGGATCATTTCAACAGCACCTCTTGGATCCAAGAAACTAATTTGACCATTATTGTCATCAACCGGTCCGTCAATACCGGAACTCACATAGTAAACACCTGACCAAGTGCTTCCAGGATGACTATGCATTCTGTGCATGCCGCCATTGCGGATTATATTTGCCCAAGCGATGTAGGTCATATCTGCTGAAAATTTATCATCACTAACACCTGCTGATGTTTTTGTTATTTCAGTAATGGCCGTGCTAATAAAATTAAGAATTTCCTTAACTTCAGGAAAATCCCACAGATGAAGATCGTCTGACGAGTGCCACCCCCCAATTATACTTTTCTTTTTACCTATATCTTGGCGCTCTTTTTCATGAATAATTCTAACAAGCGCTTTGTTGATGGCTTCAGTTTCGTCAAATTTTTTATTAAAAAGTGGTGTTGGCCAGAGAAGTCTTACTCCGTTCTCTAATTCAACTTTTAATTTCATAGTATTTTCCATAAATTAGAAATTTATTATATATTAGAAACCTAATATTACCTTCAACACAATACTAAAATTAAGTGGTTTAGTATTTTGGGTAAGAATGGCGTTTAGAGAGGAGCTACAAAGGTACTAAGATATACTATTAATATAATTACTATTAGTACTATATACTATTACGCTCCTCTTATATGGGACTCATAAGGAAGCACCGATAGACCTCTTCTTGCAGACTGAAACAGCCCCAGTATCATCATTATACCATCACCAATATGGAATGACTCTGTAGACACTTTTACGACTCACTGAGTCTATCTTTAGGTGCGTCTGGTGGGGGTAAAGAAGTTTGGAAATTTACTGACTCTGTATGACTCTTAAAATGACTCACAGAGGGTGTTTAGAATGAAACTATTCTCGATGACACATCACCATCAAGCTTATAATCTAGGCCTCTATCAGCTTTATCAGTGCCACCATCTATTATTGCTAGAAGGAATAGGCCCCATGAACCAAGAAAGGCGAAAAATAAAATCCAATGTATTCCCTTGAATAATCTAACTAACATTTAGTCACCCCAACTTCTTAGCTAAATCTTCTGCTCTTAATGACCCACAACATCTGTGCTTATTCGTGTTTATCAATAAGAGTTAGGGCGCTAACTTCACCCTCATAAAATTCGTTGTCTATCTTGTTAAGATTGCAGCATAAGATACAGTCAAATATAAATATTAGAATTATGACAACTAGATGTTTCGGCAATTCCTAGATAAACTTCAAATATTTCAAAACAGAAGTGGTAGGTAATTATTTGTTCGTTATTGTCTTAGACTTTACACTCTTTTATTTCTTAAGGATAAATTTAGGTGCAATTTTCAATGCAGTTTCTATTTGACACGAGGCCTTAGTTGATGAGTCAACGAAGATTACTCTCGATAAAATTCAAGGCAGATTTCACAGCCCTATCCAAGTCTTCTCTAGATTTTCCACTACCAGAAGTTTTTGTAAAACACTTCTTATTAATTATCGCCCTAGTGGCTTTTGTGCCATCTAAGAATATAGCACCTCTTCTGGATTTATTTATTATAACAGGGTTGTCATCACAACCATTAAAAGCAATCCCTTTTCCAATAGTACCATTGTGACTAAAAAAATGATTGGACTTCTCGAAAATTATTAGCTCAACATCTGCACCTACTTTCTTGTAAAGTTTTGTTAACGTAACACAGGGTATTGGAGTGTAATGACTTTCCCCACCTTTAAGTATTAACAGCGGTACCGGGAAATTTTGGGGCTCTATAAATGTTGTACAAGGCGGCTCAGCTGCCACAACGCCAGCCCATTTCAAATTATCTAAAAATTCAAGTTTTTTGAACATCATAAGAGCTTGGTGAGCCCCGTAACTGAAGCCGGTATAAAAGAAATTATTTGGGTCGAGTTTTCTATTTTTAGATAATTTTTCTGCTACTTGGCGACCATATACTGCAGCTTGTGGAAATTTTTGTTTTTGACTGGGTTTTAGTCGTTTATTGTAAAATGCGTCTATGACCGCTATTGCGAAACCCCGCTCATTTGCTGCCTTAACCAACCGCTTTGAGTACTCATCGGTTTGAACAATACTTTTACGCAAAAACCCACCATCTCTCGAACTTCCATGTTGGGTTATTATAAGTGGGACAGGAGTTCTTTTGGGTTTGGAAGGTACAAATAGTTCAACAGGCACCTTACTGGATCCATATTTACGTTCTAGAAGCTCGTAAATAATTGTTTCCGAATAAGGTTCTTCAGAACTCCAAACCCAATTAGAGGTAAAATAAAATTGGATTATAATTATTAAAACTAATATCTTCATAACAATATTTCGCCCTAAAAAAATCTGGATGGAAACTACCCAAGCTTCTCGGCTAAATCTTCAGCTCTTAAGTATCTGTATCTTTGCGCCATTCTAAGATCCTTATATCCTGTGATTGTTATCACCTCCAAAACATTCAAACCTTTTTAAAGAAGCTACTGGGCAACTAAAAAATATCATTTTACTCTTTTTCAATTTGCTCTAAAGCCTTTTTTAATGATGCAATTATTTGTTCTTTCTTTGTGTAATTGAGGTCAACTGATAAACTAAAACCCTCATACTCCTCTTTCAATAACTTTTTTGCATGCAACGGGTCGTCTTCGTTTTTATTAACTTGATATGTTTGAACTTTATGAACCATGCCTTTGACTTTGATTTCGCCTTTTTTTTCACATAATATCTTTTCTTTAACCATAGAGTAGGTTTCGTGAGAAATTAAGATTTGCCCCACCTCTGCATTTGACTCAAGGCGACTTGCTAAATTAACTTCACCTCCAACAATGGTATAGTCTAATCGATCTTCAGAACCAAAATTTCCCACGTTACAATAGCCAGTATTAATGCCTATTCGTATTTCTAAGGGTTTTGATATTCCTTGATCTTCCCACATTCTTCGAAGGTATTTCATGCGTTCTCTCATCTCTAAAGCCATTAGAACACATGCCCTTGCATCTTTTTTCTCGCCTTGAGTTTCTGGGTCACCAAAAAAGATTAGAATTGCATCTCCAATAAATTTATCTATTGTACCCCCATGCTTTAGAGCAATATTAGACATTTCGTTGAGATAATTATTTAATAAAGAGCTCAATACCTCTGGTTCAAGTCTATCAGTCAAATCAGTAAATCCTTTAATATCAGAAAAAAATACCGTTAATTTTTTTCGATAGGCCTCGATTTTTACATTTTTTTCCCCCGAAAAAATTGATTTGTAAACTTGTGGTGACAAGTATTTGGAGAGTTTGGTTGCTAATTGCTCTATCTTTTCCTGAGCTTCAACTCTCTGAGTAATATCAATAATGGTCCATAAAACTTCTTCCTGCTCAGCAACAGGATCCCCAGCTATTCGAAACCAAATTTTTTTTCCATTTTTTTTTCTAAACGGCCATTCTAAATTCACGGTCTTTTTTTTTCGAACCTGATTAAATGCTCGTTCCCCGAATTCTTTGTAGGTTTCCTTTGAAATATGAATCATTTCAGCGTTATTACCAATAAGCTCATCTTTAGTATAACCTAATGTTTCACAAAATTTTGGATTTACTTCAATCAAGGTTCGATCTTTATCCACGATCATTATACCAACCCCAGTATTATAAAAAACCTGTTTAAACCTAGAAGATAGCTGAATTTGTGAAACCATAAAAAATTTTCCTTAAGAATTTTTATTAATTCTAATAGTATAATCAACTTCTATGATAAGCATAAAATTTCTCTTAACAGCACAATATCAAAGTTTTTAAAAATTATTTGAAGAATAATTTCGTTTAAATATCAGAATAATCGTGCACCGACAATTATCGCCATAATATCTGTTTCACCCAGGGCTTTATGGGCTTCCAAGCGATGAATACCGGACACTAGGACATATCGCCCTTTTCCTTTACGTAAGTGGATAGGTTGAGGCTCAATTTCTGCTATAATTTCTTCTGCTAAAACATTAACTGTCTTTAAATTTAATTCTTTAAGACGTTCCTTAGGCACATAAATTTGATCAATCTTTATGGAAACTGGTTTAAGCAATACTACCCTCTTTGAAGTTTTTTCATTTAATTAAAACCACACTCTGAGAGAACGCCATTAAATGCAAACTAAATCCATAAGAATTACTGACCCCGACCATCTCAACATCAATTCACTCCTAATCCTTTATCAGTTTTCTTTTCCTAAAACTTGCCATGAATCCATCCTAACTGTGCCAAGATTGTGCCCAGCTATTCATTCATGAATAAAAAACTTCTTGAGAACCTGCCTCTAGCCGTTTAAAACCACGCAACCGGAGAGGTGGCTGAGTGGTTGAAAGCACTGGTCTTGAAAACCAGCAGGCGTGCGAGCGTCTCGGGGGTTCGAATCCCCCTCTCTCCTCCATTTTTTTATTTCTAGGCCTCTAACCAAGTAAGAACCTTATTTATTAGCATGACCATACAAATCGCCAACCTAGATTGAAGATTAACTTCCGAAGTTTTAATTGTCATTAATAGTTTAGAACGATTCAATACTATAACCTTGACAAGATTTACTTTTTTAAACCACTATTTTTTTATGACTAACCCAGACAACGAAGTTTCACAATAATGAACAAAGATTTTATAGATTTCCTTGATAAAGAAGATCCATTACGATCGCATAAAAAGAAATTTAATTTACCTCCAGGAATAGTTTATCTAGATGGCAATTCTCTAGGCGCTTTGCCAAAAACGGTTACACAACACATTATGGAGGTTGTTAACAATCAATGGGGACAAACGTTAATAAGTTCGTGGAATGAGTTTGATTGGATAAATCTACCAATCAAAGTAGGTAACAAGATCGGGCAATTAACTGGTGCCGAGCATAATTCAGTTATATGTGCAGATAGTACATCGATAAATCTCTATAAATTACTCTCAGCGGCTACGCAATTAAACCCAGACAGAAAAGTGATCCTATCAGATACTGGTAATTTTCCAAATGACTTATACATCATACAAGGGCTAGTTAAACAGTTGAACAATAATTTTGAACTGCGCCTTGTAGAACCTGAAGAAATTTCGTCAGCTTTGCGAGAGGATGTATCAGTAGCGGTGATTACTGAGGTAGATTACCGCACAGGGAGAAAACACAATATGGCTAATTTAACAGCTATCTCAAAAACGAAAGGTATAAAAATTATATGGGATTTGTGTCATAGCACAGGAGCGTTCCCGGTCGACCTATCAGGTTGCGGAGTTGAACTCGCGGTTGGATGTAGCTACAAATATTTAAATGGTGGCCCTGGCGCACCGGCTTTTCTCTACGTCTCGCCCGAACTCCAAGAGAGTATTCAGCCCCCCTTATCTGGTTGGATGGGACACGAGGCACCATTTAGCTTTGATCTTGATTATCGCCCGGGAAATGGAGTTTCCCGAAATCTTTGCGGAACACCAGGTATCATCTCTATGAGTGCTCTCGATGCAGCACTCGATGTCTGGAAAGACGTTGACCTAAAATTAGTGCGTCAAAAATCTCAGAAACTATTTAATTTATTTAATGATTTAGTTAAGGAACTTTGCCCAGAAACTGGCTTATCTCTAAAAACTACATTCCCTGAATCTGAGCGGGGCAGTCAAATTGCATTTTCTCACCCTGAAGGCTATGCGATCATAAAGGCATTGATTGATCATGGCGTAATCGGTGATTTCCGAGCCCCCAATATTCTTAGGTTCGGGTTAACCCCATTATACCTCTCATTTGGAGATGTCTATCGAGCCGTGTTAATATTGTCTGAAATTATGCAAAAAAGAATTTGGGACCAACCAAAATATCATAAGCGTAGCCTTGTAACCTAGTTTTTTGAGTAGGACAATTTTAATGAGCGATAAAGATTTACCAAAAGGCGTTTACACCAAATTTGATGAATCGATGAGTTATGCAGATTATCTCAGTCTTTCAACGCTACTGGACGCACAAAATCCAATCACCCAGGAACACGATGAACCACTGTTCATTATGATCCATCACATAAGTGAATTATGGATGAAACTGGCCATACATGAATTAGATGCAGCAGCCCAATGTTTGCGCGATGATAATCTTCGTCCAAGTTTTAAAATGCTCTCTAGAGTTTCAGCCATTCAATCTCAACTTATTGAAACCTGGGGAGTGCTATCTACGATGACACCCGCGGATTATCTTAAATTTCGGGATAATCTAGGCCAATCATCGGGCTTCCAATCACATCAATACCGCCATATAGAGTTTTTTCTCGGCAATAAAAAGCCATCATTTCTCTCTCCTCATAAGCACAACGAGGAGATTATGCTTCGACTTACCAACGTGCTTAACAAGCCTAGTTTATATGATGAATCTATCCTGTTATTACAACGACGGAATTTTCATATAGATCACGAAATCACTGATCGAGACTGGTCAATTCCGCATAAACACAATGAGTCAGTTCAAGCGGCCTGGCTCGCGGTCTACCGAGATACAGATAACAATTGGGACCTATATGAGTTAGCTGAAAAATTGGTAGATCTAGAAGATTCCTTCCAGCGCTGGCGCTTTCGTCATTTGATCACTGTCCAACGTATTATCGGGCATAAGCGGGGAACTGGTGGAACCAGTGGAGTCGATTATTTGGCTAAAGCACTGGAGTATCGATTTTTCCCTGAGCTTTGGGATGTCCGAACAATCCTTTGATTGGGGTAAAAAATATGCTCAACATTACCATGATTGTCAAATACCAACAGCCTTAATCTTAGCTGATATGAAATGACATTAGTCAGCATTAAAACCAGCAAGGCTGTGAGCCTCTCGGGGGTTAGTATACTCCTCTCTCCAAAATAATTCCCAAAGATTTGCCGCTACTAAAAATTACACACTTATCATGCTGTCTTTTTTGACGAGAGCCGGCAAAATCCGTAATTGGAGGTATCAAGTATTTTCGGAGGGTTGAAGGATCAGCAGCAGGTTGATTACATTTTCTATAATAGATTATCCTACATATACGCTAAAGTGAGTTCGACAAGGATCCTTATTATTAGAAGATAATAGCTTTAATCTTCAATGTCAGGCTGCTCCCGCAGCAATTGAGATCCCCAACTATTAAAGTTTCCTTTTACTACCCCATCACTTAATTGAAAATCATGTGCTTCTTGAGCTTGCTTATCTTCAATTGGTTTAATTGTGCCGACGCTTTCGGCAAGTAACTGCAATCTAGAGGCCCGTTCGAATTGCATTGCTAATACAGTCGCGGTTTCAATGTTTTTACCCGTTGTCAGTATGCCATGGCTCGCTAAAAGGAGTGAATGATTATCACCAAGCGCCTTAGATATTATTCGGCCCTCCTCATCGGCCAGAGGGACCCCAGGCCACTCAGGTAAATAGGCACAGTCGTTATAAAACATTGCTACGTCCATGTGTGCTACAGCTAACTCTTTCCCAGTCATGGCTAGAGCTGAAGAAAACGGCGGATGCGTATGAACAATAGAATTGATATCGGGGCGTGCTTTATACACCCATAAATGAAAGCGCATGCCTGGGTTAGCAATACCATTACCTTCAACAACTTCGAGATCTTCATTAACTCGAATAACCGTACTTTGGCTCGTATTACCAAAGCCGACCATCAACTGATTTACCCAAAATGTATTATCCTCTGCTCGCACTGTAACATGTCCCGCTAAGGTTTGGGCATGCTCCTCACTAGCCAATTTACGACATGCCAACGCAATCTTTAGCTTTATTGACCAGTTATAATTGGCTATGCTTTCGCCTATATGCTTTTCAATAGGATTCATTTCTGATCCGTTTCCTTTGTTTTTATCCGTTGTGTTATTTTCTTTGTTCATATGCATCTCCCGACTGTGGATAGCTAATGTAAAATTATAATATGATGTTTAGCCCTCGGTCAATTCAGCGATGGCCAACAAAAATAATGATAGAAAAATGGTTATCTTATTATTAAATTGTTGGCAACAATCACTCAAATTTCTATTCTGTTATTGAATCAAATAATATGACTTGTCAAAAATTAGACGCTATTTAGCAATTGATTACACGTTGACTATTCTGGATAAACTATAGTGGTATATATTGCGTAATTTTATAAGCTGTGATGGTGATGGGGGTGATAATCGCTCTTATTTAGTCGGGCGACTACTGCAGTAATTTTAACACATACCCCTTGACGCGGCAAGACGAGTTGGACAGGTTGTCCGGGCAGGCGGGGTATCGACGGACCCACGCTTCCCAAATTTAGTTCATAAGATCAAATTCCCGGATATCATCTAGCCAGATAGCTGCCGAAAGAAGGCGTGATTTATTGCTTCTAGCTGAGGCGAGTTGTTTATCGATTTTGTCCTTAAATTCTTGGGTCTGCTCTCGAATAGGCAGAGACCAATAATTCGGTATTTGGCCAGCTAATAAGCCAGGCCGTTATGTTCGACGATTTGGCTCGTGCAGCTGGAAATTCAGAGACGAGTGATGGTCATAAGTTTTCCCCATCTTTATTTAACAAAGCTTGGTAGCCACAAAGACAGGCTCGGAATTAGAACAATAACTGCCAAACGAAATAAGTCTGCTATCCAAAAGGGAGTAACCCCTTTAAAGATCCTTGAAGTAGTGACATCTGGCAAAACACCACGCAAGACGAAAACGTTTAGACCTACGGGAGGTGTGATTAAACTTATCTCGGTAATTACAACAACCAAAATACCAAACCAAATTGGATCAAATCCTAGTTCTTTAACTAAAGGAAAAAATATTGGAACTGTCAATAATATCATGGATAAGCTCTCGAAGACGCACCCTAAACACACATATGTAATTAAGATTGCGAGAATGACGAGCTGAGGTTGGTCCATAAAATTTTTCGCTATTTCTAACAAGGCGTCAGGAAAGTTTGTTAAATTAATAAAATTTGCAAAGAGCAAAGCACCAATCAAAACTGTAAATAACATGGCCGTAGTTGAGGCACTTTCAATTAAAACTTGATAAAAAGTTTTTATGGTTAAGGTTTTTCTCGCCAATGCAAAAATGAATGCGCCGAAGGCACCAATGCCAGCCGCTTCGGTAGGACTAAAAATACCTCCGTATATTCCGCCCATAACAAAAATAAATAGTGTGATAACACCCCATACACCCCGCAAGGAATTGATTCTTTGGATCCAGGAATATCGTTCACCCGGAGGGCCTAATTCCGGTTTAATTTTAATCATCACTTTAACGGCCGCTAGATAAAATAAGATACCTATAATGCCGGGGATAATGCCAGCGGCAAATAACTTGCCAATACTCGTTTGGGTCAAAATCCCATATATGACTAATAAAACGCTTGGTGGTATGAGTATACCTAGCGTACCACCCGCCGCAATTGAGCCGGCCGCTAAACCATCATCATATCCAAATTTACGCATGGAAGGCATGGCTACTTTGGACATTGTGGCAGCTGTAGCAAGGGATGAACCGCACACAGCGCTAAAACCTCCACAGGCAACAACTGTTGCCATGGCAAGTCCACCCCTTAGGTGTCCAAGGAATGCATTTGACGCCGTGTACAACTCTTCTGATAATCGTGCTTTGGTAACAAAATTTCCCATCAGAATAAATAAAGGTACTACTGAAAGTTCATAACTAATGGAAGAATCAAAAGCTGTTTGTCCGACATTAGCAAGAGCACCCTCCCATCCATTGACTACAACCATGCCGAAGAAACCAACGATTATCATCGTAAAAGCTATGGGAACACGCAAGAAAGATAATACGAGTAACGCGGCAAATCCAATCAATGCTATAGTCATTCTTTCCTCATTCTGACTTTTCGTAAATTTTACTATTACCAAAAATATAGCCAAAAGCATTTGAGAGCAATGCAATGGCAGCAATGCCCGATAACACGGCTATAAGCAGGCTGAATGGCCACAAGGTTAAATATAAGTCATCTGTCACTTCACCAAACTCATAATGTGATGCAGATTTTTCCGCTAAACGCCAAGCAAGAAAAAACATGGCACCAGAACCGATTAAATTTACAAAAATTGCCTGCAACCCCTTTAGCCGAGTTGGAACGAAGACATCCAACAAATCTATTGTGACATGCTCTTCCTTGCTGCACACCAAAGGGAGAATGCAGAATATTAAACCTGGCATCATAAAAGAAATAATTTCATGTAAGGCGGGCAAAGGACTATTAAAAACATAACGACCAGTAACGTCTATAAAAGTCAGTAGCATCATGATAAATAGTATCGAACATGACAGAAGAGTTAAAGTCCGGCCCGGCATTGTGCCGAGCCAGAATGTTAAACGACTTGATTCACTTGCTACCTCAGGGCGATTCTTGATGGACAAGCTCTAGTTACCCTGCAGTTTTGCGACTTCCCCTTTGAAATACTTCAAAACTAAAGCGCCATCGATACCAGAGCCTTTAACCGAAGCAATATATTCTTTGCTGAATTCGGAGTTTAACTTCTTCACCGCATTGATAATCGCAGCAGGGGCTGTAGTCATTTTATTGCCAGCTTTTCTGGCACCAGCTAATCCAGCATCATTAATAGTATCCCATCCGCGGCCAGCTAGATCAGCAAAATTTTCGCCGGATAATCCATCAATCACTTTTTTATCGGAAGTGGAAAGCCCATCGTATTTCTTTTTACTAATAACTAAATAGTGGCTCGAAGTATATAATCCACCCGGTACATAAGTAGAATATGGAACTAATTTTGTTATTTTAAAACTATCGAGTGATTCGTAAGGGAAGGTAATTCCATCTACGATGCCAGCCGAAAGAACTTCATATGACTTAGAAGCAGGTTGGCGAATAGCCACACCGCCCCAGGCTTCAACAATTCGTTTAGGAATAGGCCCCCCTGTTCGCATTTTCTGCCCTTTCATATCACCCGGTACAGTAAAATTCTTCTTTGAGTGATGAATAACACCTGGCCCATGAGTATTCATTCCAACTAGATGGACGCCCTTATAAAAGTTCTTATCAGCAAAAAACTTGGCGTGAGTTCGGGCTAAAGCAACGGAAGAAGCTTTGGCGCGATCACCAAGAAATGGATGCTCGGCAAACATATAAGCGGCGAAACGTTTTGGCGAATAACCGTGCACACTCATTCCAGCATTAGCTTGGCTCGTACGTACAGCATCAAGATGAGCTCTGGGATGAGCAACAGCTTTAGGTAGATGTCTAAATTTAATACGCCCTTCACTACGTTTCTCAACCTCCGACATCCATTTTAAATAAATGTTGGTGTTTACCGGGTGCGTCCAAGGCAACCATGACGAGTAGGTAAATGTGGTAGTGGCTTGAGATGAAGCAATTGATGAAAACATCGCTATTGAAGCAATAGCTATGAATGATTTAATTTTCATTGGGGGGTCCCTCCAGTTAATGTAAAATTCATAATGGTTTTACTTCTTAGTCACAGTAACAAACCTCAGGTAATGTGTAAACGCGACAAATAACAATTAAATCAGTCATTTTAACAGTAAAATCGAACGAATAATGGCGCGTAAATTAAACAACCTTCATTAAAGCAAATGCAACTTGCCAAAATGTTTGGTAGCAATCCGAAATTACCACTTGCGCTTGAGATACAGAGTAATGCTTGAAAGATACCATAGAAAGTGCCAACCTTGGATAACGTATAGAAAATTTCCTTGTCAAAAAAAATACTACGAACTGGGAGAGTGTAAAATTAAATAATCGAAGGGTAGCTCTAGTCGCGGATAAGACCTCTGTCAAAGCGGTATTAACACGCCCACCTTGGAAGCCTGAGCGCCCACGATTAGAAAACAAAAGGGAGTAAAATTATGAAAATTAGAGCAATTATAGCAGGACTCGTGATCACCGCAGCCGCAGTATTTGCGGGGGTAGCGACTGCGAAAGATTGGGCCCCAAAGGGTCCTCTGATGTTCTACATTGGTTTTGGTGCTGGTGGTTCCACTGATACGATGGGCCGAGTCATCGGTAAAGTGATGAAAGAACAGACTGGTTGGAATGTTGTCGTCGAAAATAAACCTGGTGGCGGTGGCGCGGCGATGTTTACCAGAATTGCCAAGTCTAAACCCAATGGTCAAGCTGTAGGTATGGGCGTCAGCACGCCGATCCTAATGCAACTGGTTATGCGCCCTGAAAAGATGGCTTTCAAGATCGATGACTTCGATTATATCGCTACTGTTGCGCGCGGCGAACTTGCCGTAGTTGCCAGGTCGGACGCTCCGTTTAATGATTTGGAAAGCATGGTAAAATATGCTAAGGCCAAGGGTCCATTAAAGATGGCGCTGAACGCCAAGCCGGGAAAATTTGTATTAGGTGCTGTCTCCAGAGCCACCGGCGCAAAATTCCAGTACGTCTCGACCAAAGGTGGAGCCGAAAGTATGAAACTTCTCATGGGTAAGCAGGTAATGGCCGCGACCGCCGGCGGGGCACATGCTCCCTATCTTAAATCAGGTGACGTGAAAATGATCGCAGTCGCGAATGACTCGCGCCACAGCTATGCGCCAAATGTCAAGACGATTGCCGAGCAGGGTTATGGGGTTTCCCTCGATCCTTACTTCTTTATCGCCACAACCAAGGGGACCGATCCGGCCATATTAAGTTCTCTGACCAAAGCGATCAGAAATGCCCTGGCAACGGATACAGTGAAGAAAATTGTCCGCAATGCCGCCAAAAGCTCACTCCTCAATCTCGGTCCGGCGGCGACCCGAAAGAAAATCGTAGACGGATTACCCGTCATGAAAAAGCTTGTTAAGCCCTAATGAGACCCTACTCTGCTCGCGCAAGCGAGCAGAGTGACTTTCTTCTATGGAGTTCACATGATACTTCAAACAGATAGAATTGCGGGGCTGCTCATTGCGACCCTCGGTCTGGTCTTGTTATTCGTTGTCTTTCCATTTGCGATCGAAGACATGGATGACGGTTCCATTAAGCCTGACACCGTGCCCAATGCAATTGCAGCTTTTCTGGTGGTCTGCGGTATTTTGCTGGCAATAAAAAGGGGCGAGCGGACTAAGAGAGACACTCGGGAACTGATATTGGTGTTGCTTTACCTTGCCATCATCGCGGCAGGCCTTTTTGCCATTTCCCATCTCGGATTTCTGATCGTTTCCCCATTCCTAGCGCTTGCAATCATGCTGATTTTTGGAGAACGACGTCCCATTTGGCTGGGGCTGGGCTGTGTTGGAATGCCAGCGATTATCTGGTTTTTGGTAATACAAGTTCTCGAACGCTCGCTACCCTGAGGTTACTCTATGGTCGATTTAGACACCATTCTTGCCGGATTAAGTGATGCATTTACATTATGGAACCTGTGCTTTGTAATTTTCGGTGTTGTATTGGGACAACTTGTGGCTGCGATCCCTGGTATCGGCCCCGTTATGGCAATAGCAATTGCCATTCCCTTTACATTTGGGCTCGATCCGCTTCCGGCGATTGCCTTTCTGGTCGGCGTGTGTAAAGGGGGCACGGTTGGTGGAGCTATACCGGCAATTTTAATCAACACTCCCGGAACACCCGACTCTGCTGCAACTGCGTTAGACGGGCACCCGCTTGCGCGCCAGGGAAAACCGCTTAAGGCAACGAAACTTGCGTTATTCTCCTCTGTCACGGGGGACACTTTTAGCGATATCGTATTGATCACCGTCTCCGCCCCGTTGGCAATTCTCGCCTTGAGAATGGGGCCCGTCGAAGTGTTTGCCCTGATGGTATTTGCCTTTGCAGTCCTTTCAGGCCTTATTGGCAAGTCCTTGATCAAAGGGGCAATTGCGGCAGCGCTCGGACTACTTGCCGCCATGATCGGCGCTGATCCCGAGAACGCATCGCCACGTCTTATTTTCGGTCATTTCGAACTTTTCGATGGACTGCCCCTACCCGCTGTAGCACTTGGCATGTTGGCAATATCCGAAATCGTAACCCGGCTTGCACGGAACAAGGGCATCAGTGACGCGGCAATCAATCTATCGGATGATGGAGACCCCGCAAACCAGCGGGTCAGTTGGGCCGAGTACTGGTCATGCCGGTATACGATGCTCAGGGGGGCCATCATCGGAACGCTTCTCGGCGCTACACCCGGGATAGGAAGCACCGCCGCCGCATTTATGTCCTATTCCTCAACCAAAGCCGCTTCTAAGGATCCAGAAAGTTTTGGCAAAGGTAATATACAAGGCGTCGCAGCCACGGAGTCGGCGAATTCAGCCGTCGTCGGAGCCAATCTGATACCACTTCTAACGCTTGGAATTCCCGGTAGTGTTAGTGCAGCGCTGATCATCAGCGCATTTATGATTCATGGAATTCAGCCGGGCCCGATGTTATTTAAAGAACAAGGCCGTCTGATCTATGGGCTATTCGGAGCGATGGTCATGGCCAATTTCCTTAATTTGTGGATCGGCCAAATTGGACTAAGGCTATGGATCAAAGTGATTTCCGCGCCGCAATCATTCATTTATATTTCGGCTATTATGTTGTGTATCGTGGGAGTGTCCATGGCCGCAGGTGGCATGTTTAGCGTCGTGATTATGCTAATATTCGCAATGCTAGGATACATCATGAATCGCTACGAATTTTCCATCGTCATCTTTATTATATCATTCTTCCTTGGCCCCCGTTTCGAAATTTCTATTGCGCAGAGTACCTCACTTATGAGCGGAGACTGGACCAAAATTATAGAATATCCCATAGCCGTTGCTCTTTTGGCGCTTTCGATTCTAATGCTCTTCTTGATCCTTCGCCGTTCGAACCCCACCACGCCAGCCAAAGGTTGATTTAATGTGGCGGTCCCTATTCTTCGTAACGGCCCTAAATGAGCGGTTTCGTGGCGAGAGAGGGCACAAAACGCTTTTTGACCTCAATATGGAGTACAAGACATGACAACTAACGGAGCGCAATTGCGCAAGCTAATCGAAGCCCCCGAAATAACTGTCTTGCCCGGAGTGCATGACACCTTGAGCGCCCTTATCGCCCAGAGCTGCGGGGCTAAAGCTATCTCGGCCGGCGGATACTCGGCGACGGCGTCCCTTCTCGGAAGACCAGACAGTTCGCAATTATCGCTGACTGAGCTAGGCGAATACTACGCCCGGATGACCGACCGGATCGAGATCCCGATCCTGGCCGATGGCGACACCGGCTTTGGCAATGTCACCAATGTCACTCGAACCGTAAGGGTGTTGGAGAGATCTGGCGTGGGTGGCTTCTTCATCGAGGATCAAGTCTTTCCCAAGCGCTGTGGCCATATGGCAGGCAAAGCCATCATTGGCGTTAAAGAGATGGTAAGCAAGCTTAAGGCGGCGCTTGACGCTCGCCAGGGAGATACCATGATCATGGCGCGAACTGATGCCATTGCTACAGACGGTTTCCAAGAGGCGCTAGACCGCATGGCACTCTATCACGAGGTCGGCGTGGACATTCTTTTCGTTGAGGCGCCGACCGATCTCAGACAACTGCGCCAGATCCCCAAGGAGATGCCCGGCCCATGCATAGTTAATTTGATCGATGGTGGCGCAACCCCGTTGTTGTCGGCTGCGGAGTGCGAGGAAATAGGCTATGCCGCCTGCGCCATGCCTGTCTCTGCCACCCACACCGTCGTAAAGGCGCTTCAGGCGTTCTATTGCGATCTCTTGAATAACGGCGATCTGAGAGATGCAATGCACCACGGCGTGGGTTTTAAAGCCTACACAGATCTCGTCGGGCTACCTGAGCAACGGGCAGCGGAGCAAACCTACCTGGACCACGCACACGCACTCACGGAACGGATGGACAAATGATCGACCTACCGCTAATCACCCGCGCGCAGCAAATTCTAAAGCGTCAGTAATTGCCGAACCCCTTGTCCGCTTCTGGCTAATAGCGGATTAATCGGCACCATCAAATTCGTGTTCATTATAATCCCAAAAGCAGACAGCAATCTTACACAATCAACATTTGAAGAACTTGGAACCCCCCCTAAAAAATAGATTTCGGCCATCCTTAGGTTGAATGTTATTTAAATATAAAAATTGGACTACTCCAGGCTTGAAAACCATCCTCTGTAGTAACGCACACCCATAAGGGATTATCCTTCGAAGCATTTAAATTAACCTCTATTTCTGGCGAGAGCTCACGGTGTGTATTATTATCTGGCAATCGCACAACCTTAAGTTTTCTTTCCAGGCCACCACAATCAAGAACAACATCATCGACACCTAGGTCTTCTAATTTTAAATTAAGCTCACCTTGATTAGATTCTATTAAAATTTCGGCACCTGAAGAATTAGAGAGCCACACATCAAAGCCACCAAAATTACCGGTGGTTATTGCGTCAAATTGCACACAATTACCATTTTTAATCTCAAGTAATTTTTCATGGTTCCAGGCGTTTATTTTTTCAAAACGCTCAATCTTAGTATTCTTAAAAATTGCTTGACCAACCCAGTTTGTATTCCGTCCGCGCCCTCGATACTCAGCGCCACTCCAAATTACCCGGTAACGATCACCCATATCTTCTTTAGTATAGCCACGAACAGTTTCAATAACGTCTACGCCATTCCTTATTTCAATACGTTCAATCGGTGTTGGAGATTTCGCGAGCACTTTAAGCTTTACACTCGGATCTTCTGTTTGAACAATATCGCCCATCATTGCTAACTTTACTTCCGTCGATTGAGCTTCTTCGTATGCATTCGGATCTAGATCAAAAAGATTGCCATGACCCTCAAAATGGGCATTAACAATTAAGTATAATCGATTTCCTGTGGTTCCATAATGATGACGTTTTTTTATACAATCAAATAATCCATCTCGGGATAATTCCTCCGCATAAAAACAAGTAAGCCCCCCATAGGCACCAAACATAGAAGCGCCCGGATAACTGGCCCCTGGCCGACCTTTATGTCCGTCACTATTACAAACAACTCCCGAACGGTGACCGAGAGGAAAACCATCCGTCAACAACCATTCGAACGTTCCCCATGCCGAATGAATTTCCATTGCCGTTTCTATCTTAGGATCATGAGCATATTTAATATCAGCATAGCGACCGCCCACATGAGCATAAGCAAAACAGTCCTCATCTTTTAATGCCGCGAATAACTCCCGCGCATCGTTAACGTCAGTATCGATATCCGACTGATCAGTTAGAAGAGCATGCGATGATCGTCTAATTTGACGCCCCTCCTGTCGGAAGTAAACATTTCGATCTCCACCAACAGATGTATTTCCAGACCATTCGTAACCGGGTATCGTCACAAAACGTCCCTCCTTATTATAAGAAGCTGTTAACTCATTTAGATATTTCCAAAATGCATTATTAACCTGAAAGTCATTAGCCTGATGACTAATTGCATCTAAAAATGCCAAGTCACGTGCAAAATCAAAATACTCTCGTGCGTTTGTTACGCCTATAGACTCGCCACTTTGACCATGGAGATCAGCCCAATACCCCCCATAAGCTCCTTCCGAAATAATTAAAGGACCGGCTTCGCACAAAAACTTACCATTTTGAGAATTATAGATCTTAATGCGCAACTCCCCTTCCTCAGAAACGGTCAATTTTTCACACACAACGGCCTTCTGACCCTTCGAAAACATCTCGGTTTTTGGTAAATTCTTTACCGGAATATTTGGTTCTATTCTAAGATTTGTTTCCACTAGATTAGATGGATTCCCCCAGTCATCCTCAGCTTTGATCCCAAGCTGAAAGATCTCACCAGGACGACGTAAAGTGGAGGTCACAGCTTTCCAGGTTACAGGTAATCCCGGCACAATTGAAATCGAAGGTTGATCTAAAATTGGGACCCAATGCAAGACAGCACAAGCATCAACTAATACTTTAAATTCAAAGCCACTTTCAACAAATGTCTGCATTTTAAATCCGGGAGAACCGCCAGAGGTATCCCCGAAGGTAATTGTTATTGTATCTCCCTCGGATAGATAACCACCTGAGATCCCAACTGTAAGGGCTTTCATCCAAGGGCGCGAACCACCCATCTTTTCAAACTTTAGCGAAGGCTTGGTTCCCAAACTTGTTACTGCTGTTACAAAATTAGGAGATGCTGGATCATCTACTTGTAACCCACCCCAATCTCCAAAAAATCGAAAAACTACCCGAATACTACCATTATCATCAAGACCAAAACGACCAACGGTATATTTAAGATTAAAGGTCTGAAAAGTGCGTACCTGGAATGCACCTTCTGGTGATAATTCCGCTTGGCCGTAGAGCACTGGGTCTTCAGCAGGCGTTGCAGCAGGCCATACTTCGCCGACTAGCGTTGAATTTACGATTCGTAAGTTTTTGCTCGTCATCTACTATGACCCTTCTAACAAGACATCGATAACGAGTTCTAATTTGTCCAATATTTTTGGCAAGGTCTCTCGCTCCATAGTCGATAAACTCGAAATAAATCTTTTCTCACTAATATCTGACAATATTTTTATACGGTAATATAATTTCATTCCGCCAGGAGTTATCTTTAAATTGGCACTCCTTTTGTCCGCGAGGTTTAACTTTTCTGTTACATTCCTTTTTTACTAGACTATCTATTGCTCGACTAACGTTTCCTTTATCATCTTCCCAAATTCACAAATCTCGTTAGCCAAAACTTCACCCAATCTACCGAGCACAATCAAAACTCGCGCCTCTTGTACACCGATATTCAATTCTTTCGTATAAGTACTGGCCGACCATGTGGTCATTTTATTGGAAAGTACCTGCATACGATAAGCCAACCTAGAACGAATATCAAAATTGTTCGATGTTTTTCTAATCGCCGTGATGGGAACCTTCACCTTCTAATTATCCTGACAAAATTTACATGTTGATACAACTATTTTCTTATAGCCAATGTACCAACAGGAAGTAATTAGGAATGGGCATCAATCAGGTTTGGAGACTA
>Ga0209425_10002562_pt1 | contig 20086 bp, 17 predicted proteins | sample COG_05_FD_184749 | JGI IMG/M metagenome (GOLD analysis project Ga0209425, IMG submission 184749) | Pelagic Microbial community sample from North Sea - COGITO 998_met_05 (SPAdes) (version 2) | ecosystem: Environmental > Aquatic > Marine > Neritic zone/Coastal water | place: Helgoland, sampling...
ACACTGTGAAAGAAGGAAGTTGTTTGGAGAGACTAGGTTTGGTATAAAACCAGGAAGGATGCTATGTATGTTTGAGACGAGTAGGCTTCTAAGAAGGTTCTGCAACCTCTGACTTAGACACTCTGCCTTGTCTCCACAAGAACCAATATAGCAATATGGCACTGTGTAACTCTCTGTCTCTTCTGTCTTCTCTGAGGTGACTTATCTAGTAAATCACGCTCACGGGAATTAACTGTAGTTAGTCAATTAGGAATTAGGAATTGGAAATTGGAGTAGGGTCTCTGACTTGATGATCACAACAATATGTATATAATTATATATATATACGTACGTAATAATATGTAATAATAATGAAATATTAAGATGCTATATATGCAGATAAAGGTATTATTTATATTTAATTAATTGTTACGAAGATATATGAACGAATGAAGATAGATATATTATTTTATTACTTTATTGCAACGACCGAAATCGAATTCCGTTGCGAGTCGCCAGGAAACAAAATCGAAAAAAGTTTGTATTTTTCGGCTGTCTTGCTTCGTCGACCTGCACGCCGCACATGGTAAGTCCTCCTTATATTCATCACATCGCAGATCCCCAAATAGTCTTCATACTTGACACCTTTTTGATACCTGACATTATCTGCCTTGAGCGCTCCCTTTCCTTCCTTTAAGGGGAAACGGAAGTCCAGTAAACCGCCACCCAAAAAGGTCGTCCCGAAAGTGGACACCGCGTTTACTTGTCCTTTCTGCAACCATGAAAAGACCGTGTTCGCTAAGATGGATCAGCTCACAGGGAAAGGCATGGTAGAATGCACAGTATGTGGGCAGCGATATACTTGCAATATTTCGCATCTCAGCGAGCCAATTGATGTTTTTAGTGACTGGATCGATGCCTGCGACAAGGTTAACAGAGAAAGCTAGTCGATGATCTGATCCCATTACTTTATTATTCTTGACCCCCAAATCGAACACGTTTCATCGGAAATCCAGTTTTGGTAAAATGTTTGCCCATGAATGGTTCGCTCAGAGCAGCCTCGCGCTGCCAAATCGTGACACTTTGGAAGAGGGATGCTCTTGATCCATGCGGCCCCGATCATACTGACTTACCTCACATCGGGCTTACTCTTTCTAAGCGGAGTACTAGTATGCCGACGTGTTCGCCAATTGGTTTAGCACATGCAGGACGGGAACTCTGATGTCCGTTCCTTCACTCAGAATATCTAGATAACAAAAAGAGTGGAACACGGTTTGAGGTGAATGTCTAAACTGGCACCTTTTGTTCTTGCCAGCCGAGAATCAACGCAATAAGAACCCATATGCAGTGGTCAAAGGCATTTAGGGCACAACGGTAAACGGATAAAGTCGCTTATAAGCCGACCAAGAACCCATACAGATCAATTTGTTAGCTTCGTTCGTAAGGCCAGCGAGTCGAGAACTTTTCTCTATAGAGTTAAAAACCCTTATAATATATACGAACGAAACGTTACGAAGGTATTGATACCTTGCTTATTCTTCGAAGGTACCTGACAAGGAACTTATTTACGAATGAAGCTTATATTTACTTGCCAAAAAAACTCCCTTACTTCGTACGTTTCGTACCATCGAAGAAAGTATGTACCTTCGTATGTTATAGAACATACCTTCGTAAAGTAAAGTACCTTCGTAAACATATGTATATAGTACGTATATATATATATGTAGACTAGCATGCATATATAATATATATATGTATATATACTTGTAGCTACTAATAATAATAATAATATATATCATAATAATAAGCTAGCTAGCTAGCCAACCTTTTACTTCTAGCAGGGAAAGGCTGCTGTGCATCGTACGCAACGAAATTATATGGTGGCATTGTCACGGCGCACTGGTCGATGAGTGCTAGTGTTAACATCTCTTGCGCAAAAGTATCATTCGGCTTTAGACTCAGAGCTTTGTGATAGCATTCTATTGCCTTCTCCATCCGACTCTGAAAGTTTCCCTTCAGCTGGTATGTAAAACCAAGTGCAGTGTATATACTTGCACTCTTGGGCGCAAGACGCAGCGCCTGCTCATACCAATTTATTGCCTCATCAAAGTTGTTCAGCTTTCGGTATGAGTGTGCCAGGTTAACAAGTATCGCTTCCCATCTTGCTACATATGGTTGCGGGATGAGAGAAATTGCCCTCTCGAGGTGGGAAGTTGCCGCGACATGATCACCATCATAATACGCAAGTGCGCCTAACTCATTATGCACAAGAAAATCACTGGGACATAAGTCAAGTGCCCTACAAAGAAACTGTCCGGCTAACTTTAAGTTGTTAGTACGGTGATATTCCATTCCAATGCACATCAAAGATAAGTGGCAGCCAGGAAATATGCGAGTGGCTGTGCGGTATGCTGCCATCGCCTGGTCGCTCTCGTCCTGAGCCGCGAATGCATGCCCGAAGCCAATCCATGCAGGAACGAATGCGCTTTCCATCATCGTTGCTTTGCCGAAATAACGGCGAGCGGAATCAAATTGTCTTGTGCAGTAGTAGTAGCAGGCCACTGCAAACCAACTGATTGCGTTCTCCGGGTACTCCTCGACAAGTTCGTGTGCACAGAGATACAACTTGCTTTTCAAGCGGAGCTCAGCAGCAACTGCTAGGTAGCAAGTGAGGGCAGTAAGCTTCATTGGCTCGCTCGAAAGCAACCCCTGGATAGTATCATAGCATTTCTGATAATCACCACAACTGAAGTGCTGTTCAGCGCGAGCAAGTATAACCTCACCATTGTGCTTCAGGGCATCGAGTTCGGGCTGTGTGGTTCTGATGTTGCAATATGCATCCGCGCTTGTCGCAGAAAACTGATTGTTGACAGCATGCTTCGAATCTGCTGTCACGTTAGTAATATGTACTGGTCCTAGAGTCACCTGGTCGTTGTCTTGAAGGCTCAAAGTCACATGTGAGGCTCCTTTGGTAGGAATCAAGTTTCCCTTGTAATATCTGCACATCGTGCTGTACAGAGATGTGATCCATTTATCCTCCGGCCTGATTTGCAATGAAGATAGAAAACAACTCTCTTCGTCGGTGGTGAGTAAATGTTTTGAAATCAACATCTCAAAAGCATCAAAGCAAAATGGGTCCAATTTAAGCGCTTCTTTACACCAGTGCTTTGCCGATTTCCAGTTTTCCAGTGCACTGTAAACTTTCCCTCGCATTAGGCATAACGACGCTCCTGTCGAGACAGAACCGTCCTGAAGCTTGCGGTCAACTTCTCTTGAATCGTGTCCTTTTTGGCAGTTGTGTTGCCAATCTTGATAGTGTATAGTCTTTTGTCTGACCCCTCCGCTCCTGGAGCGAGAGAAAGTTACGCTGTCCATTAGATTTGCGGCTAAATTACCTCGTCCATCTGAATCTTCCATGTAAGGGTAGCGTTTGTCATCATCGCCTTCTCCAAGAACGACGAGGCAACCTTCCCAGTCTTTCACGGCGGCGAGGCATTGTGCGGCGAGAAGTCTACACTTTTTTGAATAAGGCAAGCGGCGAGGGTCTACGCTTCGCATCTTAAAACCTCCATTATCGAATTCCGAGGAAACGTTTCCCGGAATGAGCCCACCACGATGCAACGTCGCAAACGCACGACGGTAGTGCGTGCCCAAAAAAAGCGCTTTAGCGTGGAGGAAGATGTCGCCAATCGCACCGCCACTCATTGTCACAAGCTTGTCGGAAAAGAAGATTGCAGATGAGGTGAGATGCTTTTCCAGGCAGTCCTCGACGATGTTGCGCAATTTCGCAACCGTCGCATCCAGATCATGATGGTGTCGCATGAACACACGTCGCTCGAAACAAAGTTGTTGAGCGAACTGTGACTTGATTTTATAAATCGGGAATACATGAAGCACATACACTGATGATAACTCAATCATCAGATGATTCCTTCGTTCGTTCGCATTTAATAAAATATAGATATTATATATATATATATACATTAATATATATATTATATACCTTATTATTACTTGCTTGCTTGCTTGCTTGCTTCGTTTCGTTCGTATTAAACAATATATATATTCATATTAAAACATGCAGGGGGATTTTATCATTTTTCAGTCACCAGGGAGGCACCTACATACGTAGCGCAACAGATTATTCTACTGGGAGCTGGATATTTCAGGGCGCTCGCTCATATATGAAATGAATGTGTGCCCGAAACGATCTTCATCAAGATGTTTTCTTCTGATGGCTGGCTGCCGCCCACGCGACTGTCTGTCAAGTTAGCACGGCACTTAAGATTCGTGCCGATTGCGCTTTATCTTTGTTGGGTTCCTGCAGGTTTGCGACAGGGTTGGTTTTCGATTCCGGAATCTTGGGGTCTTGGTATGGGCGCATCACTGCGGTGGGAATGGGCGCTGCACTTCTTTTTCAATTTGTTGCCTCACTTCGGCCGCTTTTTGACAATCTCGACAGTTTGGGTGCTCGGAATCCCAACTTCATGCTTCGTAGCACATCTATGCGCTCGAAATATCTCGGGTGCGAAGAAGATTGTCGGCATTTTTTCATCATCGTTGGCTAGCAAGGCGTTGGAAGTGAGAAGTTCCTCCTTCTTACGAACCACGCTGTCTTTGTCGTCCATCGGAGGCTCATCGGAATGTACTATTACGAGTCCAGGAAAAACCCTTGGGCTTCTCTTGAGGTTTTCTTTGATAGTAGCAAGTCGCATGGTGAACTTTTTTGGCTTTCAAATTGATGAACACCGGCCACGGCCTGTATATCGAAGCAAGATACTTTTCGAGGGGATTTCCGGCACGATATACAAATATGTTACATGGAACCACGTCACAAATGGCTTGAACGTTTTCTCTGATATTCTGTTGGAACTTTTTTTTGGTGGTCCCTCCTGTATTAGAGGAAAGAGTCCTCTTTTGAGATTTGGATGAACATAATGTGAAGGGCATATTAGCTACAAATAAAGGTATGATGTATCTCGAATCTTTATATTGCCGAGACTTGGCATAGCTGCTTGGGCGAACATACGGCAGTTTATTATATGTGTCACATGAAAGTTATAAGTGAAGACTGTGGTCGATGATTGTAAAGCATGTAGTCTGTTAGAACCGTGTTAACAGATTGCTCCTGTCCAAGATTTCAAGGAGCACAGTTTGGTGGCTTGTATTCAGCTGCGAGATCAATGCTTCTAACACATTTGTCCCTTGTGGCTACCAAAAAACGTACGTTAATTGGGGGTGACCCGACCTGAAATGGCATTGTGGGACGAACCGGGATTGAACTGGCTGCAACTTTTCCTACGCTTTTACTCGAGAATAGGTAGCCGATTCTATCTAGAGCAAGCGAAGGGGTATCTGTGCGTCATGCTCCTTTCAAGTTGTTCGCAGCCATAGTCACTTGATGAATATGACAGCAAGAACGGCGATGTCATCCATCTCGCCAACAAGGGGCATTTTACCCTGTGCACGCTCCAAATGACCAATGCCTCCAGTGGAAATGGACTGTCGTATCTTCATCCTTTGAGTGTTCATATGCTTTGCCTGCTATTCGTTCGGCGAGCTCTTGCGCGCTACCTCCAGTTGTCAACAGCTCCTCACATGTTTTACCTATCTCAGGGAGAAACACGTAATCACATAGTCCATCAGATCCTATAATGAGTGCGTCACCTCGGAATATGCGCAGGCGAAGCTCGCGCCTGTCCGGGTATAACTTCTTCGTCATGAAGCATACCCCCCAATTCAAAGAAATGCGATACAAACCTGGTGACAAACACAACCAATGGCACGTCTACGGTTTCTTTTTTGAGACAAATCTGGGCAGCACCACCGATTGTGCGGCTGATGTTTCTTTTGAAGATGCTTGGAGGAAAAGGGACCACGGCGAGGCCCGTTGGTTCCGATGCGAGGACACCGACATTTGGCCACCAGATGGCCGTTGACCGTGCCGCGCGCACGAGTCGGCTTTTTCTATTTTTATTCAACACGTTTACATTTTGTTCTCGTATTTCACAAATCTCTGACCAATTCTAACAACCAAGTCTCAACCGGCACCGACGACGGAGTCGAATCTTCGAATGGTGGTGCCGGGAGACTTTCAACAAACGCAGGTATCACCGCCTCGCCAGTGAAGATGACCACGCGTGGTGACCTCTCCAACAATGCTGTTCCTACGGCTGGCACCAATCTGACCAGCACTGATGGGGGGATCACCACTCGTGGTGGGGCAGCGGCGAAGCAGAAGCAGAAGCAAAAGCAGAAGCCAAAGAAGAAGCAGAAGCCAAAGAAGAAAGGCAGTTCGACAGGCAACGCCTGGGAAGATCAATCGAAGTTCACAGTGACTGCAGGTTGCGGAACGTGCAGATTCCAGAAGAGTGGCTGCGGCAAATGCTTGTCCGAATTCGAACTCTGCGAAATTCATAAGAAATTACATAAAATTTCCTGAAATCGCTTTCGACAACGTAATTTTTTATGTTTTCGTCATTAAATTATGGCTAATTCTTGGATAATCGACTCAACAGGCCAACTTGAAATGGCTAAAACCGAAAATCAGATGAAAATCCATGTTTAGTGATGATTTAGCCATGATTTAGCCATGATTTAGCCATAATGGTTTTTACGGTGATACTACATGTATGTACTCTTACCTTTTGCTTTACGACACCGGCACTTAGTCGCCGTGCGAATATTGAAGTTTTACTGTTTGATGGGAAACCAGCAGGCACACCGCATGGCATCGGCCGCGCTCGGCGGTGCAGGAAACACGCGCCATGGAGATGAACATTTGCATGCCCCGCCTGAAACGAAGTCTCCACTGGCACCTTTGTCTTACGGGTGTGTGAAACTCTCCGAGGATAGCTCGAGCTTGTTAGTTGACGTATTCAACCCCTTCACCATTTACCCGCAGGCCACAGATTTCCATGGTGCCGAACGTACCGCCTGCTATTCAGTCAGCGGGTCAAGTCGGACTCGTGCCGGATTTGTTCGGCTGGCCTGAAACACCAACTCTTGTTCCCGTTGCGATAAATTGGACTCAGGGTGGCAGCATAGTTGAGGTGGAAGGGAGCTTCGATAACTGGCAGTCGCGTCAGGCACTTCATCGCAGCGGTACCCGTGAGTTTGCGATAGTTAAGATGTTACCTCCGGGCGTATATCAGTACAAGTTTATCGTGGACGGGGAGTGGAAATATGCTCCAGAACAGCCAGCGATGTATGATGAAATGGGGAACGTGAACAACGTTCTGGAGGTCCAAGAGTATGTTCCAGAAATTCTGGATTCATTGGACTCGTTCCTTGCGCCCTCGAGCCCACCAGAGAGTTATAATAATGTGCTGTTCAGCCCGGACGACTTTGCCAAGGACCCTCCTGCATGCCCCCCACATTTGCATTTGACACTACTGAATATGCCACAGATTCCTGATGCACCAAACTTGCTGCCTCGACCTCAACACGTGATTCTTAATCACATTTATAAGGATAAAATCATGACATTGGCGGGGGCACAAGTAATGGGCACGACTCATAGATATCGGTCCAAATACGTGACAGTAGTTCTTGTCAAGCCATACTGACATTTTTAACCTCTATCTGTACTTTACTTCTTTCGTACTATACTTCTGGATTTATTGGCCACTGTGTGATTTCGGGATAAGCGGGTGGAACAGTTTCCAGGAGGGAATGCACAACCTATCTGACTGGTGTGGATTATTTGGATCTGCTGTGGCGCGTTGGCTGCTGGAAAATTCTCATGAATTTTCTCCTTCTCATGAACTTTCCCCTGCGGCACAGTTTTCAATGCTTTCGTGTCGTTAAACCAGGCAAGTTTCGTCATATTTATTTTTGTTGTGAAGCTGGGGGGGCTCAGAAAAGTGATATGTCGTGCACGACGCTGTAAACACTGTTAAGAGAGGGTTGACGGTTGACAACGAGAGTCATTATCTTCATGCACAATCACAATCACAAAATGTTTCCATCAAGACGAAGTTGCGCTCATGTTTACAACATGAGCCTTTGATTTATGCACAAATGGCGTACACGCTCGAATCTATTAATTTCCTTTTGGGTGTTCATCGGATGTGAACTCTAAGGACACCGACGGCTAAATGAATGGCGAACCATTACTGATGGCAGCAGGGGACCTGAGCTGGTGCAGACAACAACTTGTTTTGATGGGAATAAATGCCTATGTAAAAAAGTAAAAGTTGTGTAAAGATCGAGCGATACAAATGTGCACTCTTCTACATCTCCAAGACACACACGCACACCCGGTGAACGATAAACAAGCACACCGGGCGAACGATAAACAAGCTGATATTCACACGCAAGGAAGTACGTTCGTTACGTGCGAGAAGCCTCGATGAATTTACGCCCACGTGTGGTTTTGAACCAAGCAATGATGTCCATCTTACCACAGTCAAGCATTCGTTTTAGATCAGTCCCATTTGCAGGAAGGAAAGTGTTAATACGCGCAAGTGGTTGTGAAGGGACTAAATCCGCTTTCCAAGAACGAATGTCGTCTATATCTAGACCGATCCTAAGTGATTCTTTAGACAGTGCTGGCAAATTATTTGTTACTCCTCCATCGACACAAATTTGCTTACGGTAAATGCACAACCCGGGAAACGTCCAAGTTGGTATGTACTGTGCAGCAATCACAGCGTTTATGAGATCTTCGCGCGATGCAAATTCAGATATGAGAGTGTTATGGGGCACTGGCAGCAGTGAAGAGATTGAAATGTATAGTCTGCCCCTCACACTCAAGTGTGCGTCTTCAGGCAGTGTTGCATGAAGTAGATAACGACAGAATTGACCGACTGTAGTGGCATGCCCGAAAAATGCATTGCGATATGCCTCCGCTATGGCAGGAATATGCGCCCAGATATCTGCCGGATGAATACCACAAGCTGCTACAGTTGCAACCAACGCTCCAATGCTTGCGCCAGAAAGCTTGAGCCTCTGCAAAACGTCAAGACCAAGGTATTCATACAAACCCCAATATATTCCCAAATGATACCAAGTGCGGAAGCCACCACCGCATAGTGAGACACTTGCACTGCAGTTGTCAGCTGTAGTCAGATTTGTTGGTTTCCACAAAGGCTGCCGGAAGCACTCCCAGACCCCGATCCAAACTGAAAGCCAGCAACCAACGACAACGTTGACCGGCATACCGAATAATATGCGGAAGAGTAGAAGCACAACATTTTGCCTGCGTGGTCTTCTTACTGGGTTTCGTTTTGCGAACGCTTTCGCGTGGAGTAGAATATTCGCTAGATATAATAAGCACAATATTCGAAGGAGATCAGTTACGAGGAAAGTCATTGCACGTTTGAAACTCTAAACAAGCATGCACGCCCACGCCACGGCGGTTCGCTTTTTGACACCTTCAGAAAAAACTGTTAGCTAGTTCTCTGAAGCATCCGGATTATGGCACTTTTGACTGTGTACCGCAGGAGCTGGACAAAACTGAAATGTTTCTCCGGAGTCCCTTACATATTAGTTAAAAATATTCATAAACACGCACGTCAAAATCATATTGTATTACAATAATATTTATATTATATATATATGATAATATGATATATAATATATATATATATATATACAGTTTAAAAACATTAAAGTGTTTTTCCAAGTGTTTTTCAAGAGTTTTTCAAGTGTTCATATAAATAAATAAAGTGCAGCGCAGTTCACTTAGTCGTTCCACGGGCTCGAAATTTGTGACAACCGAACAAAAACAACGATATAGGCGCATGCAACTTATCGATGCGCCGCCCGAAACAGCAGGGTTGACAGCGACAGCGCTAGCCGCATCAAAGGCGCAAAGCAAGAACGTGCTGGACCTCACGGATGCAGCGATTGCCACGGGCGAGGCAAGCCAGTCGGAAAACAGTGGCGAGCATCCCTCCGAAGCTAAACGCGAGGCAGTTCCGTCAATATCTCTCCCACGACAGAGTGCAGATGTGCGGCACTTCGCAATGGGTAAGCCTCGTGTGATTTTTCATTTCCAAGGTCGAACTTTATAAAATTTCTCTACCCTTCTTAGATATGGGGGGCTCACTTGTGAAGCTCGTTTATTTTTCGCCAGATGCCGAAAATGAGAGCATAAGTTCTTTAAAACCATCTTTGATTGGGGGTGGCAGGCTACACTTTCGTAAGTTTGAGGCAACAAAACTTGAGCAATGCATGAGGTTTATCGAGCAGAAGCGTCTTCACCTGGGCGCGGAAGGTGGAAAAGCTGTTGTGAAGGCCACAGGAGGTGGCGCCTTTAAGTGAGTACAACTTCCGGATTTTCAACCCAGCTATTAAGGCTAGATCCATCTTGAAGTTCCGAAATCCCTTATCCGTTTCTTTTCATCTGATTGGGTTTCTAATTCTAAGTGTGCTTCCTCAAAACTGCATATCCAGAAATTCTAGACTCTTTCTTGATCAGTTTGGAATCCAACTTCAAAAAGAAGACGAAATGAAATGTGCCGTTGCCGGTGCAAACTTTCTTCTTCAAGCCATTAGGGATGAAGCTTTCACTTTCACTGAAGGTCGAAAAAATTTCGTCGCACACAAATTTGGTTTGCATGCTGACGATTTATTTCCATATCTCCTTGTCAATATCGGGTCCGGCGTAAGTATAATCAAGGTTGACAGTGGCGGTTTTGAGAGGGTTGGTGGTACGAATATCGGTGGCGGGACGTTTTGGGGTCTCTGCCGTCTACTAACAGGGATGCGTGATTTCGATCAAATGCTGGCATGCAGCGCAATAGGTGATAATAGTAAAGTAGACATGCTTGTTGGAGATATATATGGTGGCAGGGATTATGCGAAGGTTGGACTTTCTAGCACCACGATCGCATCTTCATTTGGTCGTGTAGTGATGGATGAAGGATCTTTGGCTGATTACAATAAAGCAGACATTACCCTTTCTTTGTTACGGATGATCAGTTACAACATATCCCACATTGCTACGATGACTGCGGTAAAGCATGGTTTGAAGCGAATATATTTCGGCGGGTACTTTATCAGAGGGCATGCATACACGATGAACACAATTTCATTCGCTGTTGACTACTGGAGTAAGGGAAATCTAAGAGCCATGTTTTTGCGCCATGAAGGATTCCTCGGTGCACTGGGAGCATTTCTTCAAGACGGGCAAGCACAAGCACTGAAGACATCTCCGCTGCAAGGTGCATGGATAGAGAAATTCATAAGGTGTTCGATGCCTATGTCTTCAGATGCTCGATGTGAAGCTAAGCCGTTTCAGGGAACAATGAAAAAATATTACAACTCGAGGGGTTCTGGCGAAAGTCCTTCACACGCAAGCTCCTGTAGAGATCAACAAAACCAATCAGAAGCTGATATGGCACTTTTCCAGGAAAATAAGCCGGCAGATGTTACTGCCAGAAGCAGTAATATTCCGCGTGAGAGCGATCATCTAGGTGCACCAAGTAGTGATTGTTTTGGTGATGATCAATCAGGTCAAGAGAGCTTCGCCCTTGATTTCGGAAGTAACCAACTTCTAAGCAAAGCTGGACTCCAAGTTGGAGTTTTACACCTCGTGCCAACTCTTCAGTTGTTCCCGTTATTAAAAGTGCCTGAGCGCTATGAGCCCAATGTTCTTGACATTCTCGAATCACGTGAGGAGCGTGAATACTGGCTTGACGCCTTGCACAAGCTCAACCCTGGATTACTAGAAAAAGCAGTTGCATCAGAATCTGTTTCCCCAGGCGCTCATAATACAAAAAAATCTGATGCCCATAAACGAGCAAAGGCATTCTGCTTCGCGTTTTCGACACATCTCAATAGGCTTCGAGATGAACCTGCTGCTTACGGTCGTATTGGGCTTTCGGAACTTCTTGAAATGAGGGAAGAGTGTCTTCGGGCATTCGGATTCAAAGATGTGTACTCTGGAATAAAGCAGCAAGAAAACGCTGCAGCGCTCGCAGTTTTACCTGATTTACTCGCCGAGTTAGATGAGCTGCACGAAGAACAACGAGCCCTTGCTTTGATCGAAGGTGTCCTCGCTGGTAATATATTCGACTGGGGTAGTCAGAGCTGCGTAGATTTGTATAAAAATGGCACCATTCTCGAAATTTACAGAAATGTAAGGTCTTCCATCGCTCGACCTTGGGCTGTAGATTACTTCGATGATTTTCGTAAAGCTTGGCTAGGGATGGTCAAGCAACAGAGCACTTATCTGGCGCGACAAAAGCAAAATGAATGTGCCTCGTCTGCACATCATAGGAGATACAACAAAGCATTGTTTTTTTGTGATAATAGTGGCGCTGATGTTGTGCTTGGGATTATTCCATTTGCTCGCGAGCTACTAAGGCAAGGAACCGATGTGTGTCTTGTAGCAAACTCCTTACCGGCCATAAATGACGTCACCGCTGATGAGATGGGAGATGTAGTAAGGCATGCAGCACAGAAGTGTGAACTCATATCACATGCTATTGCGAGAGGGTGTGGCCAGGACCCTGGAAACAAATCGAACGTTGGCAAGTTAACAGTCTGTGCAAGCGGTAGTGGGTCTCCATGTCTGGACTTTCGGCGCGTTTCCCATGATCTCTGTGAGGCGACTCGAGGAGTTGATCTTATCATACTTGAAGGAATGGGCCGCGCTGTTCACACAAATTGGAAAGCTAAATTTAGTTGTGACACATTGAAACTCGCCATGATAAAGAATTCCCGCCTTGCTCAGAAACTGTTTCAGGGAAAGATTTATGATTGCGTGTGCAAATTTGAGGCGGGGACGTGTGCTTAAAAGAGAAAGTGATGACTAGATTACTCTCTAAATGGATTAAGGAATACAGGGAACGAGGGCACCCATTTTCTAACAGATTAGTGCCTTCATGTCATTCAGAATTCTCCTTTAGGGATACGTCGAAAAGGGGGCTTGAGGAGCAACCCTTCGTGACCACCAAGATATGATGCTACTCGAGGCAAACTTACCAGTGTGCTTCGTCCTGCATTCACAGGAGAGGTAGATCCATCTGCATTTTGTATTGCCCTGATATACCTTTGCACACAAAAAGACTCAACTCGGTCCCAAGCTGCTTGTAATACATGCTCCGGTACAGTGGTGACTATGCGCACAAAGCCCGGAGCTCGAAAGCATGTCCCAGGAAGAACCAAAACTGATTCTTCTTCAAGTAATTTTTCCGCGAATTGAAGGTCTGATGGGCAATCCCGAAACGCATCGCGATCTACGTGAACCAACACGTACATCGCCCCATGCGGTGGTGATAGAATTGATAGTCCGTGTATTCTAGCCACACGATCGGCCGAATATGCAGCTGCACTCATGAGCTTATTCAATACATTTTTTAGCCAGAAGCTGTCATCAAGCGCCAAAATTGTTGGTGTCGCGGCTTGCAAAGGAGTGCTTGGACCTAATGATATCTGACATAGACGGTTGATTGCCGCTCGCACACCTGAGTCATTGAAAGTAGTGCCAATTTCATGGATGCACAACCAACCTAAGCGCCACCCGGGGACCAGCCATCGTTTTGAGAGAGCACTGACAGAAAGGACTGGTACTTTGCCAGCTACTTCTGCAACGGGAATGAAAGGTTTGCCAAATGTTATGCCTTCATACACTTCATCGGCAATTATTGGCAGTTCAAAACTTCGTGCCAGTGCAACCAGGTTTTTCAGGTGCTCTCTTGAATACACAGCACCGCAAGGGTTAGAAGGATTGTTGATGAGTAAAGCGACCGTTGAATCATCGAATGCACGCCCTACACTCTCGAGGTCCACTTCCCAGCCGTTTTCTGGCAGAAGGTCGTAAAAGTGACAAGAAACTCCATGCCGTCGACATATTGTCTCATACAGCGGGAAACCAGGACGAGGAAGCAATACATTTGCGCCAGGTGCCGCTAGAACAGTAATGCAGTGCTCAAGGGCTTCCGAACAACCGACCGTAACAAAGACATCATCACGGCTCAAGGGGGGGCGATTTTCACAAGAATGACTTGTCGCAATAGCAGCGCGGCAGGCTGCCGAACCAGACGACGCGGTATATCCATTGTGATTACCACTAAGGAAAGCGCGAACTACGGCAGCAACTGCCTCTTCGGGAGGCTTTAAGTGCCCGTAAGCGGTGGGGTCACCCTGCGCGAGAGAAATTAGCTCTTTTGCAGGATTCTGCTTGCCGACGAGGTCATCCACTATCGATCTGATCGGATTAGTTGCTTTCGACACGAGTGGATTCACTTTCATGCATGCGGATTTTCATGCGCATGTATGCCCTGACCTCTGATACTACCAGCTTTCAGGCAGACGACAGATGCCAACGCAACACTCGGTGTTAATATAGTCTAGTTCTATTACCTTCGAAGGTATTTAATAATAGTATATATATATTCTATCTTCGTACGTATATATATGTAGTCTAATTATAAGTTTAATTCGAAGCGTATATAATAAGTATAAGGCCCATAGTCAAATTTCTAAAAACCTAGCTAGGAAGGAACTGTGGAACCCAATCTAGCAACTGCTGGTCCAAAAGGACCTAGAGATATGAATAACAAAACACACTTAAACCGCGCAAGAGGACCACGGGATACATCCTCGACCTACAGCATTTGTTACTGCAAAGTCTCAGGTGATATGGTTAGATATAATATCGCGAAGTAATAATATGTAATAATAATAATAAGGTACCTTGCTTCGTAACCTTCGAAGGTAATAATATATTTATTTGGTATCATGTATGTATGTATGTATGTATATTTATAAATCTACAGATATTATTTTTTTGAGTCGTAGCACTACGTGGTATTAATAAGTTGACCTCATCAAATAAACTCTGATATAAGAGGACAGGGCGTCACTGGTCACCGCATTGATTTTTAATGGTCACCGCGTTGAAATATTTGAGGTAAGTGTCACTTAGGTAATACCGTCACGTGATTGGTCCAATTGGTATTAGCGCGTTTATTCCAATGGTTTTTTAATGTTTTTTAGTCACCAAGGTAAATAAACGTACATCGATTTCTGACTGGAATTCATAGGCCAACGAAACGCGTATCCTTAAAATTAAATCGCGTACATATTTATTAAACTAACCCCTGGGGAGTCACACATGGGCAATAGTAAGGCCTAACCCCATGTTTAATATAAATGCTAATACGCATCGCGAGACTCCCAAGATCGCAGTCGGATAACGTAAGTTTAGAGACCACACGAAGATGTTTAGCTATCACCATGCATCAGTGCACTCGCACAGCATGAGACGGTGCACCGCAGCTCGGAAGCGCGCTCGGTATTCGCCTCGCCACAGCGCTGTGACACCCAGCTACACTCCTCCGGAACGATTTCTGAAGAGTCAACAGCTAAGAGGGCGGTGCCTCGCCGCCTCCATGTTTCAGTCTCCCTTTTCGATCAATTCAGACAGCTTCGATCAGTACCGCAACAGTGTTACCCATCACTCGAACACTTGGCACGGGCGGAGACGAGGTGGATACTTAAGGGGTACGTTTCTCAAACGGGGTGCGAGCTCTTTCGGAACAGGAGATCCTCTCTACAGCGCATTTCGTGAAGTAGTTTCCTCGGTTGATGACGATGATTTACGTGCTCGTGGCGCCATCGATGTGTCTATTCCGTCTTTCTCTGACTCGGCAAGCTCGCCGTTGAAGATAAATCAAGATATTCTCATATTTCAGGCCACTAAGTTGCGCAACACAGCACGCAAGACCCGGAAAAGGGAAGACCGTGTGAAGTTGAGACTCAGTGCAATCAGAATATATGAGCGCGCAAAAGCCATTAATCCTTGCGACGGTCGCGCTTATGTCGGAATTGGATACGTCCTTCGCCAGATGGATGACAACATCGCTGCAAGGCAGTGCTATCAAGATGGTTGTGATGCGACAGGTGGCGATAATGCATATATTTGGCAGTCATGGGCGACGCTTGAGGCAACAGAAGGCAATGTAGCAAAAGCACGCCAGCTCTTTGATGCTGCCACGGCCGCTGATAAAACACACGCAGCTGCGTGGCATGCGTGGGGGATGTTTGAAAAATCACAGGGAAATTTTCAGCGCGCAAGGGACCTCTTTCTCAAAGGAGTTCGACTGGTACCAGCATCATGTGCCAATCCCCATTTGTTTCAATCACTTGGGGTAATGGCGATGGAGAGAGGGCGAATCCAGGAAGCCCGGGAGCATTTCAAGGAAGGCACAAAAACTGAGTTGGGTGCCCAGTCAGCTGCTCTGTGGCAGGCTTGGGCTATTCTTGAGTCTCGTGAAGGCAACAGTGATCAGGCACGTAAACTGTTCCAACGGGGCTTGGCTGTAGATCCAGAAAACAGGTACGTCTGGCTGTCATGGGCGGTTTACGAAGCTAAAGAAGGTTTTGTAGATCGTGCGAGGGGACTGTTGCGCAAGGGATGTGAAATGAATCCTAGCGATCCACCTCTTTTACAAGCGTTGGCCAGGTTGGAGGCTTCCGAAGGAGATATGACTGCTGCTAGGCAGCTGTTTGAGCAGGGAACAAAACTTGATCCATTTCACCAGGCCAATTGGCAGGCCTGGGCTTTAGCTGAATGGAAGGTTGGGAATGTCCACCGCGCCAGGCAGCTGCTGCAACGTGGTGTCTGGGTGGCTCCACTCTCCCGCAATGCCTGCAAACTTTTCCATGCCTGGGGTATTCTTGAAGAGCGAGAGGGTAATATTGCGTTGGCCCGTCAGTTGTACAAATGTGGGATAAAATCAGACGCATCGAGTGAAATCACCTGGCTTACTTGGGCACTTATGGAAGAAAAGCAAGGCAACGACATTCGTGCAAGTGAACTCAGAAACTTGTGTGTGCAGCAGCGCGCAGAAGAGGCTGTCGGACAGTCTGATTTAAGCCCAGCAGCGATGTTTGGCATTGACTCTGCTCTTAGACCAGTACTCCGATCCATTTCGACACTGCTGGGAAATCAAAACACGCAGCCTCAAGACAAATTCAATGGAAACGATGCCGACTTCTCTGCCTCGCGTGAAGTTCTAAAAGCTGAGCCCCTGTATGGTGTCGCCTGGCCAGAAGAAAAATAACCAGTTCCCCGGAATCCGTGGAAGACGGGACGGTCAAATACGAAGGTACAAGCGTACGGTAACACTTATTCACATCTTCTCTTTTATATTACACATAATTAGACGTAGGGTTCTTGTAATCCGGGATATACAAATTGATTCGTGGTAGCCTCTCGGGGACTACCAGATCATGTCCGGTCTGAGGTCGAGCGCGGGCTCGACATTGACGTGTTTGTTGCGCGGCGCTTTCGCGATGGTTCCGATGCACCACTCCATGTTCTGTCTGTGGAGTTGGAGTTGGGCTTCGGCGATGTTGTAGTGGTACTTCTTGATGGCCTCGGGATTGTATGTGCCGTGCTCGTTTGTGGCGGTCTCGGCGGGGAGGTGAGCTGGGCGCCGGCGTTCGGTCTTGCACCATTCGACCTATCTGATGATATCACTAGTGTTAACACCTTCGTACAAGGAAGTGCCCGTGGCTACGCTCACGCACTTTTGATCGTAATTCGATATTTTTGTAAGTTTTTTTATGACCATCTATATATCGCTATATATCTTAATATAATGCAGTGTACTTTCGTTCACGAGTACAATAATATATAGTTGTAACATATATATATATATACTTGATTGTATTAAATATCATACAAGTACTCCTTTCACTTCGTTCCGTTAGGTTGTCATACGATAAAATATGAGATCATTTTTATTTCGTTTCCCCATAGATGGAGAAAATGTGGGGAAACTTCCCCTAGCTTTTCCCCAAAGTCGTTCGCACAGTGCGTGCGCGTGGGAGAAAATCTTATTATGTCTATCTATTCTTATATATCTGTGCCGAGAGTGCGAAAATACATTCGTAGTGGCCTGCTGTGATGTCGTTGTCTGCTTGGTGCACAGTGGAACACTGTATCTACATACGTACCGAAAATACAACCAGCAATAGACAACTGAAAGTAGTCAAGCTACTTGCAGGCGAGCTATGGAAACGGGCAAGTTTTGTCCTGGGCTTCAGACAAATTCAAAAGCCAATTGTCCAAGTCTCGCACTCCCTCTGGTCTAAAATCAGAGTCGTCAGCGATAAAAACACAACCAACTCTGCCTTTAAAATTCTCTCCATCAAGTTGAGGAGTGAGGTAATCAGGAATATCGTCATCTTCAAGGATTTCTTGCAGAGCACGGTATTGCTCTGAACCCGTCTGGAAGATACGTACTTTGTTTCGCGTGTGCGCCGCAAGGAGTGGCTTGATAGCCGACCATATATAATCAAAAACAGGTGGAGAATTCAATACATAAATTGCTTTGGAAAGCTCTGGGTAGTTGTAGGATGCAACCGAGTTGATCAATTTGAACACGTACAGGCAACGGAGAGCTGACATACTAATGCCATCCAAGTCAACAATAACTACCTGCTTGTCTATTATGTCATGGTCACAGTCTGAAGTGAGTTCTTGTCCAAGGATGGTCACAGCTGTCGTTTGCTCAACAGTAGAGTCAGGCCCGCGTCGAAAAAATCTTGCTTCGTGACGCTTCTGTGCGTCCGGTAAAATTTTGCTCACAAGATGTTCGCCGCGGATTAACGAGCAGTATATGTGGCACTCCTCAGGCGCCGAAGTTGCCAGAGACCCGTCACCTTTACCCAAACGCAAGGCATAAACAGGGAAGCCCTGCTTTGTGTAGCATAGAAACGGGGTTGCCGGAATAATCTTGCGATTCATACTTAACAGGTCCCAACGAGGCTTAGATAAAATGATGTTGCGAACACCGCTGATTCCACCTATGGTGACTGTCTGGCGCCATTCTATAGTATCACGAAGCATTTTTTCAGCTTCGTCAAGCTTGTACTTCCTAGCAATGAGGAATCGACGAACTGTGGCCTTGCGCTTGCCACAAGGACACAATTCTATTGGAATCTCATCCCCGTCTGACCCAAACCGAGAGTAAAGCTCGTCGACTAGATCTTTCCAGTTGCCCGGGTGTGGATACTCATGAAAACCTCTGCCGAGAGCAAAGGGAGAAAGTTGTTTCAGCCGACATGATAATGGGTGGGGTGGAAAGTGCTAGCAAAACAGATGTGCAATGAAATATCCAGAACGTCGTACCCTGTGATCGAAGGCTCCAAAGGATGGTCTTCCTCCGTGAACCAGTTCGTGAACATTCGGGCTAGCCAACCGCGACGAAGACAGAGAAGAACCGATCGCTAATCTGTAAAGTGAAGTGTACGAACGAAGATAAATAATACCTTCGTATGCGTAATAAGTTTTCGAAGCAAGGTAATAATAATAATAAAATAAATTGATATCATAATCTTATATTATGATTTCTAAAAGTTTTATCTGGCGCTGGGTGCCAGCAGGTTTTCCAATATATTTTTAACCAATAATTATCAGATCTAATTATTAGAATATTAATATTATATAATATTATTGTCGCGGTCTACTTTGTTAAAACATAATTGGATTAGGTCAAGGAGTGTAGAATACTCCCAATGATCTCTGCTTAGAAAGACGACTTGTTGACAGGTTCTGGAGGGAACGCTATATCAGGCAGACACTTAGATAAACAAGGATATTTGCTATAATGAGAAAGGAGGTCTACTAAGGCGGTCTGTGCGACCTTGCTCTCAGTGACTCAGGACTGTTCTCCACTGCAAGTAACTATCTTCTGTTACTCCGTGTCGTGTGTTGTGTCTTTTGGGCTCCCTGAACGCCTCCCTGAACGTCTTATTATTCGTAACTCCTGTCTGATAGATAGATATGATACTCTTAACCAGTCTGGGTATATCAATATGGGCCGAGGATATCAAATCATAACAATTATATTTATATAATATTGCTTGAGCAATAAAAAAAAAGTTTCTGTTTCAGATTTCTGATTTATTTATGTGATTTTTCCCTCTCGATCCAAATGAGTAATAATTCATCTTGCTTGCCTAATAATAATAATAATAAAAATTTTCCAGGGAGGAACAGGAGTCGTGTTTAACGTGATTGCGTGGGTTCGCTCCCAGGTGTGTCGGCATAGCCACGCGGCGCGGCGCGCGGGACGAGACCGGGGCGCGTCCGGCGCACGCGCGTCCGGCGCAGGCGATGCGGTTAACGGCTAATACGAAA
>Ga0209425_10002567_pt1 | contig 20055 bp, 19 predicted proteins | sample COG_05_FD_184749 | JGI IMG/M metagenome (GOLD analysis project Ga0209425, IMG submission 184749) | Pelagic Microbial community sample from North Sea - COGITO 998_met_05 (SPAdes) (version 2) | ecosystem: Environmental > Aquatic > Marine > Neritic zone/Coastal water | place: Helgoland, sampling...
GGCGCGTCACACGGCCTTTGGTCTAGCTTTACCCGGTCCGGTGCTCGCAGTCGTCTAAAAGGACTCTATCTATCGGGCGGCAGCGTGCATCCTGGCCCTGGCGTGCCAATGGCCACGCTGTCAGGCAGACTGGCGGCGCGCACCCTGCTCAGCGACATCATCTGAGGGCGTCGCTGCTTGGACCGATAGGGCCCAAAAATCATCCAGTGCTGAAATCGTGTCGAGAGGTAATTCCCAATGGGGCAAACCCATGCTGGGAACAAGGCGTTTGATGGTCCATTGACCGTTGGCATCGTTCAATTCGGGGACACGTTCAAAGCCAATATTAGGATCGTCGTCGTAGAGCACCAAGCACGGCAGTGTGAGCCGGCTATACAAACGCGACATCGCCTGATCTGTGAACAGATTAAAAGTCAGAAACTTGAGGGGGACGCGATGCGCGCCGGGTTGCCGAGCCGTCTCCCACGCATACTGCACTAGATATTCAGGCGTTTGACCAACAAACGCTTTATTCAAGAACCAGCGGATACTCGCTTTGGTGGTCAAGGCACGAAATAACGGCTGCCCTACCCAAGGTGAATTCAGCAGGCGGTCAAGTCGAGACCCGTTCGGCAGCGAGGGGGGACTCGCCGTTCCCATCCCGGTAGGCGAAATCAATGTCAGACTGCGTATCCGAGTGCCTTGCTCCAAAATGGCGCGGGCCACAAACTCCCCGGTCAACGACAGCGCGACCACGTCAGGGGGACTTTTAAAGTCTTTCAGCCACTCCGCGATCCACCGCGCATACTGGACGCTGGAGTACGATACCGCTGGACGATCAGAGAGGCCAAAACCGGGTAAATCGGGCGCCATCACCGGTCGCTTATCGCGGTAGTGCTCAAATAAAGGGCGAATTTCCATCGCACTCGGGGCCGCGTTAATACTGTGCAACAGCACCAGTGGAGTGCCTTCTGAGACCTCTCCTTGGTACCCGCGCAGCGTCACGTTTCCATCGAGCGAAACAGCGAACTGTTCCGCATCCAAAGCAGGCGTCAGGGGCTTGGCCATGATATAACCATCAATGACAATTGACAGTCTAATAGTATAAATTGCGGGACACTCGCCCGGATAGCTTCTTTTTCACATTTCTGGCATCGGGGCTTAAAATAGCGCTGACGCCGTAGTCACTGAGGACACACATGAGCACCGCGTATCCATTTACCGCTATCGTCGGTCAAGATGATATGAAACGGGCACTGACGATTGCCGCCGTTGACCCCGGTATCGGCGGGGTTTTGGTTCTCGGCGAACGGGGCACGGGCAAGTCCACCACCATTCGTGCTCTCGCGGCCTTGCTGCCCAAAATCGATGTTGTCAAAAGCTGCCCCTATCAATGCGATCCGCATCACGCTCTGCCGGGGCTCTGTGACTTATGCGGCAAATCCTCGGCTGCCCCTGCAAAGACAGCCATGACGATACCTGTTGTCGATTTGCCCTTGGGCTCGACAGAAGATCGCGTGGTCGGCGCACTCGATATTGAGCGCGCACTCGTAAACGGTGAAAAAGCGTTTCAGCCGGGGCTACTGGCGCAGGCTAACCGAGGCTTTCTCTATGTTGACGAAGTGAACTTACTCGAGGATCACATTGTCGACGCGCTGCTCGATGTCGCCGCATCGGGAGAAAATGTGGTTGAGCGTGAAGGGCTCAGCATACGACACCCCGCAAAGTTTGTTTTAGTGGGCAGCGGCAACCCCGAGGAAGGTGAACTGCGACCCCAACTCCAAGACCGTTTTGGTTTATCCGTTGATGTCCGAACCCCTTCGGATGTCCCGACTCGAGTCGAAATTATTCGCGCGAGAGAAGCGTTCGATAAAGATCGCAGTGCTTTTCGCAAGCGATGGGCGCGCAAAGAGAGCACCCTACGACGACGCATACAGCGGGCTCGGGAAGCGCTCGATAGCATCGACACGCCCGCCAATTTGCTAGAAACTGCGGCCAAGTTATGTCTGGCTCTAGGCACTGACGGATTGCGAGGAGAGTTAACATTAGTGCGTAGCGCACGCGCCTTGGCCGCACTCAACAGCGACCCGATAGCCACACTGGAGCACCTCAAAGCCATCGCCCCTTCTGTGCTCCGACATCGGCTACGGCGTGATCCTCTTGATGAATCCAGCGCCGATATTCGAGTAGAACGTGTGATTTCGCAGCTTTTCAACGACTGTGACGACTGACACACCGTCTCTTTGGGCGGATGCAGAATGGGCTGCCGCACTGGTAAACCTGATCGGAGATCGTGTCGGCGGCGTGCATCTGCGCGCCTCTCCAGGGCCGGTCAGGGATTATTGGTTAGACCGCGTCGAGAGTTTCTCCGAGCAATCACACCTGAGAAAAATCCCCGCGAATATTCCAGAGGCTCGGTTACTGGGCGGCATTGATCTCGCTGCCACGCTGCAGCAAGGCAAGCCGATCGCCGAGACCGGCATGCTGGGAGAGTGTCATGAGCGCATTGTCATCGCCGCCATGGCCGAGCGTCTTCCCAGAAATACGGTTCATCACCTTTGCGTTGCATTAGATGATGGCCAATTGTCGATCGCTCGCGACGGCATCGATACGCAGACTGCCGCACGCATTACATTGATTGCAGCAGACGAAGGAACAGAAGAAGAATTCATCCATGGTGCACTGTCTGATCGCTTGGGGATCACGGTCAATCTGCAACCTATCGGCATCCATGGCGTAGACGATGATATTTTTGATCGGGGTCAGATTGAACGCGCTCGGGCATGCTTAGACGAGGTCATGCTGACAGAGGAGCATCGCATCGCCATCGCGACCTTGAGCCTCACCTTGGGCATTGACTCTCCACGGGCTGCACTGGCCGCCGTCCAAGTCGCCCGTGGCGCTGCAGCGCTCGCTGGACGCCGCGCGGTAGACGACAGTGACATTGCCTGCGCGCTTCGCCTATGCCTGATTCCCAAAGCAGCACAGCTTCCCGATATGGCTGAACCTGCACCCGAACCAGAACCGCAACCTGAACCTGAAGTGGATCAACCAGAAGAACCGGAACCGCCCCAAACGACAGAGCAGATGCCGTCAGACGAGGATCGCTTGCTTGAGGCCGCACTCGCGCAACTGCCGGAAGGGTTATTACAGCAGCTACAAACACGCGCGGCCAAAGTGCGCCAGAGCAGTGCCGGTTCGTCGGGAGCCCAGCATCGGCACCAGCAACGCGGGCGGCCAACTGGCGTCTTTCGTGGTGATCATCGCCGCGGCGGGCGGGTCAATATTCTTGCGACACTCCGTGCCGCTGCGCCCTGGCAACCCCTGCGCCGGCGCGAACGCGGCGACGCGCTGCGAAAGCTGGAAATACGCCGAGAAGATATTCATCTAACGCGCTATCAACAACGCCGCGAATCGCTGACATTGTTCGTGGTTGACGCCTCAGGTTCTGCAGCAATGCAACGCCTCGCCGAAGCAAAAGGCGCCGTAGAATTACTGTTAGCCGATTGCTACGTGCGCAGAGATCAAGTGGCATTGATTGCTTTTCGTGATGAAACAGCCGAACTGCTTCTGGCACCGACTCGGTCGTTGGTGAGGGCCAAGAAAGCGCTAGCGGCACTGCCCGGTGGCGGTGCGACACCGATGGCTGCCGCACTAAATTTAACGCGGGATATTGTCGAACGCGCCAGCAAACAAGGTACGACCACGCAGTACATTTTGCTCACCGACGGCGCTGCCAATGTGGCGCTTGATGGCACGCGAAATCGCGAGGCAGGCACCCGAGATGCATTAACGGCAGCGCAGCGACTCGCGGTGCAGCCCGTCAGCGGTCTGGTGATCGACACCGCACAACGTCCACAATCTAGAGCCAGAGATTTAGCCGATACATTGCGGGGTACCTACATCGCACTGCCAAAGGCAGACGCCCACACGCTGAACCGGACGATCCGAGCTGTTTCGGGATGACCTCCGCGACACATTGGCAGGCTGTCGCTGACGTTTGGCCATTAGCCGATAGCAGTCGCTTCGTTACACTTGATGGCGCCGATTATCATGTGCAGGTCTCTGGCCGTGGTCCTGATGTATTGTTGCTGCACGGCGCCGGTGCATCGAGCCATTCGTTTGCCGGTATCACCCCGCTGCTCACGCCGCACTTTCGTGTCATCTCACCCGATCTGCCGGGCCAAGGGTTTTCCTCACTACTGCCCCCTGAGCGAGTGGGACTGGTGCCATTTAGTGATTACCTTAAGGCCCTGTTACAGAAGCTCGATGCCACACCCCAATGGATTATTGGACACTCAGCGGGTGCTGCACTCGCCACACAGTACGCGCTCAACGTAGGCGAATCGGTTCAAGGTATTCTTTGCATTAATCCAGCGTTTAATCCCTTTGGCTCCATGGCCGCCCCGTTTTTTAGCTTGGCCGCGAAATGGCTGTCTCGCAGTCAATGGCTGCCGCGTGCGCTCGCCTCGCCGAGTCTCCGCTGGCGTGCCACAGGGTCCATGCTCGCCGACACTGGATCATCAATCGACCCCATCATGTCCCGCTGTTACGACACCTTACTCAGTGACCCCGATCATATAGCAGGAACCCTGCGGATGATGGCCGGCTGGGACTTACCGCCATTACTCGGTCGTCTTAGCGAGCTTCAACAACCTATCTGGCTGGCCGCCTGCGAGGGAGACCGCACCATCCCACCGAGCCGCAGTACCTCGGCAGCGCGGTACTTGACTCGCTGTCGGACTCTGCTCATTCCTGAACTAGGGCACCTTGGTCACGAGGAGTCACCCGCGACTTTTGCCAATCTGTTGCAGGCTTTAATCGTTAGCACGCAATCCTAGCGCCCACGCGCGAGACGGAGCCCTACCGCTCAGCCAAAGGCCTTGATCTCTCAGTTGGGTATCAATTCGGGCGAGTCGCAGCGATATCGGCCAAACGACTCGGTTTTTTGGCAAAAAGAAGGCTGTGAACTGCAGTGACAGACTGCTACACTGTCCAATATAAGTGACAACTTAAGTGTCTTATTTATATGAATATTGCTCAGTCAGCGTTTGAATCTCTTACAACCACGGACTCCCGACCCACCGCCATCGTGATTGGCACCGGTTTTGGTGGCCTCGCGGCAGCGATACGCTTAGGCGCAAAAGGCTACCGAGTTCATATGCTCGAAAAGCTCGATGCGCCCGGTGGACGGGCCTACGTCTACCATCAAGATGGCTTCACCTTTGATGCAGGCCCGACCATTGTCACAGCCCCCTTTCTGCTTGAGGAATTATGGCAGCTCTGTGGCAAACGATTCTCAGATGATGTGGATTTGCGCCCGATGGATCCTTTCTTTCGGCTGCGCTTTGATGACGGCAGAATCTTTGACTACTGCGGTGACAAGCGCCGTAACCTTGAGCAAATTAAAAGCTATTGCGCCGAGGATGCAGACGGCTACGAAGCCTATTTAGAAGCCAGCGAAAAACGCTACAAGGTGGGTTTTGAAGGATTGGTAGACAAGCCGTTTGATTCCCTGATGGCACTCTTTCGGTTTTTACCTGAACTCATTAAATTGCGCAGCGATCGCAGTGTTTACCGATTGGTGTCACGTTATATCCGCGATCCCCAATTGCGCATGACCATGAGCTTTCACCCACTTCTCATCGGTGGCAACCCCTTCTCAGTGACCAGCGTTTACACCCTTATCTCCTATCTTGAGCAACGCTGGGGCGTGTGGTCAGCGATGGGTGGCACAGGCAGCATTGTCAAAGGCATGGCAGGTCTCATTGAAGGCCAAGGCGGCAAAATAGAATGCAACGCCGAGGTGGAAGAAATACTGGTTGAAAACGGCAATGCCAAAGGTGTGCGATTGCGCGATGGTCGGGTGCTGCACAGCGACCTCATCGTCTCCAATGCCGATGCGGCCTGGACCTACCGACACCTGATCGACGCCCGTCATCGTAAGCGCTGGACCGATCGTAAGATCGAACGCTCTCATTATTCCAATGGCTTGTTTGTGTGGTACTTCGGTACGCAAGGCAAGTACGAAGACGTGCCCCACCATTCGGTTATTTTAGGGCCGCGTTATCGCGGATTACTGGATGATATTTTCAAACGAAAAGTGCTGGCCGACGACTTTAGTCTCTACTTGCATCGACCGACCGAGACGGATCCTTCTATGGCACCCGAGGGCTGTGATGCCTTTTACGCCCTAGCACCCGTCCCTCATCTCGATGCCGACGTAGACTGGACAGAATACGCCGAAACATTCCGACAGCGCATCTGCCAACGACTAGAAGAAACCATGCTTCCCGGCCTTAGTGACCGCATCGTGACGTCGCGGCTACTGACACCACAAGACTTCCAAGATCGACTCTGCTCATTCAAAGGCGCCGGCTTCAGCTTCGAACCACGCATCACCCAAAGTGCTTGGTTTAGGCCCCACAATCGCAGCGAAGACGTGAAAGGCCTCTATTTAGTAGGCGCCGGCACGCACCCCGGCGCGGGGATGCCCGCAGTAATCTCATCTGCCAAGGTCATTGATCAATTAATCCCGGCAGCGGTGACCCAACATGCGTAGCGATCATCAGATCACCACACCGCATACCGACATGCGTGAGTGCCAGCGACTGCTTTATCACGGCTCACGATCATTCCATATTGCCTCTCGTTTTCTGCCGCCAAAGTTGCGAGAATCAGCCTGTGGGCTCTATGCGTTTTGTCGCATCGCGGACGATTTAGTGGACCTTGGGGAAGACCCCAAACAGGCACTGGCAGAATTACATCGTCGTCTCGACCTGATTTATGCGGCCACACCCCAGAACCATTCTGTCGATCGTGTGCTGAGCCAAATTGTGACAGATCACCGGTTGCCCCGTGGGTTACTCGATGCGTTACTCGAGGGGTTCGACTGGGATACCGCCGAACGCTGCTACGAGACCGTAGACGATCTCTGCGACTACGGCGCTCGAGTAGCAGGCACTGTCGGTGTCATGATGGCGATACTCATGGGCGTGAAAGATCACGCGACGCTCGCTCGAGCAGCAGACCTAGGCGTTGCCATGCAACTGACCAATATCTGCCGTGATGTCGGTGAGGATGCGCGTGCGGGTCGGCTTTACCTCCCCCGCCAGCTTTTGCGCGACTACGACATTGACCCCGATGCATTTATGGCGAATCCCTCACCGGGGCCAAAACTCACTGCCGTACTGCAACACCTCCTTGGCGAGGCAGATCGACGCTATCAGCAGGCTGACTCTGGCATTGAAAAACTGCCGAAAACCTGCCGGCCAGGGATCCGCGCCGCTCGGAGACTCTATGCAGAAATTGGCCACAAGCTCGCGGCGGGCGGGTATGACCCCATTACGACACGAGCGATCGTGACGCGTCGCCGTAAAGTGGGGATTGTCGCAGGACTCTTTCGAGGGTCTGAGCAGTTATCAGATGACCTTTTCGCACCCTGCGCTCGAGAAAATCAATTTCTGCTGGCAGCCGTTCCGCATACTGAAGAGTGGCAACGTCCCACGCAGCCGCGGCGCTTCTCCCCCAGCGCATCCTGGATGCTCGATCTGTTTATTGTATTGGGCCAACGTGATCAGATAACGACTGAACGCCAATCAACCGACCACGGCGGACGGATCTGAGCTCACCGTGGCGTCGCTGTTCGCGGACCACTCAAGGCCGACACTAGAGAGGGCTTGAGCATAACGACCTGAACGCAACGCCCCCCACTCCAACTTAAACCACGGCGTCAACGTCTCAGGACGCTCACTCAACCACTGATCCAATGCGCTAGCCGATATCCAGCGCCAGTCCGCTACTTCTCGTGGGTTGGGGGTGGGGTCTCGATCAATACGCCCAACATAAACGGAACAGAGTTCATGCTCTGCACCGGCTGCGCCATATTGCGCTTGATATTGGAAGCGATGCGTGAAAGCGAGGTCTGCTGAGACGCCCAGCTCTTCCTCGAGTCGCCGCTGGGTCGCAATCTCGTAGGTTTCACCTCTGCGAGGGTGGCTACAACACGTGTTGGACCAAAACGCGGGCCATAACGCTTTCTGGTCGCTGCGTTGCTGCAATAACACTTCACCGCGGGCATTGAATAAAAATATCGAAAATGCTCGGTGCAATGTGCCCGAACCCCGATGGAGTTCTGCTTTAGTGCCGTGGCCCAACACGTGGTCTTGAGCGTCGACGACAATCAGCGGTTCGCTATCGAAAGAAACCACTGCTGCAGAGGAAGTCTGTGTCGACATGAAGGGTATCCCCAAAAAATAAAATGACCCGCTCCCAGGGGGAGAATACTATTAGAAAGCGGCGCAGTTTACAGGCGATCGACAGCTCTGGGGGCAGGGTGATCGCAATCTGTTCCACTTCTTATATTACCGGCTCCATCTAAAAGACATCACCGCGGGTCGTAAACTTCAGGCCCCCAGAAGGGGCCTGCATCACTACTTAGCTCCGCGCAGGAGGCATAGCCTCTTGCTGGGTACTAACTGCCATGCCAGTGCTGTTGGGATCACCTAACCAGTCATATCTGTCAGTACTCAACAGAATGAAATGGATAGTAATTGCGAGTGTGAACATGCCCACTGCAATTCCCGTCAGAACTTGGCGTGGATCAAACAACATCCAGAATCTGTGCATAAGTTGTCTCCGTTACTCATTTGCGAAATAGCGTTAAGGCCATTCGCTGTGAACAAAACAGTTCAATGGTTCTTAGAACCAAGGCTTCCACATATACAGTAAGTAATGTGCAACTACTGCGATGCCCACAAAACCGATAAATCCACGAATATAAGCTGTGTGGAATTCTCGAGCTTCGTTCTCAGACATACTACTCATGGTTAATCTCCCATGTACGTTTGTTGCCTTTTTTGCCGCCCATCACACCGGAGTGTGGGTGGACGACGCCTTTTCGGAGTAAGCCGTCACTCGAGAGTGTCGGGTTACGCCTTCCCAACTAAACCAAATTGGTCCAATTAAGATCTTTTCCGCAGCTCACCGCTGCGATGATGAGATAGCACGGCTATCTCACTTCATTCAGTTTGCCTCTCCGCCCATCACGCCTTGGTCAAGACTTGAGGTCTCCATTTCCATGGGCGCTGGCGTCTCTTCCATTGCCGCGGGAGCGGCCTCAGGTTCGGGTGCCAGTGCCCCTAAGTTCGGATAATCAGCCAACATATTCGCACCGAGTAGGGGCTGATAAGCACCTTGGTGACAAGTTGCACAGTTCACTTTTTGCGCGTCACCCAAAGGACCTTGCCGATGAGCCGGCAGCCAGTCGTTAGTCGGATTGATGTAGGCGTTATTCATTTCCTTGACCATCTGCTGCCCATGCCACGCCTGCACGCGCTCTGAGTTGCTCTCTTCCCAAGAGCCGAAAGCACGACTGTTGTGACAATGAGTACAGTTCACACCGAGTGCGTCGGAGTAGTGCATCATCAGGCTATAGATGTGCTCTGTACTCTGAATCGAGGCCTCGTGGCCTTGAGGGAGCGCCGTATCGCCCTGCGCCCTGGCGACTCCGTCCTCCAACAGATAGGGAGTAAATGGATCAATCGGTAGCGAGGTATAAACGGACGACTCCTGATGCGCTACGTTTTGCATCATGTGTCCCATGTTCTCTGCGCGCCGCGGTGGCACACCGATCGTCCAGACTTGTTCGGGCACGTTATTACCGCGGTGACAGGTGTAACAGGTCACACCTGCGCCGCCCACGTGAGCGCCCCAATTTTCATTCGCGTTTTGCGTCATAGCAATCATGACCCGCGCTACCTTTTTGGTGTAGAGGGTGTCTGCTTCAAAACCCTCGCCAGCAACGTGACAGTAGTTGCAGCCTTGGTCTGGCGATACCCATTGGGTGATCGCGGCCATCAATCGGGTGAATTCTCCGACAGACAGGTGCCCTAGCACCTCAACATTTTGATAAATGTCACCCGCCTTTGGACCCTCGGAGCTAACAGCGGGTATCGCTGCCGGCACCTGGTTGGCGTTCACCAATTCTTGCAAGGTGTCAGGGTTATAGAGCGCTTCCATTCCGGTACCGCGATAGCCCCGTTGAACCGACTCGGGCGGCGGTGCCTCGCAACCCGTCATGAGTGCCGTACCTAAAACTAGAACACTAGCAAACCGTTTCATCGTGAAGGCTTTCATTGTGCACCCCCTATCATTGGGTCGATTACCGGGGTTGCCTCAATCGGAGGATAGGCCGGCACAATGCCGTGCTTCATACCCCAGAGGTACCAGTTCTCCACTACTGTTCCTGTTAACAGAATGCCAATCGCGCCCGTTAACACCGTCAGGACAGCGAACCACCATCCCCATCGGTGAATCGATTCCATCGACGCGTTGAATCCCATGCACCACCTCCAGAACAAAGCACCCCGCTCTGCAGCGGTACCCCGATCGGTGATCTGGTCGATCTCGCGATCAGCACCATAGCGACTGGTTGCCAAGATCGTCGCCCCGTGCATTGCGAATAGGACCGCCGAGCCATAGAGGAAGGCGATCGAGAGCATATGAAATGGGTTGTAGAACAGATTGCCGTACCGTAGCGAGAAGGCCGCTGTCCAATCCAGGTGAGGAAAGACGCCGAATGGCACTGCTTCAGCCCAAGAGCCCATCAAGATGGGGCGGATAAAGCCCAGCACAAGGTATAAAAGAATCGCTGCGCCAAAGGCCCAAGCAAGGTAATTACTCATCCCCAGGTTTCTTGAAATACGGAAAGTGCGGGCCCACCAAAGCATGATCGATAGCGTTAACAGCGCGCCGACGATCAACCACCATCCACCGTCATTTAGCGGTGGGATAGTGAGTCCATACTCGGGGGGAGGTGGCTCCAAGGCCAACCAAAAAAGTTGTCGCACAAACTGAACAGGATCCCAGTTCACCGAAGCAAACATGTTCATCCCGATTATGAAGAACGCCAGCGCACCGGCAATCAGCGCGAAGACGCCTAATGTCCCGAGATAAATAGGACCTATCTGCGCATCACCGAGTTTGCCGAGCCAATGATTATGGATGATCCCGCTGGTGCGATTGTATTCCTCATCACCAATGGGGACACCGGGATAATCGGGCGCTGCGACCTGCACTTGTGTAAAAATATTTTGATATTCTCTCATGACATGGTCCCCTCTCAGTACCAGACCGGCAGTTCAAGCCACCAGTTCCACCATTCAGGCCAGCCGCGTGTCCAAAATGGCCCGCTGATGACGATGCATACCGCACTCCAAAATGCCGCCGAAATAGCCACAAATACGCCGACACGGTGAATACCTAACGCGCCAACGGAGTAACCGATGCTGTCGCGGAAGAACGTGTTTTCATGCTCTCCGGTTTTCACTGTCTCTCCCTCGCGGGGATCCGTCGCCATCAAGATCAGCGACCCATGCATCGACAATGCCAGGGCAGTCGTGAAGAAGAAGGTCACCGCAATCATGTGTGCTGGGTTGTAGTGAAAATGCAGAAACTGATAACCCACGTTGGACACCCAGTCGAGGTGGCTGAGAATGCCGTAGGGGAAACCATGACCCCACGCGCCAAGCAGGACAGGACGAATGATGACCAGCGTCACGTAAGCGAATATGGCAAAGCTAAACGCAAAGGGAATGTGGAGTCCCATGCCTAACTTTCTCGAAATCTCTACTTGCCTTAGCGCCCAAGAGCCAAACGCCCCCACGGCGCAGATCGTAATGATCTGCCACAGCCCTCCCTCTCTGAGGGGCGCCATACTGAGCCCATAGGATAAATCAGGCGGTGCAATGCTAATTTGCCAGACGTTCCAAGTCGGACCAATGGCAGCGCCATAAATCAGCAACCCGGTGCCCAGAAAGGCGAAAAATGCGGTGGTAACGCCAAAGAAGCCAACCCAAAAGGGCCCTATCCAAAAATCGAATAGATCGCCTCCGATAAGGGTCCCCCCCCGGACACGATACTTTTTCTCAAAACTCAGCATCGACATGACATGACTCTCCCTTTATGGCGTTAGCCGCCAGTTCTCAAACAACTGCTCACCGATCTCCGTCTCCTACTGATCTCGGTTAGCTCAAATTCTCATGAAGGCATAAGGTGTCAGGCTATATGCCGACCGCCTTGCCTCTTGCCAGCAGCTCTCCGTGCTGCCAGTCCGTTGGAACGTCAATGACTTCAAAATGGCGGCCGCTATAAACCACGTGAACACCATCGTAAATAGCATCCGGAACTGCAGTTGATCCAAAATACTGTCTGGCCCATCGCTTGCTCTATGATTTGTTGCCATGAGTCTTCCCTCCCCGAAGGGTGTATATGTCACTGTCGACGTTATGCTTTTATTCATGCTGCTATTCATGCGGCATCTCCAAACTGCAGGCTTTCGCTAGCGTGTTGGACATGCCCAATTTCTACCGTGCTCACACCCGCAGCTTTAGCTGCCTGCTCGGACGCGTCGCGCAATCGTTTTGCGGCTGAGATACGGACAAGAATCGGTTGCGCTGCCACGATGCGGTTAAGTCCCTCTTGTGCAGCGTCAGCCCACAGCAGGGTTTCGGCAGCCCTTGCAAGCGTTGGATCCACTTTGTCGAGCTCGGTCCCTAGTGGCAAAATATTGAACAACGCGTCAAACAGGGCATTACAAACTTCTTGCACCAAATAACAGGTACCTGCGTAACCCATAAATGGCGTGCCCGTGTGACGACGGATAATGGTGCCAGGCAAGGATGCGGGAACATAAACGCTCTTGTTTCCTGCCTCGTTGATGTACATGCGTTCGTTGTAACCACCAAACACCAGCAGCGCGCCCGATCCACGAATGGCCTCACGAACTTGCTCGTTATCAGGCTTGACGCCAGGCTTGCGCGAAAAGTGGAAAGCACACGGTAAACCCAGCTCTCCCTCAAGGAAGTGTCGCAATCCACGTGTATAAGTCTCGGTTGCCACCACCCCAAAACTAGCAGTGCCAAAAAAGTCCTGGGTCACCGATCGCCATAGATCCCAGACTGGCTTCAGCGTGGTGTGTTTTTCTTGCTCGATAAAGGGTTCGGGGTCGAGACCCAACTCTTCACCTATCGCGCGAAGAAACTTGGTCGTGCTATCCAGACCGATTGGAGCTTGAAAATACGGCGCCTCCAGGGTCTCACACAGCTTGCGCCCATACTCGCGATAGAGGCAGACGTTCGCGTCGGCGTCGGCCAACGTCACAATATTCTCCAGCGGACAGCCCAGCGGGAAAGTCAGATTGATCTCTGCACCAATGCCCTCAATCAAGCGCTGTATTTCAGCGAGATCCGAAGGCGTATTAAAGTAGCCATAAGCCGGTCCGATGATATTGACCAGCTTCTTCGCATTTTCAGTCTTTTTAGCCTTGCGCTTTTTAGCTTTGGCCTTACCAAATTGGTCCCATAGCCACACTAATGCTCGGTCAGCACTTTGCCACTGATCCTCATCGATCGTGCGCGGAAGGAAGCGTTGAATATTCGTGTCTGTTGGAGTTACCCCGCCACCAATCATCTCGGCAATAGAGCCGGTAACCACTACGCTGGGCTTCTTAGGATCCAGCGTTTCGTGCGCCCGACGCAGTGCACCCTCGGTGCCCCGCTGTCCAAGCTCTTCCTCGGCAAGACCCGTGACGACAATCGGTAGCTCATGTGGCGGCAGCCCGTCGGTATAATGAAGCACCGACGTCACCGGTAAGTTTTCACATCCCACCGGCCCATCAATGATGACCTGCAAGCCCTTGACCGCGGTAAACATGTACACGGAGCCCCAATAGCCCCCCGCGCGATCATGGTCCATGACTAACATCAGCCAGCTTCTCCCATTCCCGATCGACTTATAATCTGTGGGGTCCATATCCCGGTTTTCGTACCGGTACCGACCCCCGCAAAGAACGTTTCCATCGTTTTAAAGCGGTCACGTCCGGCTATTGCTGTATTGATCACCTCCGCCAAAGAGCCCGCACCGGCAACCCCCATCAAGGGTCTCGCTGAAATCAAGTTGGTGAAATAAAGGCTGGGAATAGACCGCTCCTTAGCTTTTTGTACGACCGGCGTCGTGCCAATTGCAATGTCAGGCTTAAACGTGTCCATCGCATAGAGGTCATCCTCTAAGGAGGCGCGGAACTGCACACTCACACCGTGTGATTCGAGCCACTCACAATCGTGAGCCGACCAGTCAGATTTAGCGCACGCCGTGCCCACGTATCGAACGTTGGCGCCGCTCTCAATCAGTAGTCGAGCGACGATCAGCTCCGATCCCTCATAACCTGAGAGGGTGATACGCGCGTCAATTGGGTTCTCTTTCAGCACGCCACGAATAGCGGCTAACTGTGCATTGATCGCAGCATCTATCCGCTTTTTAGGCAAATTCAAAACGTCACCGAGATGAGCAAGCCAGTCTTTTGTCCCCTCTACACCGACTGGCGCCGACCCCAGAAGCGGTCTGCCTGCAGCCGTAAACTCTCGGGCAGTTGCAGTATAAAAAGGGTGCAGCATCGCAACAGCAGAACAATCAAGCGCCGCATAAAGCTCTCGCCATTCACGCGTTGGTACGACCGGCCCTGCTTTCACTCCCATCGGCTGGATCATGCGCCCGATGGTGATGGCGTCAACAGGGAAGATCTCTCCCACCATCGCAACAGTCGGCACATCAGTCTCGACAACAGCAGGTCGAGCGACGGGGCCCGCCTGAACCTCACCCCGCGCGTAGCGCAACATGGCGCCAGCCAACACATCTTTCGCCTCAGCATGGGTCGGCACGCCAAACCCTGGCACGTCAATGCCAATGATCCGAACGCCATTAATCTCTGTGGGTAATAGGTCCAGCGGCACACCGGAGGCCGTCGGGACACAGAGGTTGATCACGACGACGGCGTCGTATTGATCGGGATCGGCAATATCATGAACGGCTTCGCGAATATCCTCAAACAACTTACCCGTCACCAGCGATTCGGAATCAAACGGTACGTAACCGACGGTGCGCTTCGCACCATAAAAATGTGAAGTAAACGTGAGTCCGTAAACGCAACAGGCAGAGCCCGACAAAATCGTCGCGGTGCGCCGCATGCGCAAGCCTACGCGTAATGAGCCAAAAGCGGGGCACATGCTCTGAGGTTGATCATGAGGTCCCTTAGGGTAATCCTTATCGTATTGCTCCAGCTGCGCGGTCTTGCCTGCCTTTTGCGCAGCATCACGCATGACGCCTTCTCCCGCATGACAACCGTCCGCTGGAGGAGCGGTATCGGAGTCTACGGCGATGGTGTCGCTAGATAGCGTCATAAATCACTTCCAACGAGGGCTTATTAAGGTGCTCAACGCTGCACAAGTCTTCTAACTTGGCAGGTTCAAGTACGACGTCGCGACCCACGGTGTCGCTGTCAAAAAGTTCAAGCAATCCATCCTGAGTTAGCGGCTCAGGTTTATGGGGTGGCGCTTCGGCAACATTCGTTGCTAAACCACTGAACAGTGAACCCCACTCTCCATCCGGTCCCCCGATAATTTCATAGGAGGCGCTTTTGCGTCTGATGTCGTCATTTGCGGGAATAGACGCGAGCTCCGGTATGCCAACCGCCTTGCAGAACGCCTGTGCTTGACCGGAACCATCATCTTTATTGGTCACCATGCCTGCGACACCGACATTGCCGCCGAGCTTGCGGAAATATTCGACCGCGGAACAAACGTTGTTAGCCACATAAAGTGACTGCAAATCGTTTGACGCAACAACGATTACTTTTTGGCACATGTCGCGAGCAATCGGCAAACCGAATCCGCCGCATACGACGTCGCCCAAAAAGTCGAGCAGCACGTAGTCGAAGTCCCAATCATGAAACCCAAGCTTCTCCAACGTTTCAAAGCCATGAATGATGCCTCTGCCACCGCAACCGCGGCCGACCTCTGGCCCACCCAACTCCATGGCAAAAACGCCATCGCGCTTGAACATGACGTCGCCTACCGAGACCTCGTCACCGGCCGCTTTTTTAGCCGACGCTGTTTCAATAATGGTGGGGCACGCTTTACCGCCAAACAACAGCGAGGTGGTGTCACTCTTCGGATCGCAACCGATCAGTAATACTTTTTTGCCTTGCTGCGCCATGTTGTAGGACAAATTGGCGAGCGTGAAACTTTTACCGATGCCGCCCTTGCCATAAATCGCAATGATTTGTGTCTTGGGGGCTTCCTCACCGGAGGTTGCCAACAAGTCGGCCCGCTCCCCAGTAGATTCCAACCCCGGGTCATACACCTCTGGGTTCTGTGGTGCGTTCATGCATCTCTCCAGTCAAGGACCATCTTCAAACAAGCGGGATCAGAAAACGCTGTTTCGTAAGCGTTTTCAGCACTGTCATAAGGCTGGTCATGCGTAATAATGTTGCTGAGGTCGAGATCTCCACTTGCGACGAGATCCATTGCGGTTTGCATATCTTGGTCCTGCCACTCTGCGCTGATTCGGATATCGATCTCTCGCATAAAGGCCGCAGGAAAGTCGAATTGAATTGGCGCGGCATAAAAGCCGGCGAGACATAAGGTGGCATGTTTCGCGAAGTGATGAACCGCTTGATCAATAATGTCGTGCGCACCGCTCACGTCACAGACCCGTTGGTAATCTCGGCGCGTATCCTCGGAGGGATCTAGCACGGTGTAGCCGTGACTCCCTTCGCGACGAACGGCGTCTGTTTCCCACACGGTGACGGTCTTTTGATACACCGCTTCGGTAATACGCGCGAGCAATCTGCCGAGTGCACCGTGGCCAATAATTAAATCAGGAGGACCTAAATCCTCCATACGACGGAGGGCATGACAAGCTGTTCCGGCAAGCGCCAATAAGACACCGGTCGATTCCATCTCGGTTGGTAATTTGACGAGCCTCTCAGCAGGAACCACCAAAGAATGGGCTGCTCCGCCAAATAATCCGTGGACATCGGTAAAGCCGCGGCTGCCAGGAATAAAAACGCGTTGCCCGACCTCTACATTTGTCTCGGCACCGCATTCAACGACGCTGCCAACACTCTCATAACCGGGAACGAGGGGATAGGCCAAACCAGGAAACGGGGGCATACGGCCATCCCAGAGTAGCCTCTCGGTGCCGGTGCTGATTCCAGTCCAGTGGACCTTCACAACGCAATCTGTAGCGTGGGGTTCTGGCAACTGGACGCGGCGAACCGACATTTTTCCAGGTTGCTCAAAAACCACCGCAGTTGACGTCGTTACCATTGTGGCGCTATTTCATCCTTTTTTTTATTGGCTGTATCGGCCATTAACAACCTTTGTTTCGAGGCGTCATGGCACTGCAGCTCATGTGTCATTCTAAATTAACAATTCAAAGTGTCAAATAAAAAATACAATTTTTGCATCATTCGCTGCTGATCGCCTTTTCCGCCACCAATAATCGCGTTAAAGCAGGAATTGGCGTCTTGAACTCACGCACGCCCTTAAAACCGGCAGCCAAGCACATGGCCCTTAATTCTTCGGCGGTACGAGGCCTACCGCTTCCCATCGCCCACAAATAAAAGCCAAAATAAGTGTCTCCAATCGGTTCCGCACCCGCCGTACCCGCCATCGGTTCGGCAATCAGTAGGCGCCCACCGGGCCGTAATGCCGAGTGGAGCCGCGCCAGCAGCTGACTCACGGGCTCGTCATCGTGGTCATGCAACACTCTGACCAAGGAGAAAAGCTCTGTATTGGGCGGCAAAGAGGAACGAAACATGTCTGTCGCAACAAACCGAACAGGACTATTTAGCGCTTGATCCTTGGCCTCAGTGACCACCTCAGGCAAATCCAACACCGTTGCGCTCAGATCGGGATAGCGCTTTTTAACGGCTCGCGCAAAATTCCCGGTACCCCCGGCAACATCGACCAGACTGCGGTAACTGTCCAAGGGGTAGCTATTCAGAATGTGGTCACCAATGAGCGCCAGGGAACTGCTCATCAACTGACTGTACTCCCGATGTCCCTCATCAGGACTACTGCTACCGGGCACATAACTCCAGTAATCTCGCAGGCCCGTTTTGCTACGATGACGGAGTACGCCCAGAGGATCTGCCAAGTCTCGATAGAGCACCGAATGATGCTTCACCATGTCGGCGACGGCGGGATTACCCAACACTGAGGCGCCCAGCTCACCCACCATCCAAAATCCCCGTGACACTTCTTCGGTTAGCTTCAGCGCGGCGGCGGCAGTCAATAACGTGTGTGCGGCGGCGGTTGATAGCCCACACATCGCTGCCACCGACTTAGTCGACTCAATCCGCCCCTGCAGAACAGCCAGCAAGTTGCACTGCACGACGGCCGTTAACGTTTGGGTATACACAAACCCTGCGGTTAAGTGGTGGAGGTCTGTGGCTTTTTTACTCGCAATGCGCTTAACGAGCGGCGTTCTAGCCGCCCATCGTTGAAACTTCGGATCGGCGAGTAACCGATTTCTAAAGAGGCGCCAACGACAACGCCAGTCGGAGGGCGCTGGCTGCTGCTGAGACCAAGTGTCGTGATCGGCAAACATCGATCAGGCCGCCGAACGGCCGAGTTTTTCAGGCACAAAGCGCGACGACTGTGCGCGAACGAGCCTGACCAGACTCTCTCTGCCCGAGCAGTGAGGAACGCTATCCAAGCCCTCCTCCAGCAAATTTTTCAGCCGTGCCGTTGCGCCATCCAAACCGAGTTCACGCACCGCACTGGGCCTCCCCAGCTTGGCATCGATACCAACCGCTTTACCCAGCACTTCGGGGTTACCAACAGCGTCCTTGATGTCATCTGCCACCTGAAATGCCTCACCAATACAGGCACCCAAATTGACCCACGGGCCCGGATCGACACCCGCTGATGCGGCGCCTGCGCAGGTCGCGGCGATAAACAGCGCACCTGTTTTAGCGCGATGATATCGAGAGACATCGACTGCGGGCTCACACTCCCAAGCCTGACCTGCGGCAATGCCATGGGGCGCTCCCACACCTCGAGCCAGAATCGAGAGCACCAGTGGCACCCGCTCTGCTCTGACATGATGAATAGCGTGTACCGCCAATGTTTGGAATGCGGCAACGATGAGCGCATCGCCCGTTAGGACGGCGATTCTTTCTCCAAATTTGGCGTGCAACGAGGGCTTGCCGCGCCGCTGCGTGGCGTCGTCGAAGCAAGGTAGATCATCGTGGACCAGTGATGCGCAGTGCAGAAACTCAACCGCCGTCGCAGCGGCGGCAGCCAGCGCACGATCACTGCTGTTATTGGCAAGGGCAACTGCCATACAGAGCTGCGGCCGAACCCGAGCACCACCCGGAAAGACCGCATATTCCATTGCCTGACCCAACAGGGGCGGACACTGCTGGGTAATATGTTCGGCGAGGTGTTCGCGGATATCGTCTTCGCAGTCGAGTAATGGATCCTGCATGAACCTTTCTCCCAGAACCGTCATATTATTATGACAGTTATTAGTGTTATATTTATCTGACAAACTACGCCACTCAGTGGCCGGGTGCAACCCCTATGAATGATGCGGCAACCATGCGCTCCACCACACCCTTTGAAGCGGGCATGGCGACCTCTCATTTAGGTTTTGCGCAGCCGGTCCCAGATTCGGGCTACCGCTGGTGGTATGTCGATGGTTTCAGTGAATGTGGCCGCTTCGGCGTCACGGTAATTGCGTTCATCGGCAGTGTTTTTTCCCCCTACTACTTTCGCGCTAGACAGCGTGGCAAGGTCTCTGCGACGGACCATGTCAGCCTCAATGTCATCCTTTATGGGCCTGAGAAATCGCGTTGGTGTATGACCGAGCGAGGATCCGGAGCACTCACTCAGCAATCGGATCATCTTGTGATTGGACCCAGCGATATTGCGGTCACGGACAAGGGATTAACCATCACTATTCAGGAGCGAGCCACCCCTTGGGGCCAGCGTGTCAGCGGCGTGATCTCGGTCGGGTTCGAGCGCACAGTGCAGGAGTGTTTTCAGCTCGACAATGCGCAGTGCCATTGGTGGTGGCCCATCGCGCCACTGTCGAGTATACAAGTCGACATGGAGCGACCCTCGCTATCCTGGCAAGGCTCGGCTTATGTGGATTCTAACTTTGGCGTCGCGCCTATCGAAAGCGGCTTTACGTCATGGAACTGGTGTCGAGGTCACACACCAGAGGGGC
>Ga0209425_10002571_pt1 | contig 20032 bp, 20 predicted proteins | sample COG_05_FD_184749 | JGI IMG/M metagenome (GOLD analysis project Ga0209425, IMG submission 184749) | Pelagic Microbial community sample from North Sea - COGITO 998_met_05 (SPAdes) (version 2) | ecosystem: Environmental > Aquatic > Marine > Neritic zone/Coastal water | place: Helgoland, sampling...
TGGAAGAGAGCTAGCCATTTCTACCATGAATAAAGACTATAAATTCAAATATGTGTTTCCACTTATAGGAAAAGACTTTGTGAAGATGATATTTGGATTGAGTGTTTCGGTAGCAATCGTATTAGCAATCCACTACTTTATAATACCTAAAGGATTGTATTAATCTTGCTTCTTTTTAATTTCGTCATAAAGTTTCTTGAGATCTTCGGGAGATAAATTTTTATCTTTCAATTTCTCAAGAATCTTATCGTTCTTTTCATCCTCAATACTTGTGAATACATAAGGATCTTCTTTATTCTTGTCTAAAGTGCCATCTCTTTGAAGATCGCCTCTTGCATCCATGCCTCTTCCGATAGCTTTAAATGTTAGAAACAATACTGTTCCCATAAGTACAGCCATAATTCCATAAAGGATAATTTCCATATGTTTATTATACCCGAAAATTTGAGAAATTTTAGACTATTTTTGTAAGTATATAAAGTTGTAACAAGAGGATGATAAATGGCACAATTGTTCTTATTAGCTCCATTGTGTGGTTATATTCGTCTAATTTTCTCTCTAACCAATTTCTATTATATTTTTTTTTTTGCATCAGGTTTTTTATTACAAGAAGAAAAAAAAATCAAGTTTTAGAAATTTAAAACCAAGAAATATTTTTAGATTTACAAATTTCTTGAATTTTTTTAGGATAGTCTGTGATGATGCCATCTACGCCGTACTCGATCATTCTTAAAATATCAGGCTTTCTATTAACCGTCCAAACAGTAACTGCAAGACCATGCTTATGTGCTATTTCAACATTTTGTTTTGTCACATCTTTATAAAAAACACTCCACACATGTCCTTCTAATTTTTTTATTGTATCTGGTAAAAGAAAAAGTTCATCCGGAGAAAATTTTTTACCCATCCAAGGTGAGTCTTCGTAAATATTTTTTTTTGTTTTGGATAGACCTTGTTGCAATGTAATAAATCCCCTTAACACATTTGAATTTTGTTTCTTTAACTCGTATAGAATTCTCCAATCATAGGATGTAATTACTACCCTGTTTTCTAAGTTATATTCTTTAATATCTTTTAAAATAAGACTAACCAAAGTTTGAGGGTCTGGTGTAAGACCTTCTTCGATAGGAGTTGATTTTATCTCAAGATTTAGAAAGACGTCTTTATTTTCTTCCTCTGTTGCAAGTTTGAACAAGTCTATTAGTCGTGAAATTTTAGCTCCTTTAACTGATTGTTGTTTTTTAAATCTATTTGAGTACTTGCTGTCCGGTTTTAAACTCTCAATATTGTAAGTTTGTAATTCATTGTAAGTTAAATTAATAATTTTTAGATCACGATTTTCAATCCAATTACCGTTATTATCTTTGACCATATCGACATTTAATCTAAAATCATGAAATAAAACTGGAATGTTATCCTTGGAGATAACAACATCGAATTCGATAGCTTTAATTCCAAGATCAAACGTATATTTAAAACCTTCAATGCTATTTTCTACTATGTCTCCTCGAGCGCCTCGATGGCCATAGATTCTTATATAGTTTGGTTTAATTAAAAAAGATTTGCTCAATTTATTCTCTGGTCAGAATTGATATCGAATAAGTGTAATTTAGTTTCATTAAAAGACAAATTTATATGATTTCCAATTTTACTATCACTAATAACGCCGGCAATACTAGCAACTAATATTTCGTTACTATTTTCAAGTCTTCCGTGAATAAGAGTGTTAGCTCCAATCAATTCAACTAGCTCAACCTTTAACTTAATAGTTCCTTTTTCATCAATCGTGAAATCTTCAGGTCGTAAACCCACATTAACTTCTCCGTTGTATTTGGAGTTGGCTTTTAGTGTTGCGCCACTACTTAGTTTTATTTGATTTGATTGACACTTTCCTTTTAGAATATTCATTGCAGGACTTCCTATAAACTGAGCCGTAAATAAAGTTTTGGGTTTAGTATAAACTTCTAAAGGTGTTCCTACGTGTTCAACATTTCCCTCGTTCATAACTACCATTCGATCAGCTAAAGTCATGGCCTCCACTTGGTCATGAGTTACATATAAAGATGTCGTTTTTAATTGTTTTTGGAGTTTTTTAATTTCTAGTCTCATCTGTACTCTTAGTTTTGCGTCAAGATTTGATAAAGGTTCATCAAATAAAAAAGCTACGGGATCTCTGACTATGGCTCTGCCCATTGCTACTCTTTGTCTTTGACCACCTGAAAGTTGACTAGGTTTTCTCTTTAATAATTCACCTAACTCCAAAATTTCAGCAGCATTTTGAACCCTGGAACTAATTTCATTTTTTGGAATTTTTAAAATTTTTAATCCGTATGACATGTTTTCAAAAACAGTCATATGTGGATACAAAGCATAATTTTGGAAAACCATGGCAATATTTCTTTCCATGGGTTCAAGTTCATTAACTATTTTATTATCAATAAGAATGCTGCCTGAGTTGATATCCTCTAAACCTGCTACCATTCTTAATAAAGTAGATTTTCCACATCCAGATGGTCCAACAATTACAATTAACTCTCCTTCATTAATATCAATGCTTAAATCATGAATGACTTTGGTTTTACCGTAAGATTTTTCAAGATTTTTTAAATTAATTCTACCCATTGCTATTTATCACTTTCTAATAAACCTTTAACAAAAAACTTCTGCATCGCTATCACTATAACAACGGGTGGTAACATGGCTAGCATCGCAGTGCTAAATATAGTTGGCCAGTGACCGTAATCATCTCCTGTTGGTATCATAAACTTTAAGCCCATAACGATAGTTTGCATGTCTGAACTTGTTGTAATTAGTAGCGGCCATAAATATTGATTAAAGCCGTAAACAAATAAAATCACAAATAATGCCGCTATATTTGTTTTGCTAATAGGGATTAAAATATCTCTAAAAAATTGCATAGGAGTGGCACCGTCCATTCTTGCTGCTTCCACCATTTCATTGGGTACAGTTAAAAAGAACTGCCTAAACAAAAACGTAGCTGTAGCTGATGCAATTAATGGAAATATTAATCCAGCATAACTATTCAACAGTCCTAGATTAGCTACTACTTCATATGTTGGAACTATTCTAACCTCCACAGGTAGCATCAAAGTAAGAAAAATAAGCCAGAAGAAAGTTTTTCGTAAAGGAAACTTAAAATAAACAAATGCAAAAGCAGATAATAATGAAATAATAAGTTTTCCAATAGTAATGCCTAATGCCATGATTAAAGAATTAAAAAGCATTTTCAAAACTGGAACTGGGAGTGAGTAGTAGCCGTCTGGCGCTATATTAAATAATGCATACTTATAATTTTCAATTAAATGTGAACCAGGTAAAACTGGAAATGGTGGCTGCATTATATCTTCTTGTGTTACGGTTGAACCAACAAAAGCAAGCCATACTGGAAAAAAGATAAATATAACCCCCAAGCATAAACCAACATGCGATAACCAATAACCTGATTTTTTCTTTTCGATCATTAATAATGAACCTTTTTTTCAATATATTTAAATTGAATTATAGTTAACAAGCCAACTAAAATTAAAAGAATAACTGATTGAGCGGCGCTTGATCCAAGGTCTTGGCCAACAAAACCATCGGCGTACACTTTGTACACTAGTGTAGTAGTAGACTGTTCAGGTCCTCCGCGAGTAATAGTATCAATTACTCCAAAAGTTTCAAAAAATGCGTAAACAATATTAACAACAAGTAGAAAAAAGCTTATTGGAGATAGTAGAGGAAACACAATGGTTCTAAATCTTTTCCAAAAACTTGCTCCATCTATCGCTGCTGCTTCAATGATAGATTTTGGGATTGATTGTAGGCCTGCTAAGAAAAAAAGAAAATTATAACTTACTCTTCCCCAGGTGGAAGCAACGATCACTAGACTCATGGCCTCTCCACTATTTAAAGCGTGATTCCAGTCATAACCCAATAAACCTAAATACCAAGATACCAGGCCAATCCTGCCATTGAACATAAACATCCATAAAATTCCAGCAACAGCTGGGGCAACGGCATAAGGCCAAATTAATAATGTTTGATAAGCTCCCGCGCCTTTAATAAGTCTATCCGCAAGAACAGCTAAATATAAACCAAGACCCATTGAAAAAACTGAAACTGAAATTGAAAAAATTGCAGTAGTAAAAAAACTTGACCTGTAATAACTATCACCAAGTAAAAAAGTGAAATTATCTATACCTACAAATTCTGTTTTAAGACCGAAAGGATCAGGTAAAAATAATGAATTCCAAATAGCCTGGCCAGAAGGATAAAAGAAAAAAACTAGTGAAATAATTAGTTGTGGCGCAACTAATAAAAGAGGAAACCATAATCCTTTAAAAATAACTCTATTTTTCATAAAGAAATTGCTGGGGAAGAAATCCCCAGCAATGATATGTTAATTGTTTTACTTGTTAGCTCTTTCGAATCTTCTTAGTAAAGCATTACCTCTAGAAACAGCACTGTTCATAGCAACTTGCGCATTCTTTTTGCCTGTCCAGATTGACTCTAGTTCTTCATCAATAATACCTCTAATTTGATCAAATGAACCTAGTCTTAATCCTTTTGAATTTTTAGTTACAGGATTAGCCAACATTTGTTTTCCAGCAATATCAGTTCCAGGATTTTTTCTGTAGAAAGAGCCTGTCGCTTTAAATGCTTTAGTTGTTGTTGGAAGGTAACCTGTATCTTGAGCCCATTGACTTTGAATTTTTGTTTGTGACAAAAAGTTAATCAAAGCTGCTACACCCTTATACTCTTCTGCAGAATGTCCTCCCATAGGCCATAAAGAAGCTCCACCAATTATTGTATTTTGTGGTGCTTGTGTTCCTTCATAGTAAGGTAAAGATTTAATACCGAAATCAAATTTTGCTTCTTTTTTGATTCCAGCGTATCCAGCAGAACTTTCAGTAAAGAACATACATTCTCCAGATCTAAAGTTTGCTCCACCTTCATTTCTTCTACCAGCATAAAAAAACTTACCTTCTTTAGCCCATTTGCCCATTAAGCCTAGGTGAGCAACATGTAACGGACTATTGAATTTAAGTTCTGTGTTTAAACCTTCAAATCCATTTGATTTAGAAGCAAAAGGAATATCGTGATAAGCAGAGAAGTTTTCTAAATGTATCCAGCTCTGCCAAGCAGTTGTTAATCCACAAGATATGCCAGCCTTTTTAGCTGCTTCTAATGCTATACCAACATCGCCCCAATGCTTAAGACTCATCTTTGGATTTAGCCCAGCTTTTTTCATTAGATCTTTGTTGATCCATAAAACTGGTGTTGATGCGTTATAAGGTAGTGACAACATTTTTCCGTCAGTAGTTGTGTAATAACCTTTAACCGGAGCAATATAAGCACCAGGATTAAATTTTAATCCGGAACCTGCCATTACTTCGTAAACAGGTTTGATTGCACCTTTTGCTGCCATCATCGTAGCAGTTCCAACTTCAAATACCATTAATAGATGTGGTTGCTGTTTTGCTCTGAATGCTGCTATTCCAGCATTTAATGTTTCTGAATAGTTACCTTTACGAGTGTGAACTACTTCGTATTTATCTTGGCTAGCATTAAATTCTTTAACTTGTGCATCAAGTAATTCTCCAAGTCTTCCACCAAATGCATGCCACCAATTAATTGTAGTTTTTGCCTCAGCATTTGCGTGCGAAAAAAGCGCAAATATTGCAAAAGCAAAAAATAATTTCTTAAATGATTTCATTATATTTCTTTCTGTTTATTTAATTTATTTTTAAAACTCTAACAGAAATATTGATTATCTAAAACATATTCTAAAACATATTTAAGTCTATTTTTGCATGGTTTTTGCTATAAGATTCTAGTAGTAGTAGAATCATAAATTTTGTACAAAATTTTTAAAAAATGAAAAAAATAAAATTTATAATTATTTTGAACTCTAATGCTGCTAGTGGGACAAAACATGAATTGACTTACGAAGTAATTTCATCATTGCAGAAAATGCATGAAGTAGAATTATTCAAAACACAAAGTGAAGACGATGCAAGGAAAATTTTTAAAAAAATATCAACAAATAATTTTGATCGTTTGGTGGTAGCAGGGGGAGATGGATCCGTAAGTTTTGCAATTAACCAGATCATAAAAGATAAAAATTTTGATGACAAATTAATTGGATATATTCCTACTGGCACAACAAATATTTTGCGAATTGAAATGCAAATAAATAACAAAGCACAAGAAATATTTAATATTTTAGTATCAAATAATTATAAAAAAATTAACTTAGCAAAAATTAACGATAAATATTTTTTTTTGATGGCTGGAATTGGTTTTGACTCTAAAATAGTCGAGTCAATAAATATAAAAGCTAAAAAATATTTAGGAAAATTAATATTTGCTTACAAAGCGTTAGAGCATTTTTTATTCTTAAAAAATAACAAAATAGAAATAGAGCTATATAATGAAAAAATTATAGCTGATTGGGTGCTTTGCACTAATTCAAAATATTATGCTGGACCTTATTCAATTACAAATGATACTAATATTTTTGATAATACAATTGTTGCTTATATTTTTAAAGATTTAACTCGAATTAAACTATTATATTACGTTTGGCTTATTTTAACTAAGGGCGATTTAGGTTCAGCAAAGAGTGTGGTAAAAAAAAATTTAGATAAACTAAAGATAAACAGTATTAATAATAAATTACTATCTCAAGCAGATGGTGAAAACTATGGTTATAATGAGAGTTTATTAGTTCAAAAAACAGACAAATTTATAAATTTATTAGTTCCTTAATGTTTTCAAAACAAAATTTACTTGGTTCAATTTAAATTGTTTAACCCTGGATTATTTTTTAATAAAATAATACCTGTATTATCTCTTTCAGCTAGAGATTGAAAATCAGATAAATTATCAACGTTCCAAACGTGCCATTTATAATTTTTAAAATCTGGATTATTTACCATAACTTCTTTTCCTTCATTATAATCGTAGGCAATTGAATTAATATTAATTGCTCTTAATAATTCCTCATTACAAATTATATCTTGGTCTTTAATTTTATTACTCGGAACTCCTTTTGAGCATTTTCTTACCAAGTCAGTATCAATATAGTATGCTACTTCAATATTTTCTATTTTATCAATTTCCTTAATACAATTTATCCATTCAACATCGTTATTGTGAATATTTTCGATTGAATTAGTTGGTAGCTCAACCAGTAAACTTTCAAATTTTTTTGAATTTTCCTTGTGCCATTTTAAAGCAAGCTGACAATTTTCAATTTTATTCAAATTTTTAGAGTCCATCCACACAGTATTTTTTTGGTACGAGGAGTCTAAAAAATTATCAAAAACTAAGCTAGTACTAGATTTTAAATTATGAGTAGAAATAACTTTATCTTCTAAATAATAAATATCTGTCTCAAAGCATCCGTTCGACATAGAATTTTTATATTGAAGAATGAATGAGTTAGCACGATGCTGACACACTAAATTTTTAATTAGCTTTTTATTGGACAAATTATTTGCTTTTAAATAATTATTTAGTTGCCACAAACTGATGCTAATATCTTGATTTTGAATAATATTTTCACCTAATACCTCTACTAAATTTTCATTCTTTTCATTGCTGTGCCAGAAAGTAGGTGTGTTCAAAATTTTTTCATTTAAAGCTTTTCTTGTTAATACAAAATCAGTCTTCAAATTTTTAAGAATATTTTTTTTTAGATTTACTTGGGGATTTGTTTTTTCATAAATTTCAATATCAAATAAATATAAAAAAATTTCACTTACCATCTTTAAAGATAAATTTTTTTCTTTTAATGAATTTAAAAAATCTAATTTTTCTCCATATTTTTTATATGCAGGTTCATTAAAATAAATAAAAAAAGGAATATGTAGCATTTCGTATGTCAATCTACTTGAGTCGTGCCCTCGGGCAGAAGAAGGTGACTCACCATGGTCAGAAAAATAAATAAAAATTAGAGCTTTATTTGTTTTTTTGGTTTCTTGTGAACTACAATTAACTACTTCTTCGATTGTCTCGTCTATATAGTTTATTGCCGTATCATACTCTTGGGTTAGTTTAAAATTTTTTTCATCTTTTCCTAAAAAATTTCTAGGAGTTAAGTATTCCGGGTATGGGAAAAGTTTTTTTTTATTTGTGTGCCCTAAATAGCCATCGTAAAAACCATGACCCGCATAAGAATGAAGAAAAACAGCATCAGAACTATTTTTTTTGAATATTTTATTATCTTCGCAAAAACTATATTTAAAAAATTCTTTATCCTTGATGTTTGCTTTTGCTCTATTGCCCAAAAATTTAATTTCTTTTTTTCCTGCAAAAGTTTTATTTTTGACGTCAAAAAGTAATTTGCTAGCAAGATTGTGTCCTCCTAGGTTGCCTTGAGTGCTAAATAAGTGAGTTCTAATTGAATTTTTTTCAAGAATATTCGTAAGAGGTAAAAAATTTAAATCTTTTAAATTTAAATTTGAACAAATATTAATTTCAGATTTTTGACAAACGGAAAATGTATCAATTAAAGATGGTGTAGTGTGGGTGTATCGCGTGAACACATTTTTAAAAAAAATAAACTGTTTGTTATTTTTTTGACTACTCAACCATGGCGTAGTTTCAAAAGGATATCCATATACACCAAAATTTAAGGCTGCAGTACTTTCGCCAATATAATTTACGATCAGGAGATCATCGATTAAGTTCTTTTCAAATTTAAATTTTTTAATATCATTTTTAAATTTCTCTTTTGAAATACTTGTAATTTCATTTAATTCACTGCCAATTTTATAATTTTTATAAATTAAGTAGGTAGCATTTAATAAAACTAAAATAATTGCACTGTAAAAAATATAATTAAAATAATTAAATAGAGATCTGAAACTTATATTTTTAATTTTTTCACTGAAAATTTTAATTATAAAAAATAGTGTTAAGCCTGAAAAAAAACTTGTCATCAAGATAAACCAGAACCTAGGTCTTTTAAAAATCTCAAAATCAAATAAAAAAACAAATAAAGTTTTTATATAAAATATTGCTTCTGCATAGTCCGAGTCTATTTCTAAAAAAGAGTCTTGTCCTAATGAAGATATATAGTCTGGTATAAAAGAGTAATTATAAAAAATATTTATTATTGGTATTAAAAAAAAAAGTGACTTTAAAACATAATTTTTTTTTTTAAATTGAATATAGAAAAAAAAATAAAGAAAAAGAATTGATGTTGGAATAAAAACACCAAGTTCCTCATAAAACAAAATGCTAATAAACTTTTCAATAAAAGACATTGAATATGTTAGTGTAATTATATTTTTGCAAACTCTCCCCCGTTTCTAAATCTCCATAGCCACTTTGACATGGCTTGCTCAACATCCTCTGGTTTTATATTTAAATCCTTTAAAGTTAAGTGACTTTCAGAAACTATATTATCTGTCTCATTTAAAATTTCACATTGATCTTTTGTCAATAATGGTTTCGGCATTAGACTAAATAACGTTGCTTGTATTTTTGCAAGTGGCATCGGCAGGTCAATAATAAGTCTTTTTTTACCAATAATATTTAAAATTGATTTAACTATATCTCCAAAACTAATAACTTTAGGTCCGCCAATTTCATATATTTTTCCTTCATTTTTTTTAACATCAATAGCTTTAACTATTGCGGTGGCTACATCATTTACTAAAATAGGTTGAAATTTATAACTTGTTTTAACAACAGGAATAACTGGGGAAATACTTAATTTTGCAAATAAATTAGTAAAATTATCTTCCACGCCACAAACTACACTTGGTCGAATAATTATTGTGTTTTTAAAGTTTATAAGTGCTTTTTGTTCACCTTCAAACTTTGATCGCTGGTAAAGAGATTTTGAATTTGCGTTTGCGCCAATTGCACTGACATGAATAAATTTTTTTACTCCCGAATTTGCACAATATTTAGCGACCAGTTCTGGCAAATTAGAGTGTAAGTTTGAAAACTTTTGTTTTCTGTTTTCAAAAAGTATACCTATCAAATTAATAACAATATCTGAATTTTTAATTGCTTCTTCAATTTCAGAAAAATCCTTAAGATTAAAATCAATAAATTCTATAGCTCCTGGAGGCGCTTGGGTCTTTAAATAACCTTTCAAATAAGCATTCCTAGTTGGAATAATGCATTGGTAATTCTTTTCAGTCATTTTTCTGACAAGATACTTTCCTATAAATCCACCGCCGCCAAGGATCGTTGCTATTGGGTAATTGTTCATGGTATTCAAGATAGTTATATGAAAATATATAAGATTCAAGGGGACATAAGTTCAGATGTAGCAAAATCGTTTAATGATAGCGTTGCTATAGATACTGAAGCCACAGGTTTATTGATACCAGAACGAGACAAATTAAGCTTGATTCAAATTTGTAATGAAGGCGAAGATGTTTATATCATTCAGCCTGATCGAACTAATTATAAAATGCCTAATTTAGTTTCAGTTTTAGAAAACAAAAATATTCAAAAGATAGGACATTTTCTAAGATTTGATAAAAGCGCACTTGAGTATTTTTTAAAATGTAAAATAAAAAATATTTTTTGTACTAAAATAGCTTCTAAAATTTGTAGAACTTATACTGATGCTCACGGTCTTAAAAATCTAGTACAAGAGTTTTGCAATAAAAAATTGGATAAAAATCAAGGATCAAGTGACTGGAATAAAAACATAAACGATCTAAGTAGCAAGCAATTAGAGTATGCGGCTAATGATGTAATCTATCTCCATAAAATTAAGAATGAGTTAGAAAAAATGCTAATTAGAGAAGATCGTATGGACATTTATAAAAAATGTATAGAATTTTTAGACACAAGAATAGAGTTAGACCAAAAAGGATTTAAGTTTTCAATATTTGAGCATTAATGGCAAAAAAAAATTATATCTCTGAGGCAAAAAAAGCTGCTGCTGTTCAGATCTCTGAGCTTAAAAAAATTAATAAAATTTTTAACAAATCTTTTGTTCAAGCCGTAGAACTTATGGCTAGTTGTAAAGGTAAAGTTATTACCGCTGGAATTGGGAAGAGCGGAATAATTGCAAGAAAAATTTCTGCTACGTTATCATCTGTTGGTGTTTCTTCCTTTTTTTTAAATCCGAGCGAAGCCAATCATGGTGATCTCGGACAGATAGATAAAAGAGATTTACTTTTAGTTTTTTCATACTCAGGCAACACTGCAGAAATTGCTAATATGTTGCGTTACGCTAACAGATTTAATATTAAAATAATCGGTATAGCTTCAAAAAAAGATAGTTTGTTATTAAAAGCAAGCGATATAAAAATAATTTTACCTCAAGTAAAAGAGTCTGATCCCACAGGTATGGTGCCAACTACAAGCACAAGTATTACTTTGTTGTTGGGCGATTGTTTGGCCGTTGCACTTATGAATAAAATGAGTTTTTCTAAGGAAAGATTTAAAATTTTTCATCCCGGGGGAAATATTGGTCAAACTCTATTGTTAGTTAAAGATATTATGATCGTTGGTAATAAATTGCCGAAAGTTAATGTGGGTAAAAATATTTATGCCGCTATTAAGGTAATTGAAAAAAAAAAACTTGGACTTGCTGTGGTAGTTGAAAAAAATAATATTAAAGGAATTTTAACTGATGGTGATGCAAGGCGAGGTATTAAATACTTATCTAAGGATGATAATTTAAAAAAATTCATGACATCTAATCCCTTATTTATTTCTGAGTCAGCACCCGCTTCTAAAGCTCTATCTGTCATGAATGAAAAAAAAATAACAAGCTTACTAGTGACTTCAGAGCAAGATTATAACGGTGGTAAAATTAATAAAAAATTAAAGGGAATAGTGCATATACATTCTCTTTTACAGTATGGAATAAAGTGACTAGCCGAAAAAAAAACCTTCTCCTTATACAAATTACTATTTTTTTTGTTGCAACTGCATTACTTTACAACACCTACCGAGATCAAGAAAAGGAAATTGGAACTGCCATTAAAATAGAAGCAGAGTCTGATCCCGATACAAATAGTTTTACAGATATTGAATACTCGGGGTTTGATTTAAATGGAAATAGATACATATTAAAAGCGAGACAAGCTGATTTTAAAACTGAAACCCCTGAGCTTATAAATATGAAAGTAGTTATAGGAAAATTTTATTTAAAAGATAACTCAATATTAACAATATTTAGTGATAATGGAATTTATAATAATATAACGTTAGATATGGAATTTAAAGATAATGTTAATGCAGATTATTTAACACATACATTATTCTCAGATTTACTATCTTATTCAAACTCAAATGCTAAATTAATTGCTTCTGGCAATGTTAAAGGAGAAAGTATAGAAAAAGGAGAGTTCATTGCTGATTCTGTTGAATATAGTTTGAAAAATAAAACTCTGGACTTATCAATGTTTGATAACAAACAAGTAAAAGTTAAAATTAAGAATTAATGAAAAAAGGTTTCAGAATAATTAAATTTAAGAAAGACAAGCCTGTACTTCAAATTAAGGATGTTAGTAAATCTTTTGATGGCAGGCCTATTTTAAAAAAAATTAATATGGATTTATATCCAGGAGAATGTGTAGGCTTGTTAGGACCTAATGGATCGGGAAAATCTACTTTATACAGTGCTATTATTGGCGAGATTTATTCTGATTCAGGAAAAATAATTTTAAACAGTAAAGAAATTCAAGACCTGCCTATTCATTTAAGAGCAAAAGGTGGGATTGGTTATTTAAGCCAACAACGAAGTGTGTTTGACATGACAACTTATGAAAATTTGTTAGGAATCTGTCAAATCTGTATTAAAGGTGAAGAAAATCAAATTAAATTAACTGAAAGATTACTGGATGAATTTAATCTTCAACATTTAAGAAGTATTCAAGCATCAAATTTAAGTGGCGGGGAGGTAAGAAGGCTGATGCTTGCTCGTCTACTCATCAACAAACCAAGTGTTGTTTTACTAGATGAGCCTATGGCAGCTCTTGATCCTATTGTTGTTCAGGATATTCAACAATATATTTTAAAGTTACAAACTTATGGAGTCTCAATATTAATTACAGACCACCAAGTTCAAAACCTTTTTTCTATAGTTGATAGAGCCTATGTTTTAGGAGAGCAGTCTATTATTGCTCAAGGGACACCTTCAGAAATTTTAAAGTCTTCAAAAGCAATTGAACTCTATTTTGGAACATCATTTAGAGCATAAGAGTAATGTTAAATAAAAGCTTCTCACTTCATGTTTCTGAAACTATCAAACCGTATAATAAAATTATTAGGGTCGACTCTGACAAGTCTATTTCAATCCGTTCTTTTCTTGTTGGAGCTATCAGTCACAATATTTCGGAAGTAAAAAATGTTTTAGAATCTGAGGATGTTTTTTCTTGTATTAAATGTCTCAAAAAATTAGGTGTTAAAATTAATAAACTAAAAGCTAAACATTATCAGGTCTACGGTAAAGGACTAGGCTCTTTGTATGCCAAAAAAAATACCGTTCTAAACTGTGGAAACTCTGGGACAACTGCAAGATTACTCGTGGGTTTGCTCTCTACTAATCCAGAAATCCAAGTTAAAATTAAAGGGGATCATTCTCTAAATAAAAGAAGTATGAGCAAACTCATAAATATTATGATTGAATTTGGAGCAACGTTTTTACCCCTAAATAGAAAAAAATTCCCATTAACTCTTGTTTCTTCAGAAATTCCTATAGGTATCAATTATAAATCTGAGGTCTCAGCACAACTTAAGAGTGCTGCCATACTTGCAGGACTTAATGCTAACGGCACCACTAATGTTATTGAGGAAAAAAAAAGCAGAGATCATACTGAAAATATGTTGATGCGAAGCAATAATGCATTACAAATTAAGAAAAACAGCAAAGGACAAAAACATATAAAAATTTTTGGTAAAAAACATCTCGAATCTTTAAAAATTAATGTAGGTGGCGATCCAAGCTCTGCTGCTTTTTTTACAGCTCTCACCTTACTTGTGCCTCAAGCAAAGTTAAAAATTAAGCATGTTGGCTTAAATCCAAGGCGCATAGGTTTTTACAACCTACTAAAAAAACATGGAGCAAAAATAAAATTTAAAAATGTTAAAAAAATTAACAATGAGGAAATTGGTGATATTGAAGTACAAAGCAGTAAACTTGAAGCAATTAGTGCTAGCCCTGATTATTATGTCTCAGCAACAGATGAGTATCCGATTCTTTTTATTATAGCCGCTCTTACTGAAGGAACATCTACTTTTAAAGGAATAGAAGATTTAGCAAATAAAGAGAGTAATCGAATAGAAGAGATGGGAAAAATATTAAACCAAATTGGCATAAAATATAAATCAACTAAAAAAGAAATGAAAGTATTTGGAAAAAAAAAAATTAAAAACATAAATAATATAATTAAAGTACCTAATCTAGGCGATCACCGTATTTGCATGAGTACTGTAATTCTGTCTTTAGCAACGGGTATAAAATCTGAAATTAAAAATTTTGAAACTGTAAAGACATCATCGCCATCTTTTTTGCAAATTATTAAATCACTTGGGGGAAATTTTGAGATTAAAAAAAAATCATAGATTAGTTGTTGCAGCAGATGGTTCTGCTGGTAGTGGAAAAACTACAGGTGCTAAACTCATTTCCAAAAAATATAACTTACAATTTTTATCTTCGGGTTTATTATATCGATATGCTAGTTATCAACTATTAAAAAATAAACCTAAAAATTCTATTTTATTTTTAAAAAAATGTTTTAAAAATTTAAATTTAAAAAAGTTAGATAATAAACTTTTACACTCACAAGAAATTTCTACCTACACATCAATTATTGCTAAAGAAAAGAAAATAAGAAATATTTTAAAAATATTTCAAAAAAAATTTGCAAAAAAGTTTAATAAGATTTGTATTGAAGGAAGAGATATAGGCACTGTTATTCTACCAAACGCTGATATAAAATTTTTTTTTAAATGTAATTTAGATATTGCCGCTAAAAGGAGATTTAAAGAACTTAGAAAAAGGAATAAAAACGTAACCTTTGATGAAGTTAAAAAAGCTATGCGTATACGTGATAATTTAGATAAAAAACGCAAAAATTCTCCTTTGATTCAGGCAAAAAATGCGGTAATTGTCCAAACTGATAAATTAAAAAACATCAAGGGTATGCTTAATAAAATGTCTGATGTGATCGAAAAAAAAATTAAAGATAAATATGGCAGTTGAAACTATTCTTCAAGATCTATCTAGCTCTCAAAAAGAGTTTGAAAGCTTACTGAATGAAGATTTTAAAGACCGAACACTTAAAGAAGGTGAAATCATTAAAGCAACCATAACAGAGATCTCAAAAAGCTTCATTGTATGTGACGTAAAAGCTAAAATGGAATCTATGATACCCATTGAAGAATTTAAAAATGATGATGAATTATCAAAATTAAAAGTTGGTTCAAAAATTGATGTCTTTCTTGAAAGAATAGAAAACTTCAAAGGTCAGATTGTAGTTTCTAGAGAAAAAGCAAAAAGAATGAACGCCTGGAAACGAATGGAAAAAGTTTTTGAGTCTGGCGAAGAAATAACAGGTTATATTACTGGTCGTGTAAAAGGTGGATTTATATGTGTTATTGATTCACTGCCAACATTTATGCCAGCATCTCAAATTGACATTAAACCACTCAAAAGGTTTGACCACTTAATTAATGTTCCGCTAAAAGTTATCGCTACACGTATTGATAAAGTAAGAGGAAATGTCTGTACTAGCAGAAGAGCTGTCTTAGAAAAATTTAAAGATGTACACACTAAAGAAGCTTTAAAAAATTTAAAAGAAGGAGATATTATTGAAAAAGCAATTGTTAAATCATGCCACTTAGATTGGGGAATTTTTCTAGACATAGGAAATGATATGACTGCTCTATTGCACGTGTCAGATATGAGTCATGGTCGTGTAAAAAAACCTTCAGAGCTAGTAAGTGTAGGGGATGCAATGAAAGTTAAAGTCACAAAAATTGACCCAGAGACAAGCCGCGTGAGTGTTTCTATAAAAGCCTTAACAGAAGATCCTTATAATAATTTAGAGAACAAATATAAAATCGGTTCAATTTATACAGGTACGATCACTAAGCTTATGGAGTACGGAGCATTCGTGCGATTAGAATTAGGAATTGAGGGATTAATACACTCTAGCGAATTAAGCTGGACAAATAAAAACGTTCAACCTTCTAAAATTTTATCACCATCTCAAGAAGTTAAAGTAAAAATAGTTTCAATAGATAGTGGCGCAAAAAGAATTTCTTTATCTTATAGAGAGGCTAACTCCGAAAACCCTTGGAAGGAAATAAAAAATAAAGTTGATTCTGTAGTGGAGGTGACTATTAATAATATTACAGATAAAGCCATATTTGCTGATTTAGATAATGGTTTAACAGGCATGTTACATTTTAGAGAAATATCTTACCAAGAAGAAAATCAGGACTTAAAAAAATATAAAAAAGGTCAAAAAATTAAAGTTAAAATTATAGAATTAAAAGATGACAAGCTTAGATTCTCTATTCGAGCGCTAGAAAAAGACCCGTTTGATTGGTTTAAAGAGAACAAAAAAAAAGGAGGGTCAATTATAACTACTAGAGTTCAAGAGGTATTAAAAACAGGTGTAAAAGTAAGTGTTGATCCTGATAAAAAAATTATAGTTATGATTAAAAAAAATCAATTAGCTAAAGAATCTGCTGATGCTAGACCAGAAATATTTGTGCCTGGAAATGCTTTGGATGCGATGATTACAGATTTAGATGTGGAAAAAAGAGAGATTACTTTAAGTGTTAAAGCAGCACAAGTTTACGAAGAGAAAAGCCTAGTTGCTAAGTTTGGTGTAAATGCCGCAAAATCAGGGGCTACACTTGCAGGAATTTTCCAAAAAGCTTTGGGTAAGACTTCAAAAAAGAAGAAGAAAAATAAAGAAGAAGATTAATTCTTGGTTAAGTCAGAAATTATTAAGCAACTAAGTAAAAAATATCCAAACTTAAATCTTTCTAATATTCAAGCTATCGTTGATATAATGTTTAAAACTATTTCTGATAGTTTAATTAAACATAAACCGGTGGAATTAAGAGATTTTGGAAGATTTTCAATTAAAACCATTAAAGCTAAATATAATGCCAGAAACCCTAAAACCGGTGAAATTATTTATGTACCTGAAAAGAAAAAAGTTTCATTTAAGATGTCAAAACATTTAAAACAAGAAATAAACAAATAGAAATAAAAATGAAAAAAAATATATTTTTAGCTTTAGATTTTAATTCAGCTGACAAAGCATTAAGAGTGACCGATCAGACCAAAGATCATTTAGCTGGAATAAAAATTGGCTTGGAGCTCTATAGCTCAATAGGCTTAAAGGGTTTAAAAGAATTTGAAAAATTTAAACTACCTATTTTTTTAGATACAAAAATTTTTGATATTCCCAACCAGGTTGCTAAAACGATTAAAGTTATTTCAGAATTTAAATCTATAAAATACTGTACTATTCATACTTTAGGGTCTTTAGAAATGCTGGAAGCTGCTCAAAAAGCAGCTAATGGTTCTAATTTAGAATTTTTAGCAGTGAGTATTTTAACTTCATGGGATAAAAAAGATCTAGAGCATATTGGCATTAATAATAATATAAATGAACAAGTTAAATTATTAATTAAACTTGCGTGCGAGGCTAATGTCTCTGGAGTAATTGCTTCAGCGCAAGATATTAACCTTGTTCGACAAATATCAAAAGAAATTAAAATTTTTTGTCCTGGAATTAGAGGAGATCAAAACACTCAAGATCAAAAAAGAACTTTAAGTTATAAAGAATTTAATGCTATCGCTGATGATAAATGTTTTGCTGTTATTGGCAGACCTATCTATGAAGGTAATGCTTTAGAAAATATCAAAGACATTATTCAGTCGGCAAACTAATGCAAGCAAAGGTATGTGGCCTAAAAACAGCTGAACAAGTTGAATGTTGCATCAAATATGGAGCAAGTTTTTGTGGTTTTATTTTAAACTATAAAAAAAGTCACCGCTTTATAGATTATCAAACAGCTGATCATCTCACAAAGATTGATAAAAAAAATACTTCTTATGTTGGCGTGCTTGTGAATCCAACTATTGATGAAATTGAAAAATTTTCGAATCTAAATTTAGATTACTTTCAAATTTATGGAGAGTTAAGCATAGGACAACTAGTTTCTATTAAATCAAAATATAATAAAAAAATTATTATGGCTTTACAAATTAAAGAAGAAAAAGATATTTTGACTTATAAAATTTATGAAAATATTGCTGATATTATTTTATTTGACAGTTCAGGCTTACACCAATCTTTAAGCTGGAATTACGATTGGATTAAATCAGTTCCTTCTTCTGTTACAAAAATGCTTGCAGGTAATATCAATATAAGTATGCTTGAAAACTTAAGAGAAATAACAGATGTTGTAGATGTTTCTGGAGCTTTAGAGACAGATAAAGTAAAAGACATAATTAAAATCCAAACATTTTTAGAAAAAATAAAACAAATTAATGATTAAAATTAAAAAACGTATCCCATTAATTGACCAGCACGATGAAAATGGGATGTGGGGTGGTAAATTTGGAGGTACATGGGCTCCTGAAACCTTAAAAAAACCTATTGAGGATCTCGCTCAACTTTTTCAAAAATTGAGATACGATAAGCAATTTTTAAAACAAAGAGATTACTACTTTGATAATTATGTAGGAGCCCCAACACCTTTTATTAAATTACAAAATCTAAGTAGACATTTAGGTGGAGCACAAATCTGGGCTAAAGTTGTCTCTGAAAATAGAGGTACTGCACATAAAATTTATGGTGCAGTGGTTCACTGTTTAATTGCAAAACATTCAGGAAAAAAATATGTCTGTGGGGATACAGGAGCTGGAATGGCAGGCAAAACTTTGGCTATGGTGGCAAAAGAATTTGGACTTAAGTGTAAAATTTTTATGGGTACTAAGGATATAAAAAGACAAAAACCTAATGTGGATGTTATGAAAAAATTTGGCGCTGAAGTCATTCCTGTGACGACTGGCAGTCAAACTTTAGTTGATGCAGTAAGTGAATGCATGAGGTATTGGGTCGCAAATTGTTTAACAACAAATTTAGTAGTGGGATCAACAGTAGGTCCCAATATTTTTGTTAAAATTTGCGCTTGGTCAACAGCTCAAATCTCTAGAGAACTTAAAGTCCAAATGAAAAATGTATTTAAGACAATTCCCAAAAAAATAAAACTCATTAATTGTGTCGGTGGCGGAAGCTCGGCTATGGGATTTTGGAATGAGTTTATGGATTATAGTCCAAAACAAATTGAGTTTATAGGTGTTGAGGCTGGTGGACCTAAAAATAGCAAACATCATGCAGCACCACTTACCAATAGTGCTAAAATTGGAATTTTGCATGGATCAAAACAATATGTCATGCAAGATAAAGAAGGCCAGATTAGTGAAACAGAATCTATATCTGCAGGTTTGGATTACCCGGGTGTAAGCCCGCTACATTGTTTTTTAAAAGATACTAAAAGAGCAAGATATACCTCGGCTACTGATGAAGAGGCATTAGCAGCTTATCAATTAGTTACAAAGTTAGAAGATATCTCTCCATCTCTAGAGCCTGCTCACGCATTCGCTGAAGCTATTAAACTTGCTCCTAAACTAAATCCTTCAACTATTATTGTTGTTAATAGCTGCGGCGACTCTTTAAAAGATAAATTTATTATTAAAAAAAGATTGGGAAGTTACATTCAATGAGTTCAAAAATTTTAGAAACATTTCTAAAGTGTAAAAAAGAAAAAAGACCAGCTTTACTAACTTACACGGTAGCCGGAGATAGCACTAAAAAACAATCTTTAGCTATTATTAAATCAATTTCTCAACACGCTGATATTATTGAGTTGGGATTTCCACATAATACGCCAATCGCAGATGGAGGACAAATTCAAGAAAGTTCCCACCGTGCATTAAAAAATGGTATTAAATTATTCGATGTTTTTAACATTGTTAAAAATTTTAAAAAAAATATAAATAGTAAAC
>Ga0209425_10002577_pt1 | contig 20015 bp, 17 predicted proteins | sample COG_05_FD_184749 | JGI IMG/M metagenome (GOLD analysis project Ga0209425, IMG submission 184749) | Pelagic Microbial community sample from North Sea - COGITO 998_met_05 (SPAdes) (version 2) | ecosystem: Environmental > Aquatic > Marine > Neritic zone/Coastal water | place: Helgoland, sampling...
GCTAGTTTACTGAGTATCACCGCGTAACTGGGCATCGGTGAGATGATAAGCATCCTCATGACACCTGATTCCTTGTCATATACCGTCGATAACGCAGATAGCATTGAACCAAACAAAAGAGTCATACCCAATATTCCAGGGATGATGGCGTCCTGATAGTTTTGATGGCTATCGTCAGGCATTATGGAGCCAACACCCCCGCCAATCACAAATAGCCAGATCATAGGTCTGACCATTGAAGCCAGAAGACGGGATTTCTGGCGAAATGTTTTTTTCAGTTCTCGGCCTAGTACCGCATTCAGAGCTATGAGCATTATTTTAATCCGTGATCGTTGCTAGATAACCAAAGAAATACATCATTTAAATTAGATTTTCGTACGCTTATTGCGTCTGCTTTGCCACGTAATGTGCTTTGTATAACGTCTAATTTATTTGTTTCGTAATCCTTAATCCGAATTAATAGCACTCCTCCCTCAATCATATATTCGTATTTTTTGAGTTCAAGTCGCTCAATTAACGCGTTAGTATCCGGACCGTTGACTTCAATGATTGTCTTTCCAAGTTGGTCAATTAGCTTTTCGGGCGCTCCCTCAGAAACAATGCTTCCTCCTTTAATAAATGCAACATTATCGCAAGGTGCTGCCTCCTCAAGGTAATGGGTGGTGAGTACAACTGTTAGTTGCTGCTCATCGATGAGTTGCTTTATAAAACGCCAAATTCTTCGCCGACTTGGTAGATCTAAACCCACCGTTGGTTCATCTAAGAATAGTACTTTAGGCGCGTGCAGCACACCACGAATGATGTCAACTGCTCTGCGCATACCACCTGATAAACTACCGACAGTTGCATTTTTTTTGGACTGGAGCTCAAAAAGTTCCAGTAGCTCATTAACTCTCGGGCCAGCAGACTTTTTACTAATGTTGTGTAAACCCGCACAGAAGTATAAGTTCTCTTCGATGGAGAGCGTGCGATCTAGGGCCGATTCTTGAAACACAAGACCTATACTCTCCCTAACTGTCTGTGGGCCTTTCTGAACATCTATGCCATTCACGGAGATCGAACCACTGGTAGGTTTAATCAGGGTGGAGAGCATGTGGATCGTTGTAGTTTTCCCTGATCCATTCGGGCCTAAGAGACCGAAAAATTGTCCTTGCGGTATATCTAGACTTAGGTTGTTAACGGCTATTTGTTCGCCGTATTCCTTCGTTATGTTTTTTGCAAGAATCATTCGATATATTTCAAGCCGATACGTCTCGCTCTCACGCTTGCTTGCTTGTGATGCAATTTAAGAATTTTCAGCAATGAGTGCTTTAGAGTTTTTATCGTCTCGGTAGAAGATGATTGGTTTAATATCTGCGGCTGGTGGCTGTGGTTTTTGAGCAAGTTCTACTTGCTCAGTAATTATATGATGGTGCTCTGACTTGTCGCACACTGGGTCTGTATTTGTTGCGTCACCAGTTAATTGGAATGCCTGACACCGGCAACCACCAAAGTCTTTCGTTCGATCGTCACAACTGCGGCACGGCTCTTTCATCCACGATTCGCCTCTGTAGGCATTAAACGCAGGGGACTCATTCCATATCCACTCCATGTCATGATCTCGAACATTGGGAAAGGTCAACCCAGGTAACATTCGTGCTTCGTGGCAGGGCAGTGCTAATCCATCTGGAGCGACATTTAAAAATACGGAACCCCAGCCGTTCATGCATGCTTTTGGTCTGTTCGCGTAGTAATCTGGAACAATAAAATACAATTTCATTTTGTTACCGATTTTTTCTCGGAATCGGTTTGTGGTCTCTTCTGCTTTCCTTAACTGCTCTTCACTAGGCATGAGGTATGATCTGTTCTTGAGAGCCCACGCGTAGTATTGACTATTGGCGAGTTCGACATGGTCAGCGCCCATTGCCTCGGCCATTTCTAATATTTGATCCATATGATCGATATTTAGTCGATGTAGCACTACGTTTAGCACCATTGGATAGTCATGCTCTTTGATGAGTTTTGCGACTTTTGATTTCAATTCAAACGTTTTGGTACTTGATAGGAAATCATTAAGTTCTTTCGTTGAATCTTGGAATGATAATTGGATCTGGCCAAGACCCCCTTCTTTGAAAGCGGAAATACGCTTCTCAGTCAGACCGATTCCTGACGTTAATAGATTGACGTAGTAGCCCATCTGATTAGCCTCTGAGACCATAATTTCAACATCGTCTCGCATGAGCGGTTCCCCACCAGAAATTCCTAGTTGGACAGCGCCCAAGTCGCGGGACTGCCTAAATACTTTTAACCAGTCATCAGTTGAAAGTTCCGATTTAAACGTTGAGGCGTAGTCTAATGGGTTATAGCAAAAGACGCAGTGCAGTGGACACTTATAAGTGATTTCAGCGTTTACCCACAACGGTCCCTTTGGTTTAATCGTTGGTACAGATCCAATTTTTTCCATATGCGTGCTCCAAAAAATCTAAAACGTCGTTTTTGAGGTCAACCCCTGGGAATTGTTCTTCTAGATAAGCGATAATCTCGTCTACGCTCTTTAATCCATCAATTAATTTCATGATTTCACCTGAGCTGCCCGGGAGTTTGATCAGTCCCTCGGGGTATAGTAATACATAAGATTCTTGCGCAGGTTCCCATTGAAATCTAAATTGTTTTTGTAGAGAAAGCGGTTTGTCTTTAACTAGAATAGGATCGCTCATTTTTCCATTCTCTCTATCGCGCCAACTCGATTTGGGCCGATTCCATATGTAACATGTATCGAGTCTAGCATTGTCCACAATACATCGATTTTGAATTGTAAGATGCTTAGCGCTTCCTCTTGCTCCTCTCTAGTCTTGAAGTGGTCCAATGTGACACGCAAACCATGCTCTACATCTCTTCTCGCCTCAGAGAGTCGTTTTCGAAAATATTTGTAACCCTCAAGCTCTATCCAGGGGTAGTGCTCAGGCCATGAATCCAACCTCTTTTTGTGGATTGTTGGTGCAAATAATTCTGTTAGGGAAGAACACACGGATTTTTGCCATGGCGACTTCCGGGCAAAACTTACATAAGCGTCCACCGCAAATTTCACGCCCGGAGTAACATGCTCCAGAGAAACCAAATCTTCTCGGCTTAAACCCACAGCCTCACCCAATGCAATCCACGCTTCTATTCCACCCTCATCGTCATCAATACCATCATGATCGAGGATTCTTTGAATCCATAATTTTCGATGCTCTTTGTCAGGCATGTTTGATAAGATCGCGCCATCTTTGATCGGAATCATTATTTGATAATAGAAGCGATTTAAAACCCACCCTTGCACTTGTTCTTTCGTGCATTCGCCTCCATTCATTGCAATATGAAACGGATGGTGAATATGGTAGCTTTTATCTTTCGCTCTTAATCTTCGTTCAAACTCTTCGATTGACCAAGGGGTATTATCTTTTGTGCTCACAGCAAACCTCTTTTGCAACTTGTTCTAAGTTAAACAACGAAATCCATCCCGTCATAAGCAACGTCAATGTTTTCTTCGGTGAGTTTTTGGCGTTGTTCTGAGTTTTCTCGTAAGATTGGATTCGTATTGTTGATATGAATCAGGACCTTTTTCTCGGCGGGCAGGGGTCTAAGCACTTCAATCATGCCTCCTGGTCCAGATTGCGGAAGGTGGCCCATATCAAGCGACATTTTATTTGCAATGCCTAGTGATTTCATCTCGTCATTTGTCCAACAGGTTCCATCTACTAAAAGGCAATCAGCGGCTTCCATATAAGGCTTTATATGAGACTCAATTTGACCCAGGCCAGGCGCATAAAACGTCTTTTTACCGCTTGACATGTCTTCCAGTAGGATGCCTAGGTTGTCGCCCTCGTGAGGATCGTTTCGGTGTGGCGAATAAGGAGGTGCCTTGCTCGATAGTGGAATAGCTTTCACTTTTATGTTGTCAATACCTTCTGGTTGAAAGGAATTCTCTTCGTTCGTGTGGATTTGATGCCAGTTGACTCCGCAATAATGTTCCAGAATTTTGAAGATGGGGTTTCCTGTCGTTAGGTCTTCGTAAACCATATCGGTACAGTAGATATTTAAAGGTGTTTTTGACTCGCGGAGCATGAACAAACCGGTCGTGTGGTCTATTTGCGCATCTAGCAGCACAATCGATTTAAATGCTGTATCTCGTATAGACCTTGCCGGTTGTGATTCAGGAAACTGTTGGAACTGAGTGAGGATGTCTGGTGAAGTGTTGAATAGTAACCAGTCGATATCGTTGCTACTCACTGCAATTGAAGATTGTGTGCGACGCTTTGCATCGATTGTTCCTTTACGGACACCATCACAATTGGGGCAATTACAATTCCACTGGGGGAACCCACCGCCTGCCGCTGAACCAAGAACTCTCACTCTCATAAATATAACTTTCTTTTTGACTTGCTTATAATTAATAAGGAAAGCCCCTCAAAAAGGGGCTTTCCTTCACATACATTCGAAACAGAAATTATCTGTTTGCGATGTACATGGTGACTTCGAAACCGAAACGCATTTCGGTATACTCAGGCTTTGTCCACATGTTAAATACCTCCAAAAAAAATTAAAACAGACCGCTCGGCAACCTTTCAGTTGCTTCCTGGCCGTCATGTCGCTACAGTTTCATGGCTCACAATGTGGGCTTAACAGTTACTTAAGTCTCATGACAACGAGATTGTGACCTGCTTGTTAATTATGCTCTGCAGAAAATTCAGCAAATCGTTCTCATGATTATCATTAGTTTAGGATCGAAATATCATGTGGTTTGAGGTTAGATCGAGAAGTAATTGAGGCGTTTAACAGAATTATGTCGGCAGGCACTTTAAATGGTTATAACGGGGGTATGCTATGGGGACTTTTGGGCTCATTGTTACTTCATGTATTAGTTGTAGCGACGGTCCCGGAATTCGCCGCCCAAGTTGAAGATCAGCGTGATTTTTTAACGGTTCAAATTGATTCTGCTCCGGAAATTCTCGAGCCCATAGAGTCACCGCCGGAGGATGTGGTTGAACCGATCATTCCTTCGCGTCCCATAGAGCGTTTGCCCATGCCCCAGAATGTTCAGCCAAAAAGGAGTATTGAGCCTGCGCCAACACAGATCGTCCCGGAACTGCCGGATGTGCCGCAGCGTCAACTAGTTGAAGATAATTTACAGCTAGAAGCTCCTAAAAATCGTTCTGCCGTTATTACGAGGAGTCCAAAAGATAACCTCTTGGTCAGGGAGCCATCGAATGAACGGATAGCCCCACAAGTACTGCAGCTGCCCCCGCAGCCCTCAATCAATTCAGAGCCAGTTTTATCTCCAGCGGCAGTCACTCGACCGCAGCCAGTCACTCGACCGCAGCCAGTCACTCGACCTCAGCCAGTCACTCGACCTCAGCCAGTCACTCGACCTCAGCCAGTCACTCAGCCGCAGCCCGTAGTTCCGTCTCCGGTAGCAGCACCGGCACCGCCGGTAGTGCCCATTGAGCCGGTCACACCGCCCCAGCCGGTCACACCGCCCCAGCCGGTCACACCGCCCCAGCCGGTCACACCGCCCCAGCCGGTCACACCGCCCCAGCCGGTCACACCGCCCCAGCCAGCCGAAGGACAGGGCCGAACTGAGCTTCAAGCTCGCGAGGAGTATCGTAGAACTGTTCACGAGTCGCTACAAAAGTTACTTGCGAAGGATATACAGCGAAGCCGATCAGTAGTTGACGCGAAACACAAGGGCGCATCATTGATAATTACGCTTAGTTTCGATGATCAAGGTAAACTTGTCGCATGGAAAGTTTCTGAGCCCAGTAAATTTGAGCGTCTTGATCAATATTACTTAAAATTAATTAAGCGGTTGGTTGATCGAGGTGACTTTCCCACGCCACCGCTGGCGCAATTTACGACCACAGTTGTGACGATTCCTATCGATTTAAAGTAGATTTACATTACTTAAGTGTTCTGGAGAAAACGTGCCGATTTACCCGGAAATCAAACCGAATTTTAGTGAATTAATTGATACTGATGATGGACACCGTATCTACGTGGAACGCAGTGGTCGTGAGGGCGGTATACCTGTCATATTCCTTCATGGTGGCCCTGGTAGCAGCACAAACGCGAATCATCGACGTTATTTTGACCCAGAATTCTTTGATATTGTATTGTTCGACCAGCGAGGATGCGGTCAATCGTTACCGAAAGGTGCAACCAATAACAATACGACCTCGCATTTAATTCAAGATATTAATTTGATTAGAAATACGCTAGGACTGAATCAAAAAGCGGTAATTTTTGGGGGCTCTTGGGGCAGTGCTTTGGCGTTAGCTTATGCTGCTCAATATGGGGAAAGTATCGCGGCATTAGTTTTGCGTGGCATCTTCCTTGGATCATCCGAGGAAGTTCTATGGTTTACCAACGGTCTTAAACGTTTTATGCCAGAAGCGCATAATCAATTAATGTGGGATGCGTCTGATGATTTGGTGGGTCACTATTATGACCGGGTTAATGCAAAAGATATTGCGGTGGCTAAAGAGGCTTGTCGCCGTTGGCTTGATTACGAGATTCAGTCAATGATGTTAGGTAGTGAAATTGCAGACCAGACAAAAGTGGAAAGGCGCGAAGTAACTAATGCTGAATTGGCCCGGGCCCGTGTCCAGTTGCATTATCTGAAACATTCTTGTTTTTTTGAAAAAGATGAGTTGCTGCAAAAGGCTGCATTTATTAGCAAACCTGCCATTATTGTTCAAGGGGGTATGGATATGATTTGCCCACCAATTACGGCATATCGACTGCATGAGACGTTACCTAATTCAAAGCTAAATTTAATTCCCTCCGGTGGCCACGGATCTTGGCAATCGAAAATTGCTGATGCGCTTTCAGATGAGATGGAACTGCTAAAAAAAAGCTTGCAGGCGAATCATGGGAATTAGGTTTAGAGTCAACGCTGCGATTTCTTTTATAGCAGTGATTTTTCTGTTGGTAACTTCTTTCATTCTTATTGACGACAGACGGAAATCAATTAAAGAGGAAATTGAAGCGGGAACAAAGGTTACGGTGCAGCTTTTAGAGTCTGTTGCGCTCAGCCGACGTCCATTCCTTGGCGGAGTAGATCCAGTTGAAGGGCTTGCTGGGTTTCTAAGAAGAGCGGGGCGTGTACGTGCTAACGAAATAAGGCTTTATGATCAATCAGATACGCTTGTTTATGAGTCTCCTCCATCGGTTTACAAACAGGGGCGTTGGGCACCTGAATGGTTCTCGAGGTTGATGTCTCCCGGAGATCGTGAATTTCAACTCAATATGCCGTTTGGCTATATCGTGATCACGCCAGATTCATCTAGATCAGTATTAGACGCATGGGATGAGTTGAGACGATTTGGTTTGATATTAATTATATTTTTCGTGAGTTTAAACTTAGCGATTTTTGGTTTATTGGGGCGTGCGATGCGTCCACTGAAGGGCATTTTGTCAGCGATGTCTCTTCTCGAGAAAGGGGACTTATCTATAAGATTGCCTGATTACAAATTGCCAGAGTTTGCAGCAATTGGCCATACATTCAACCGCATGACGACTAACCTCCATGATGCGCTAGCTCAGAATGCTAGGTTAGCTCTTGTCGCACAACAATCCAGTGACGCGATCTTGATTTGTGATTTGGAGGGTAATGTGTCTTTTTGGAATCCGTCTGCTGAGCGACTCTTTGGATTTACTTCGAGCGAGATTCTCGGTCAGTCAATTCAAACTATTGTGCCTGATGAGGGGCTTGGCTTACATGATTCGATGCGGGATCGGGTATCGCAATCGCGCATAATTGAACACTATGAATGCCAAAGACTTAAGAAAAGTGGCGCAGTCGTTGATGTGGAGGTTTCTATGGCGCCTCTTGTAGACCCTGATACGGATCAACTTGTCGGTCAAATTAGCGTTCTGCGTGATATGACGGATTATAAAAGCCGCATTTCGGCTGAGATGCAACTGCAGCAAAACAAACGATTAACTCAATTAATTCAAGAAAAGTTGGAGGAAGAGCGTAAGTCAATTGCGAGAGAGTTACACGATGAGATGGGGCAGAACTTAACAGCGATAAAAACTATAGGTACTGCAATTGCTAACCGGGAGCCTGATGAGCAATCGATTACGCGTCAGAACGCATTAACAATTGTTGATGTGACCTCTCGGATTTACGATATGGTTCATTCTATTATTCGAGAGCTAAGACCGAGTGCTTTAGATCATTTGGGGCTCGCAGATGCGATTACTGACCTATGCGACCAACATCGACGGGCTAATCCAGAGTTAGATCTGCAGCTAGATTTTGAGGGTGAAGTCAATCGTTATGATGAGTATGTCAATATCACGGTGTATCGCGTGATACAAGAATGTTTAACAAATGCCGCAAAACATGCGGTCGCTAGTAAAGTTTCTGTTTTCGTTTCTACTAACGTTAAGGAGTCTGGTATTGCTCAGATAATGATTAGGGTTCAGGATGATGGGCAAGGGCTAGATGCGAACGCGTCAGAGTCCAGGCGGTTTGGTCTTCTTGGAATGCGAGAGAGAGTGCAAGCGTTTAATGGTGATATCAAGATCGAGTCTAATATGGGTTCAGGGACACTCATCATCGCAGACATGGAAGTCGTGATCGACGATGCTAAACACGATGTGTAACAGACATTTAAGGAATTTATGGCGACTAATTTGATTAGTATTATGCTTGTTGACGACCATGCTGTTGTCAGGATGGGCTTTAAGCTGCTGCTCGAGGGAGCCCAGGAGATATCAGTGGTCGCAGAAGCTGAAAGTGGGGAGGAAGCTGTCCGTACGTTTCAAGCTCACAATCCGGACGTTTTGGTGATGGATATTTCAATGCCTGGTATTGGTGGATTAGAGGCTATTGATCGAATACTGGCGAAAGTAGCAGATCAAAAAATTCTAGTGCTATCTGGTCATGAGGATGTGATGCATGCTCGACGAGTACTGAAGGCAGGGGCGGTTGGTTATTTGACTAAGCGCAGTGCGGCGGATGCATTGATAGATGCGGTCAAAACCGTATATCGAGGAAAAACTTATTTAGAACCGCAAATCGCTCAGGAACTTGCGGTTGAGCAGGTCTCAGGTAATAAGGATCCGGTTGATAGCTTGAGCGAGAAAGAATTCAAAGTATTTATTTCTCTTGCGAAGGGTCAATCTGTTCAGGATATTGCAGAGGTCATGTGTTTGAGTCCGCGCACCATTGGCACGCATTTGTATAACATCAAGCAAAAACTCGGTGCTTCGAACAGTGCTGAGTTAGCAATTATAGCTATGAGGTCGGGCCTTATAGATTTATAAATATATGATTAAATTGAGTATTTAATTATTTAGAATTTACTCTCATGATTTTCACTAGGCCTAATTAAGAAAAGTCTGAGTTGTATTGGAAGTAAGAGCGTGGATAATTGGATTTGTTAGATTTAGATTGATTAATTTTCTACAAGGAGATGACTATGTGGAGCAAGCCTGAGTACACAGAAATGCGTTTTGGTTTTGAAGTAACAATGTACATCGCAAATCGTTAATTCGATTTTCGTAGTATTTTGAAAAAACCGCCTTTAGGCGGTTTTTTTTCGTTCTGAATATTTAGCACTTTAACTTGATCAGGGTATAGTATCGCTCAATCTTGTTGGTCAATGATTGTGTAGAACAAGTAAGTTTGGAGAGAGCAAAATGATTTTTGGGCAAGATCGATATAACAAATTCTCGATGCTACTTCATTGGATGGTAGCAATCCTCGTTTTAGTGTTGATCTGCCTGGGGATGTTTATGCATGATATTCCTAAGGGGGATCCAGACCGAGCTTTCTTCTTCAACTTACATAAGTCAATTGGTGTGACCGCTGGCTTGATCATGTTTATCCGATTATGGTGGCGCCACAAAAATCCACCCCCTCCGCTGCCATCTTCGCTGCCACGATGGCAGGTGTTTATGTCGAAGCTATCTCACGGCTTGCTTTACGTGTGTCTTATTGGCATGCCAATCATCGGTTTTTCTGCATCTCAATTTACCAAGTACGGAGTCACGTATTTTGGTTTATTCAAAATTCCCCCGATGGGCTCAAATAATCCTGAGTTACGAGATTTTTTACAGTCAATTCACCATGATTTATCTTATTTTTTGATGGGATTGATCGTCGTACACGTTCTTGCTGCAATGTACCACCGGTTTGTTCTCCGTGACGGTGTGGTGAGGAGGATGCTCCCCTAAGTTTAGGAATGGGTACGGTAACTGGTATGTCTGTATTATTTTCGGAATTAGATCTTACTGGCCTCGTACCTAAATAAGGGGCTAAGCCAGTAGATGTTTTGTGATAACGCTGCTGCAGTTGAAGGCTGATAGGGAGTCTTTAGTTTTTGCTATTTTAAGCTGATATTTGTCGCGCAATCATTACACAGGCAGCTCAGCTCGAGTTGCGGACTCACTAACTTAAATCCTTTACGGTGTATGTTTTCTCTGAGCGTAGAGATTAAGGATTTATCGATATTGATTTCACTGACTCGATGACAGCTTCCGCAGATTAAAAACTGCGGTGCCTCATGCGTGTGGCTGCAAGTGATGTGCGAGCAAGCAATAAATTTATTAGCTGTGCTCAACTTGTGGATGAGTTGGTTCTCCGTCAGGAACTCTAAGATACGATAGACCGACATGGGTTGTAAAACGTTATTGAATTCGCGGTTGACCTCATCGATAACGTCGTACGCTGATAGAGCCTTTTGTGCTTTGACAAGGCCGAATAACACTTGCTTGCGTTTTGGGGTCAAGCGAATACCATGCGCACGGCAGTGCTCTTCTGCGTGGCTAAGGACGGATTCTATGTTGGCCATATCGAATGCTCCGTGTAAGACAAACTTTCCTTGTTTGGTTCTCGTTACTTTAAATCTTTACTCAGAAGATGTACAACCAAAAAACCCCTATACATAGTTTAACTCTTAGGGGTTAATCTCTAGCTTCAGAACATAACATATTGAAATGCTACGATACCCGAATAACTGCTGTAGGCGCACTCGGGCTTAAAAATTTGGTGGAGGCGGGGAGAATCGAACTCCCGTCCGTAAGTCCTCTGCAGGCGGTACTACATGCTTAGTCAGATCATTAAATTTAATTATCTTCAGGTTGATCGACAGCCCTGGAGATAACGAGTTACCTTAAGTTTAATGGGATCTGAAGTAACCCCAGATTCCACGATCTCTCGTTTATGACTCCGCTGTTGGTTACCCAACCCAACCCGAGAGAAAGCTGGTGCGGAGTCTAGCCGGTATTAGGCGGCTAGAGAGTAACGTTCGTCGTTTGCGACTATACGTTTTCCAGCTGATTTACAAGGTGACTGGACCTTGGCATGCACCACGCTGTTTCGCAACCCACGTCGAAACCGGGTCGCCCCCAACATTGGGTAGTTTAAACGATCCTAAGAAAGCTGACCAGCGTTAACAATCTCCCATTTCAATGCGCTCAAGTCTTCATCAAAGTTATTGATCAAATGCCCTAAATAAGGCTTCGTCATTTATTATTGCAGACAGGGCTTGCGTTACCGCCTCATTGATCATATTTTCGCTGTTTTTCGATGACGATATGCTGCCCATCTTTTTCTCTGTTCCGACGGTATAACGTTTTGAATATTTTTTATTTCCGTTCGTAATCGAAGCCACAATTTCTACATCCAAGGTCGTTACATAGCCGAATCGTTTCGTTTTTAAAGAGCTAAGTTTAAGTTTTTGCAAGTCTATAGTTAATGTTGGAGAATCTCGATCTGGTACTCTGGCTAGAACAAGTCCTCTGTATTCAAGCGCCGGTAGTACTTTCGCCTCTAACGCCGTCGTTGCCTCACCTTTAAGTGTGACGCTGAATCGTGCCGAATCGTCACCAGTAGCACCCAAAACGTTATTGGGTCTAGAGTCGATTACTGTTACAAAAACTGATGTTTGTTTGGGTTTGTAAAAGTTCGCATCGGTGGGGCCAATCACATCCGGGGTAAGCTTAATAAATTGTGGCCCGTAGGCGCAGCTTGAAAGCGTAATGACCAAAAAAGAAAGTGCGAAGTATGAGCATTGTTTTATAAATGTGTGCATGATCGGATCTCCTGTTGGTGACTGCGATAAACTACATTTGTTTTTGGGTCACGAGAATATAATTTACGTCCAACTGATCATTCAGTGAATATACTCGGGTTATTGGGTTATACCCCATCCCTTTTGTTTTTTCCACCATTAGGTTTGACTCGCGTGCCATTTTGGCCAGCTTTGAAGGTGCTATAAATTTTCTGTATTCATGAGTGCCTTTCGGTAAAAGTCGTAAGATGTATTCCGCACCTACAATCGCGAATAAGAATGCCTTCGGTGTCTTAGAGATTGTGGAGAAAACAACTAAACCGCCTGGTTTGACCAAATCCGCGCAGGCGTGAACCACGCTGGACGGATCGGGCACGTGCTCTAGCATCTCCATGCAAGTAACAATATCAAACATACTCTTATGTTCAATAGCAAAATCCTCAGCTGAGGATTTCTCGTACTTGATATCCAGCTTACTCTCGTGCAAATGTAGTTTTGCAACGTTGAGTCCCTTGTCTGCCATGTCTATCCCGGTTACGCGAGCGCCCTTGGTCGCTAGTCCTTCAGCCAGAATTCCTCCACCGCACCCGACATCTAAAATGTGCTTGCCATCTAATTTTATGAGCGATTCGATATACTTTATACGCAGCGGATTGATTTGGTGCAAAGGACGGAATTCGCTGTCTGGATCCCACCATCTGTGAGCCAGAGCTTCAAATTTATTGATTTCCGAAGGGTCGACATTTGTTTTCATGTTTTTTCGATTCATTAACTAATTTATCTGTAATTCTCGTATGTTATCGGCTCTTAATGACAAATGGGAGAAATTCATATTACTTGACTAAATTTTCGGCTTTTATCTGCTGCTATAGCGCTTAAACTAGTCCTCAAGAAACCCGCAGGTGTGGTATCCTTATAGGTCAATAAAAATGGGGTCAAGCCACTTCAAACTGCGCGATTTACGCGTTGATCGATACCTTGATTCAAACCGGCCGTTTTGAGCCTAATTTGTTAAGAAAGTTCGCATGGATCAATTCGCAAAAGAGACTTTGCCGATCAGTTTAGAAGAGGAAATGCGTAGTTCCTATTTGGATTATGCAATGAGCGTGATCGTAGGACGTGCGTTACCCGACGTTCGAGATGGGCTCAAGCCAGTTCACCGAAGAATCCTCTATGCAATGCACGAGGCAAACAATCAGTGGAATAGGCCCTACGTCAAGTGTGCCAGAGTCGTAGGTGAGGTTATGGGTAAATATCATCCTCACGGAGACAGCGCGATATACGACACGCTAGTTCGTATGGCTCAGGATTTCAGTCTTCGGTATACGCTTATTGATGGCCAAGGAAATTTTGGGTCTGTTGATGGCGATAACGCGGCGGCCATGCGATATACAGAGTGCCGACTTCAGAAGCTCGCCGGAGAAATTTTGGCTGATCTGGACAAAGAAACAGTGGACTATGGGCCGAACTATGACGGTAAAGAACTAGAGCCTCTCGTCATGCCGTCAAAGATTCCGAATCTTCTCGTTAATGGTTCATCTGGTATTGCAGTAGGAATGGCAACAAACATACCGCCGCACAACTTGTGTGAGGTGATTGATGCTTGTCTTGCATTGATCGATAACTCAACTATTAGCGTCGAGGAGCTCATGGATATTGTTCCTGCTCCAGATTTTCCAACCAAAGGAATCATTTACGGGACTGTCGGAATCAAAGAGGCTTACCGAACCGGTCGTGGCCGAGTATTGATGCGTGCCAAAACTCATATTGAGGATGTTGATTCAGCTGGGGGACGACAAGCCATCGTGATTGATGAGTTGCCATACCAGGTGAATAAGTCGTCCCTGCTTATTCGGATCGGGGAGTTGGTCCGAGACAAGAGGCTTGAAGGTATTTCACCCTCAGGGATAAGAGATGAATCAGATAAGTCCGGTATGCGTGTTGTATTGGAGCTTAAGCGCGGTGAGATCGCCGAAGTGGTCCTCAACAATTTATTCAAGGATACTCAATTACAAGATTCATTTGGGATGAATATGGTGGCCTTGGTGGATGGCCAGCCTAAGTTACTAAACTTAAAAGATTTTATTGAGCAATTTGTTCGTCACCGTAAAGAGGTCGTGACAAGGCGCACAGCTTTTGAATTACGTAAGGCGAGACAAAGAGCACATATCCTGGAGGGTTTAGCAGTTGCGTTATCCAATGTTGACGAAATTGTCGCGCTAATTAAGTCGATGCCCACGCCTCCCGAAGCCAAGGCTGCTCTGATGGGTCGGGTATGGCGTTCAAAACTTGTCGAAGAACTTTTAGCGCGTGGACTTGGTGAAGATGCGGATCTATCGGGTCCATTTGGTCTGAAAGACGATGGATATCATTTGTCTGAAGCTCAAGCTCAGAGAATTCTAGAAATGCAGCTTCAAAGGCTGACAGGGTTAGAGCAACAGAAAATCGAGCAGGAATACCGAGACGTGATTGATACGATCGTCGATTTAGAGGATATTCTCAGAAATACCCATCGAGTTAAAGAAATCATTAAAGAGGAATTGGGTCAATCAAAACTTGATTTTGGAGACGATCGAAGAAGTGTTATCGAGGTAAATGCACAAGACATTTCCTTGGAAGATCTGATAACTCCCGAGGACGTCGTTGTTACTTTATCGCACACGGGATACGTTAAGTCGCAGCCGTTGAGTGATTACCAAGCGCAGCGGCGTGGTGGGCGAGGTAGGCAGGCAACCAAAACAAAAGAGGATGATTTTGTTGACAACTTGTTTGTTGCGCATACGCATGATTATATTTTGTGTTTCTCAGATCTTGGACGTATGTATTGGCTTAAGGTCTATGAAGTTCCTCAGGCGAGTCGAGCGAGTCGTGGTAAACCAATAGTCAATCTACTTCAATTGGCTGAGGGGGAAAAAATTACTGCGATCTTACCAGTCAAAGAGTTCGATGATGACCGTTTTGTTTTCATGGCAACCAGTCGAGGGGTCGTGAAAAAGACGCCCTTATCGCATTTCTCGCGACCAAGACAGATGGGTATTATTGCTGTCGATCTCGTAGAAAACGACCATCTGATTGGTGTGTCAATAACAAATGGGGCAAATGACATAATGTTGTTCTCGGATGGTGGTAAGGCTGTTCGATTTGCCGAAGATCATGTCCGCGCAATGGGCAGAGCCGCTAGAGGTGTGCGGGGAATGCGGTTGCCTGATGCTGACACACTCATTTCTTTAGTTGTTGTCGATGATGAGGATCAAAGTGTCCTGACTGCAACCGAAAACGGCTACGGTAAACGGACCAAAGTCGCTGAGTACACTCGGCATGGTCGAGGCACAAAAGGGATGGTCGCGATCCAAACAAGTGAGCGAAACGGAAGGGTAGTCTCTGCGAAGTTGGTCTCGGAGAAAGATGAGACGATGCTGATCACAACTGGTGGAGTTTTAATACGTAGCTCCGTAAGTGAGATAAGGGAAATGGGACGCGCAACGCAAGGGGTACGTCTTATTAACTTGGGCACAGACGAAAAGTTAGCCGGATTAGTAAAAGTCGAAGAACAAGTTGATTTAGTCGGACCGGGCGATGAAGAGGAACCGACTGGATAGGCTTGTGCCCATAAACGTCAGGGTCTACTGGCGTCTTCTATGTTTAATTTTATTGTTAGAGGTTTGGTGTGAATACGATATACAACTTTAGCGCCGGTCCAGCCGTGCTACCTAGAGCGGTTTTAGAGCAAGCTCAAGAGGAAATGCTTGAATGGTCCGGGTCTGGAATGTCCGTTACAGAGATGAGTCATCGTAGTAAAGAGTTTCTGAGTATAGTTGAAGACGCGGAGCGAACATTGACTTCTCTTCTTGGATTAAATGAGGACTACCAAGTGCTGTTCTTGCAAGGTGGTGCGACAACTCAGTTTTCTGTTATTCCGATGAACTTACTGGAAGATTCGCGAGGAGCTGACTATATTTGCACTGGACAATGGTCGAAGAAAGCCATTAAAGAGGGTAAAAAAATCGGATCTATCCATGTTGCAGCGACGTCGGAGGATCGTAAATTTTCAGATATCCCCTCATACGATTCCTGGGATTTGCGTTCAAACTCTAGCTATATCCATATCACTTCGAACGAGACGATTGGTGGGGTGGAGTTTCATGACTATCCTTCAAATTTGCCGGCACCTTTAGTCGCGGATATGTCCTCGCATATTTTATCTCGTCCACTCGATGTGTCTAAATTTGGGTTGATTTATGCTGGTGCGCAAAAAAATATTGGTCCTGCTGGCTTAACAATTATTATCATCCGAAAAGATTTATTAAACCGTATTGGTCCTGATTTACCATCGATGTTCAGCTATGCAGTGCAGGCCGATAACCAGTCGATGTTTAATACTCCCCCAACCTACGCTATTTATATGGCTGGTTTGGTGTTCAAGTGGCTCGAAAACCAAGGTGGACTATCCTCAGTTGAACAAAAGAATATTAAGAAATCAAATATGATTTATGACCAAATCGACTCAACAGGGTTTTATCGAAGTCCAGTCGCAAGAAATTGCCGATCTCGTATGAATATTCCCTTTAGAATTCATGATGAAAGTCTCGAGGACTTATTTTTGAAGGATGCAAACGATTATGGTTTATTACAGCTAAAGGGTCATCGTTCTGTCGGGGGCATTCGTGCATCAATTTATAATGCGATGCCCACGGAAGGGGTTGAGGCGCTACTTGGCTTTATGCAGCATTTTGAACAGCAACACGGATAAGGAATTTGTGATGTCGCAAGACGAAGTTTATAGAATAAAAACGCTAAACAATATAGCTCAGGCGGGACTCAGTAAATTTCCGGCAGGCTTGTATGTTCACGGAGCAGAGGTTGAAGACCCTCACGCCATTTTGGTTAGATCTGCGAATTTATTGGAACTCGAGCCGTCAAAAAACTTATTAGCTGTGGGCCGAGCAGGTGCCGGGACGAATAATATTGATACCTCTCGCCTAGCGGGTCTGGGTGTGCCGGTTTTTAACACACCAGGAGCCAATGCCAATGCTGTTAAAGAGTTGGTTCTGTCGGGTTTGTTGTTGTCCAGTCGTAATCTGGTTGGTGCTATAGACTTCGTTAGTAATTTAACTTTGGATGGACAACTTTCTAAGAATGTTGAGTATGGTAAAAAGGAATACGCTGGACGTGAATTACCGGGGCGAACCCTAGGGATAATAGGGTTAGGTAAGATTGGAAGTCTAGTGGCTGATGTGGCCCTGAGGCTCGGTATGCGCGTAGTTGGTTATGACCCTGGAATCACTGTCGATGCTGCTTGGAGTTTGCCTTCGGGTGTGGCTAAAGCTGCATCAATAGATAGTTTGGTGCGCGATTCGGACTTTATATCCTTGCACGTGCCATTAAATGATGCCACTAAAAATTTAATAGATGAAAAATGTTTGGCTTTAATGAGCGCAAATACCGTCTTATTAAATTTTTCAAGGGGGGCTGTTGTGGATAATGTCGCCCTTGTAGCAGCGCTAAGAGCAAATAGAATAAAGCAATATATTTGCGATTTTCCTAATGAGTCACTTATTGGTGTTGAGGGTGTTATCGCGCTGCCTCATTTAGGAGCCTCTACGGTAGAAGCTGAGGAGAATTGTGCGACGATGGTGGTTGATCAAGTACGGGGCTATATAGAGCACGGAAACGTAGTGAACGCGGTCAATTTTCCTAATGTTCTTATGTCTCGTGAGTCTCCATACAGAATAGTGGTAATAAATGAGAACGTGCCACATATGGTGAGTCAGGTTTCAACTGTATTGGGTGATGCGAAGCTGAACATTCACAACATGATTAACAAATCTTTGAATGAGATTGCGATCACCTTGGTTGACGTAGATGATTCTGTTGGAGATGATGTGCTGAACACCATTAGGAAAATCGAGGGCGTTCAGCGCGTCCGGTACTTAAATGGAGCTTAAAGACCACCGATGAGTGACGACATTTCAGATCTAAGGCAACAGATCGATGCCATCGATGACGCATTGTTAGATTTACTTAATCAGCGTGCGGAAATAGCGAGACAAGTAGGGGAAGCCAAAAAACAGGGGGTTGTATATCGTCCTGAGAGAGAAGCCCAAGTTCATCGTCGCCTACATGGAAGAAATAATGGGCCTTTGTCAAACGGTACAGTGTCTTCTTTGTTTACGGAAATTATCTCCTCTTGTCGTGCGCAGGAGGAGCTTCTGAATATTGCCTGTTTAGGTCCAGCAGGAACCTTCAGCGAGGAGGCGGTTTTAAAAAAATTTGGCTCTCAGGTGTGCATTGTTTATTGCAATACCATTGATGAAGTGTTTAAGTCAGTTGGCTCAGATATTGCTGCTTATGGAGTTGTTCCGCTTGAAAACTCAACAGAGGGTGCAATCAGCCGAACGTTAGATTTACTTTTTGAGAGTTCCCTTTCACTTTCTGGTGAGGTTGGTTTGCCTGTGCGGCATAACTTGCTGAGTAACGAAAAACTAGAAAACATCGAACGCATCTACTCTCATTCTCAGAGTTTATCGCAATGCCAAAAGTGGATAGGTAATAATTTCCCCTCTGCGCAACTGATACCTGTAGCCAGCAATGCGACAGCAGCCAAAATGGTCGTGACAGAGGAGCGCTGTGCTGCGATTGCTAGTCGAATTGCGGGAAAACACTATGGTTTGTCTGTTGTTCATTCTTCAATTGAAGATAAACCAGATAATACAACGCGTTTTGGTGTAATTTCTAAAGCGGTAGTTGGGGCCTCAGGAATGGATAAGACCTCTATCGTGTTGGCCGGGCAACACAAACCTGGTGCTATTCTAAATATGCTAGAGCCCTTTGCTAAGAACGGAATTAGTATGACGCGTCTCGAGTCAAGACCTTCTGGGGTCGGCCTTTGGGAATATATGTTCTTTATCGATTTGGAAGGTCACCAAGATGATGAGGTTGTGAAGGCCGCATTAGCAGAGGTTCAAATAAAGTCTGGATTTTTCAAGATTCTCGGGTCTTATCCTAAAACGGTTTAAATATTGATTTGTTTTTTTAATTTTCATGACAAGGATTCCGACCCCCCTAGATTGCGTTCAAAACATTGCTCCTTATCAACCGGGCAAGCCGATTGAGGAGCTCGCTCGAGAGCTTTCACTCGATCCAACTTCTATCGTTAAATTAGCTTCCAACGAAAATCCTTTAGGCTGCAGCGAAGCAGTTGCGCAGGAGGTCAGTAAAGAATTAAACGAAGTCGCTAGATATCCTGATGGGAGTGGATATAAGCTCAAAAACCAACTCAGCAGTAAGTTGGGTATTTCACCCGATAACTTAATTTTGGGTAATGGATCTAACGATATTTTAGAGATGGCCGCAATCGCTTTCTTGGATCATGATCGGTCTGCGATTTATTCAGAGTTTTGCTTTGTGGTGAATAAACTGGCGACTCAAAGTAGAGCTGCTTACGGCATTGAGGTCCCATCAATTGATTATGGTCATGATCTTGAACGTATGCGTGATGCGATTCAAACCGATACCCGCATTATTTTTATTTCAAATCCGAATAATCCAACGGGTACTTTTATACAACCTGAAGACGTTTTAAGGTTTATTGAGAGTGTACCTGAGCATATCTTAGTCATACTCGATGAGGCATATTATGAGTATTTGCCGAAGAATCTTCAATCGGATAGTGCGAAGTGGATTAAGAGATTTCCTAACCTTTTGGTTACGCGTACATTTTCTAAAATTTATGGATTAGCGTCATTTAGGGTCGGCTATGGAATGGCTAATCCAGAGCTTGCTGAAATATTAAATCGTGTACGCCAGCCATTTAACGTAAATAGCTATGGTCTAGCTGCTGCTTCGGCAGCGTTATTAGATGATACGTTTGTCGAAGCCTCTGTTAGCACGAATAATAGTGGAATGCGACAACTTGTCTCGGTGGCTGGGAAAATCGGACTTTCCTTCATTCCTTCTCGTGGTAATTTTTTA
>Ga0209425_10002578_pt1 | contig 20015 bp, 19 predicted proteins | sample COG_05_FD_184749 | JGI IMG/M metagenome (GOLD analysis project Ga0209425, IMG submission 184749) | Pelagic Microbial community sample from North Sea - COGITO 998_met_05 (SPAdes) (version 2) | ecosystem: Environmental > Aquatic > Marine > Neritic zone/Coastal water | place: Helgoland, sampling...
ACCTCACGGTCCCCCCGCCCCACGCAGCACGGCAAACCCCCGAAAGCCGTACTAATTCAAGTATTTCACAAAGCGCCCGTTTCACGCCCAAAGAAACGGGCGCTTTAGTGAAACACTTACTGGTCTTGCCACGCCTTCCAGCCGAAAAGGCGAAGTGCGTAGTAGCGCACCCAGGAGCGCAGAACACCGATGGCGATCATGGATTTGCCATCGAGCTTGCTCTTGATGTAGCGGATGCAGTCTTCACGGTATGCGACATCTGCGGCGTGCCTATGGTGCCGATGCAGGCTATGTTTACGCCCGATGTAATATCTCCAATCGTGCAAAGTCGCAGGTAGATCGAGATGGTCGTAGTCGGTGGTCGTCTGCCCGATCCGCACCCCCATCATGTGGTCAGTCGAGCACGAGGAGCCATCCGCTCCCGCCCAACCTTCTTCAAGCGCGCGATCCCATTCTTCCGCAGTGGGCCTCCGCATAAACTCATCGACTCTCATCTAATCCTCCAATAGTTCAAAATGGACGTAGTCGCGAAACGTTTCGTCCCGCATGAACCCGTCACCGTCCCAATCACCGCCCCAGCGTAGGTCAATACCATTCTGAATGGCGATCGTGAAAACCACCCCCGCTAGAAATACAAAGCGTTCCGTGTCCTCCCAGTCGATAGGGTAGGGGGCTATATCAACAGCCAAACTGGGCAGCGAGTTATGCTTAGAGTCGGGCCACTGGAGCTTTGATTGGCCTGTTCGGAACATCTCATCTTGGCGATCCGGCCCTCGATACCCCTCCAACACTGAGAAATCGACGATCTCTATAGCTTGCTCGATCACTCCCCGGAGCCGTATATCGACCAGGGAGAGGTTTTCTAAGCTTCTCTCACTCAACGTAGGCATGGGGCTGCTCACTCCCGTGTAGTCTGCTCAGACGCTCTGTGCGTTCTGATAGTGAGTCAACTTGCGCACTAAGCCTAATCCTATTCTCCCTTTCAGCTTGTATCTCGGAAGCGCCCTGCTCCATGAGCACTACGATCCGGCTAAGACTTCCGTCGATATTTTCAAAGGTCTTAGCGAACATACGGTCCTGCTCTTCGAGGCGGGTGATTCGGCTTTCGACTCGGACAGCCACGAGTGTTCCCATTATCAGCAACACTACCACAATCCTTAGAAACCAAGCGGGGGAGTTTGACAATGCCTCTGACATTAGTTCATGTGGTTCATCCAACGGTTGGTCTCCTTATGGGGTTCTGTTGGTTGTAGCGGTCCATTCAATAATATGCCTTTGAAGCCCGTATGAGTCTTGAGTGACGGCAGTGTCCGTCATGCCGGACCATACTTCGATGTAGTACTTCTGACCAGAAGTAATTGACAACCCTGTCCCGGCGCTAGTCGCAGCGCTATCAAGGGAGGACATCAAGTTTACTCCAGTAACCGTAGTCGCCGATCCACTCAGGAACTCAGCAGAAGCACGGAAGCCAGTTACGTCGGCAGCCGCACCGTGATCATTGATCGTTACTGAGTCCGGGTTGGTGTACCCATAGATGGTAGCGGCTTCGGGGTACCGTAGTGGGGGCGTAGTCGGCATCCAGCCTTGCTTCCACCTAGCAAAAGCCGTCTGTTTTCTCTGCTCTTCTGTTGCACCATCTGCGTCATCTTGCAGTAGGTGGAAGATGAGATGTGGACGCCACGTTGCTCTCGCGGTCGTTGTATCCGAAGCTACGTTAAGTACGTTAGTAGCGGCTATGTCGGTATCATAGTGGCTGATAGTAAGGTTGTAGCCTGTGGATTCACTGTAGGCTGGAAAAGTAAGACCTACTACCGATGAAGGGGGTTCGCCGCCAATAACCGAAGGCGTAAAGCTCATCTCGCCCCAGAACTTACTAGCTGGGTCACCTCCCGCAGTCTTGCGAGCGTTCTTTGGAAGGAGTGGGAGATCCTTGCGGTTCAATTTAGGCGAAGTGACTGTAACCGCAGCAGCCTGACTGATGTCTAGAAGCGAACCTTGTGACTCTGTAATGTGCTTATAAGTGCGCGAAGAAAGCCCGGTCTGTGCCACTACGTCATAGAGCAGATCGTTGACAGGCAATATAAACACATCAGAGTCGTGATTAAGCATCTGAATTCCCGTGTCAAGCACACCGCGATACACACCATCTAAGCAAATAAAGTCAACGGTTCTTTCGGGCGCTTTGTATCCGGGGCCAAAGAGATACCCATACACAAATGTGTTTGTGATAGTATCGGCATTCAACACCAAATCAGCCTGAGGGTTCCCTTCGATTCCACCTCTCGGACCAACATACATCGAAAGGGGCACCTGCCTAATCTCCTCAAACGCAATAAGTTCGTCGAAGCGACTATCACCGTTTGCCCAAGCAGGCCTAACTAAGGCTAGGCCAAACCCAAACTCCTTGATCTCGCCAATTGTCTGGGTTAATCTAGCGACATCCGGCCCGACCTTAAATCGAATTGATAATTCACCTAATCTCGCACCATAATCTGATTCCGAAGACTCCGGGGCGATTAGGCTTAGATAGTGAGGGAGGCCGATATCATACGCGGAACCTCCCCCTTCAATATCGAAGTTAATAGGGTCGGCGCTGCCGCCAAAGTATCGCCCATACGGACTTGATGAAAACAAATCAATGCTGTTACTGGCGGGCTCTGAGATAAAACTGTTACCATATTGGAATAAAGTGCTATCGAAAACAAAAGGGCTAACGGGGTCATCAGCAAAAATCATAGTAGAATCAACTACTAGTTTACCAACAGCCGCAGGAGCTTTTGGCCCGGAAGTGTTAATGTATTCAACAAAGCCGCTAGGTACTTCAAAGGGTTGTATGGCAGATACCTCATCCGTAGGAGCCCCTACGATATGCCATGTTGAGTCGCCTGTGCCAGTTATTAGCCCCGCATCAACAAGAAGCTGATGCAGGAAATACGGCAGACCACTTAAAATAGTACGAGCGGGAGAAGTAGCTACTGCGGTTCGATCTGGTGGAGGATTGGCCGTGCCTATCGCCGGGGGTTCGGTAGGGTCGTTAGCGTCGAGTACTCCCGTGATCCCTGCGACGTTAACAGTCTTGGGAGATTCGTCGAAGACATCGCGCATACCTCGGACCATCACGTTGCCTTTTGAATCTGAGGGCAGACCAACTTCCAATACCCTCATTACAAAGTCTGTTAGCTCGAAGTCAGGGTAGTTGACTTTTATTACGTCACCCGGTCGAAGACTACTGAACGAGCGATTTAACTCCATGCCTAAAGCGGTGATCGGGTAAGCGTGCGTTCGCAGTTTACGCTGCGCTACGACTTTTGCTGCATTAGGGCTTCGAATGCCTTGCATGTCAAAGGTCTTGATTGTCTTTCTACCACTCTGGATAGCTAGATTGCCCATATCATGCGCGGTAGCAATAGTCTCTGCAAACTCTTTGAATCGGTTTAGGTACTTCACTTGAACTACGTTAAACGTCTCATTCCAGCTCTGCCTAGACGCACTTTTCATTTTTATGATCGAGGACTGATCGACCTCTCGCATCTGCTCGTACCGTTCAGCAGTAGCAGTTACATTTAAGCCTATGAAGCTAGCGTTGGCCGCCAAATCCTCACCCGTGGTGCTGGCGAAAAAGACGAAGGGTTGAGTGCCGTCTGCGTTAGTAGCCTTTTGGACAATCTTGACTAGTTTTCGCCCACTGTTCTCGGTTATATTACTAACTGCGACCAGCTCACCAACCTCTAGCGAGTTCCACATCAAAGTCGAGGTGAATCGTGCGTCAGCGCCTGCGGTGGCTGTTTTGCAAAGGCATGCGGTGCCGGTATCGTCACGGATTTCCTCGGTGACTTTGAGAATGCCTTTGTAGTCTAATAGAGCTTTAGACTCACCGGCTACGTAAGTCTCTCGGAGGAGTTTCAGTACAAACTTACCCTCACTATCTTGAGTAAGTGAGCTGTTGATTTGATCGTTGATACTGTCAATTACCTTCTTTGCCTGCTTGGGGCTTTGGATGGTATAACTAAAACCATTCCCCTCAGTATGAAGCTGTTCGGCAACATCCAAAAAAGACTGTCGATCAATTAAAGTGGGATCTAAACTCAAACCCCAATTTGTATCGGTGAGAATCTCGTATATAACATGTGCAGGATTAGCGTCCGCCTGACCGGTAGTAGCATCAACGTTGATACGAGAGAAAGCAGTGGTAAGCCCGGTCGGGTACCGACTGATATGGATCTTAAACTGCGGAACCGTTGGCCTCTCTCCGAGAACTCCGCCTTCCCAGACCAAGTGGCAAACGCCTTTTTGAGAAGATAATAGGTCATATTTTCGGACAAAGTCAGCAGTGACGCCAGTCCCATGAAGATCGATCAGCTCTGTGTTTACACTCTTCAGGTACGGACTAACCTGTTGAGTATCGGTGCCAAAGAAAAAAGTCATGTCGCCAGCTATGTAGCCACCTGTTTTCTCACCGCCAAAAAAGCCTGGATCGACTATCCCCGCATATTGGTAGAAATCAGAAGCGATAGTGCCCCTTTCGAGGCCCCGAGCTGGCGCAGTTTTTCCCGCGAACGTCTCATTGGCCTTCATTATGAAGCCATCGTCCACCTCGACTGCGTTGAGGCTGTCTACTGGCCCCCAACATAGAGCGAGGTCCAACCCATATGAGTATCGGTACCCCACCGGTTGATCTGCGGTATCTAGGTAGTATGCCTCATAGTCGCCGTACCAAGTGACGTTCTGTCCATCAACTCTGGCACTACCCCAAACGATAGGGATGTAGCGGCTTTCCAAGTTCGTAGGAAACCCAAACTCACCTAGTCCGCTGGGTTCTGACTTCTCAATATCGGCTGAGGGAGCAATCAAAGCCATCGTAACGGATAGAACAACAGACAGCACTACCATTACGATCAGGTACGATATGCCAAAATCGGCTCGTATATACGAGTCAGAGGTTTCGACAGGCCCTATGAAGTACGCAAAGCCAAAAACAGTTGCAAGTATGAAATTTTTCATCGATTCGCCGACCTGTTCTTATTGTCAATAGAGAAGGGGTTAAGGGTGGGGATAAAAGGAAAACCGCCATACCTTTGTGAGTTAGAGAACCTAGAAAAACAGGTTTGCATCGCACGATCACACCCTGCGGACAAAGAAATGGTTTGACCAGCATTGAGGCCATCAACCGGCACCATCAGTTTCACCAAGTAGGTATTCGCAACCACCGCTTGTTCAAACTCCAACGCCATGCGCTGACTCCCCTCAACGCCAGTCCGAACCGTGCCGCCATTAAAAAACCCTATGTCGGTAGTCAATTTCGCTAAGGCTTGGCCACTGTCTTTTAGGGTCACCCTGATCCCATCAGAACTAACCGATAGGACCTCAAAGTTGAAGGTGAAACTCGACTCAGCCACCCGACATCCGTCTCCATACAAGACATGGTTGCACATCCAAGAAAAAGTCTTAGAAGGGATTTGCGCTTCCATGCGAGACGCGATGCCACCTATACTTACAGTAACGTCGGTGCCTTTGAACTTGACGCCCGTGACAAACCCTGACAAGAAAGGTTTAACTTCTAGTGTGCTGTCACTGAGGTGCGCTCGAAATATTTCAAGTCGATCTTGTGCCGGGGCAATGCCCCCTAGGTACCGTTGTACAAAAGGGTTGTTAAAAGGAAAATTCACGTTGAAATTTCCCGAACTTTCTTTCGCATTGATGGTAGGAGCCGTGCGTGAGATAGGTATAGGCTTGTACACATCGCCATCAAAAGTAAATTCCGTGGCTAACGACGTGTAATAGAAAGAGTCTACACCCGTTATTCTGTACAGCTCAATAGGAGCGGATCCTTCTGTAGAGCTATCTTGTTCGGAGTATGACATGGGGGTTATCCTCTTTATTGTTTTACAGTTTGAACGTCAAAGTTACAACGAACTGAGTCGGTGCCATCATATGTAAGGCGGATGTCATCTGAGGACAAACGCACATGAAACAATAGCTCAATGGACTGTAGGGTGGTAACGTCCGCAATCGATAGGGACTGCGTATACGTCAAAGTGACTGTTCCGTCCGCATTCGTTACTGATCCGGTGACCTGATGCTGGGTTTTGCTACCGTTTGGCCAAGTGGCCTCAAAAGAAGAGTAACCATCAAGTAGCGGAGTTAAGCCGCCTAGTTCGTTCCCTTCCAGCACTAACGTGCGTGCAGCGTTGTTATGGGATAAAGGCACTAGGTTAGAGAAACCAGAAGGAACCCAGAAAGACCTTTGCCTGCCTTGAGTCCACATCAAGAACCGAAACAACGCTCTGACCTTATCCGGCTCATAGCTATAGTCAAAGCGCCTTTCAAAATTCAATATTGAAGAATCCCTGCGATGGAAAGACTCAATCACCCCAATTTTCCGGTCAAAAATAATGGCCTGAGAGTTTGAGCTTATGTCTAAGGTCTTTTCAATTAAGTTTCCTTCTCTTAGGATGGGTCGAGTCGGATCAAAAGAAGGCGAGTCGGGAGCTAAGTCGGAATATAAGGTTGAAGAGTCGAGATTGTTCCCCGGATATTGGTCTAACTGGCCCTCCCAGACAGTTTCATACGAAAGCGTTTCGTTAGGGTACACAGAGACGAAAGGGTCTTCACGTAAGTGACAAAGGGCCGTAGGCATCAAAGCCACTGGAAACTGCCCAAATAGAGGTATCGTGGCTCCCGCGACATCGGTAAAATTGACGTATATGATAGATGCATTGCTAGTCGCGTCTCTTGTCATTTCCACAAACTGTAAATCGTTGTTTGCATTCACAATCGTCAGGATTTCGCCTACTTTCAACGCTTGTATCGATCCGTCTCTTTGTGCTTCCGGGATTTGAAGGCTAATCTCTGGTGGGGTATTGCCTGCTTGGTAGGCCGCAGATACCGTCAAGTTAGGCCTATGCCAAAGGATGACTTTTGCTTGGTGAGAGGGCATCCCCAGGAGCCTCGACTGGAGGGTGCTTTTACCTGCGGAGTCCGAAGCCGGGAGTAGATACTCATACTCAAACTTAGTACGCGGGTTAGCCCGTAGCCTTGCCCGGATCTCGGTGCCGTCCCAAGCCTCAGATACGTCAGTTTTGAATCTTATTGTTTCCGACACCTGATTTTGTGGCTTTTCCTTGATTACTAGATTTCTTTGGAAAAGGACGGATAATGAGGCACCTTGGTACCGCAAAACTACCGATTGCGACGACGCCCTTCCCGGTTCTAAGAATTTTACGGTTATGGTTATCGCGTCATGCGCCTTGATTGTCAAATCGTTGGCCGCGAGTTCCGCCGCGTTAGACAGTGCCACCTGATTTAGCCAAGTTACCTCAAACGTGTCATCTTCAAGAGGTACCGTTAGTGGGCCGGTTACCGCCTTACCTGTAGCATTATAGATGGTTACATCAAAAGTGCTGGCGAAAGCCACTCCTTTCAGATCTAGTTCAAGCGCTGCATCTAGGAAGTACTGATTACTGAAGTATAGCTCTCCGAAAGTGGGCATATGACCTACCTCTTGTACACGTAGCTGGCCCAGCCAGAGTGTTCATCAATGTTGAGAGACCTTTGCTTACCGCCTGTTACTAATTTCTTGTAAACAGGGCGGTACACATACGTATCTTCACCCAAAGTCGCCTCTGTAATAATCTGGCCAGCAGTCTCCGTGCCCCTCCAAACTCCCGGGAATTCTCCTAGCATCATGTACGATGCTTTGTGGAAACCATATCGAGAATTGCGTTGTAATCGGGTCTCCCCTACGGTGACGTAATCTACCTCCAGAATAGGCTGAACGCTGGGGCTAGATGTGTTGATGATGTCGAACCGAACGTGAAAGATTGCTTGGCCCGATCTATTATCCAACCAGTTAGGGTGTGTGGTAGGGTTGTAACTCAGGGTCACCCATTTGCCGTCACGAAACCCATCCGGTTCAGGGAGTGTGATCTGCGTTGTTTCGCTGAATCGTGAAGTCCCGCTTGTCCATGCTGGGACTGTCCAGTACATCTTCCCCTCCCAGTTTGCGGAAGGGGTGGCCTCCCGTCGCAGACGTACTCTGATCTCCACCCGGTCATAGTGGGCGGTTGGAGTGTAGTTCATGGCGATGCCACTGTTGCTGTTGCCTATGTTTAAGCCTGAGTCGTTAGCTGTCCCCGTTAAAACTAACAAACCATTCTCTAAGGCCGTACTGGATCCAAAACCGCTAATGTTAGCGTCAGCGAACATGTCAGGGGCATAGAATTGAGGATCGGGTGGGGGAGAAATCCCGGCCATCCGAGTTTGCACAACTTCCGGCCGAGGGAGTTGGGTGAGTATGGCGTGCGTCTTCGCGAACGGACTTATGTAGTAAGACTTAGTTTCAGCGAGATTTAAAATTCCTAGGGGCACCGGTCCTGGCCGCAAAGGGTAGTAGGTGCGCCCCCGTGCCCCTCTCATTCCGTATGAATGCCCCCCGGTAAAGTCGTTCAAACCAGCTTGAATGGAATACCGGGCACTTGCTAGGGTCCTAGTTGCACCAGTGGCCGGGCCATATTGGTTGTCGTGAGAGGTCCCGGTGGGTCCGTACCCATTCCGGCCCCCTGCTACTTCTTTGAAAGAATTCGTCCCCGAGTCACTGATTGATGCAGTCATGATGCAAGGGTTCTTCCAGCATTCCCCAGCATCGCTGTACGAGAAAGGGTACTGGTATGTATCCGATCCATATGCATCGGTGTGAGGGCCAGTTGTACCTAGGAAAAGCCCCGAAGGGATAGCCGAGCCCTGAAGCACCGCCGCATTGCCCGAAACGCGCCCCATCCACCAATGAGATCTAGGTTTATTATACTCTTGGTAATTGCCCTTGGTGTTGAGTACCATGTGGAAATACTCATTTCCGCGCGTTGCATCTCCATAGAATTCGTACTCAACTCCGGCATTAAAATCTAATCGGCCAGATCTAGGAAGCCAGCCCTCTGCTATTTGAACGGGGGTGAGTTCGTCACCGTTCCACAGGTTGCTAGAAAAAGAACCGATTGGGGTTTGCTCAGGGCGTTGTAATGCAGTGGGACTAAGAAGGCCCGAAGCATATGCGCCGCCGTAGGTTGATGGTAAAGCGAAAGTAGCATCTTGATCGGTGCTTCCCGTCGTCCGATCGTAGGAGCCTTTAACGATGGCAGTGAACGTCTGAGCGGTGCTATCTACTGCGGTTACTTCTAGGATGTGCCGAACTGTGGCATTCTCCTTAAAGATAATAGCAGAACCGACCGCTACGTTTAGCAAAGCAGAGCCCGCAGCATACGTTACGGTACCGCTGTAAGTGCTCACGCCTGCGACGACACTTAACGTGGCAGTGACATTACCCAGCAGAGTTCGCATACTTACCGATTCGTCCGAGACATAGTACGCCTGATAATTAGTGACGAACCGCCCTTGCAATGTGTCAAGCAATTGGCCGACTATTACGGTTTCCGAAGACAAGTTGTTCATGCTAAGACCATTTATAAAGTCAAAGATGTAGGTAGCTCCGGTATCTTTATGTTGAAACGCGACAGTGCCAGAACTGTCCGAAAACGGGCTAGCGCCATATGTATTCCCAAAGGGGTCACTGAAGTTTCCGAGCGTACGGACAGCAAAGCCGCGCATGGCTCTCCTGAACTCGTCAATTGAAGTTGCGGTGCCTGTGGCGTAAGGCATGGGGGTTATCTCCTTACAGCGGGTTGAGGTCGAAAAATAGGTTACCTGAGTTATCATAAGCCAACCCGTCAACTACGTTAAAGTAGGGTGGCGTGAAATTGCTATGGCCAATGACCATCCGATATGTGCGGTTTTTAATCACGAACTCCGATCCGGCGGGGTACACTGTGGTTCCTGTGTTGGCATAGAAGTCAATCTCTGGCCCCCAATACAATCCGGGCAACTCGCCTATATTCTCATACACAGGGGTAGACCCGGAACCCGTGTTGGTGCTTGGTAGCAAAAGCGAGGCGGGTTGGTTAAACTCTGACCCGGTCTGTGCTGTGCCATCTTGATAGGTCCAAGTATGATGATCGGGAGCTACTTGTGTCAGAGTTATGGGTTCAATGTTTGGCGTACCGCCTGGGTTGGACATATGAATCCCAAGTGCCATGGACGGGTTTGAATAGCCCACCACAGGATCCCACGAGACAGCCTCCCTGCCTTGGTCAAAAGCTGTAGTAAGCTGCCTTGCGCGGTCGTCGGGCGTCCCGATGTTAAGGGTTCCGATGTTATCTACCCCTTGATAATTGTCAGAATGAGCCAGGCCCGCAGCATTTGTATCGATTACGTCCAGCAGGGGAACTGCTGGAGAATTTATTGAGGGCATGAACAGCTTCGTATACTTCGGTTGGTTATACGTTCCTGAGGCGGACGCTTCCATTCGGAACTGGCGAGATAGGATAAAAGGCATACGCGCAGTGAACTGCCCATTAGCTCTCATACCTGCTACGCGACCACTCAGTGCCCAAACGTCATCAACGGGTTCCGTTAAGGTGCCCCGAGACGCCCTCCAGAAAGGCCGTACAGAATCATTTCCTACCCTTGATGCGCTCCCACCGACCTTGCCTAAGAAAGCCATAGGGTGTGGGTAGTCCTCCATGGTCTCATAGGGCTTGAACATGCCAAAGAAAACACAATCATCTCGTTCAGCGTAGGTGGCATTAACGGTTCCAGAGGGCATATCTGCTACTTGAGCTAAAATCCGCACGTAGCCGTTGCCCCGGATCATTGTGAATTTATTAGGATTAAAATTCGCAGTCCCCCCGCCTGAAGTAGAAGATCGACCACAGTCCATGGACGCAAAGATCGAGTTGCCGGTGGGTCCGTATGTGTCTGCTCTCCAAAACGCCCCCGAACATACAGTCTGGTTGTTACTAATGGTAGCTGTTGGCAGCACTAACAACTCAGTGATCCAAGTGATAAACGCAATGCCTTGCATGTCATAGTCGCTTAGCGGGGCAGTAGGGTCAACAGTAGCACCCCGGCCTCCGTCATAGAACAGAACACTGTGGGATGTGTTGTTCTGGATGCCATCACTTCTATTGCTACGAGTTACCTCAGCCCAATTGTACGCCGGGGTATACTCCGGCTGTCGGATTGTAACGTCTATGAAATCGTTGTACGGGCCTGTTCCGGGGACGCCGGAAAAGCCAACAGGGTCCCTAATGGCGACGGAGAAAACAAAGTTCCCTTGGTCGTCATAGAAGTCAGTGCAAGCGTCATAAGGGGCGTCCAGCCTTCCGGTGTTGGCCTCATCTCGCAGATTGATGTTATCACCTTCTAGGTTATCCCCCTGTATAAAAAAGCTAGATGCTGTTAGGTAGATCCGGTAAGTGCCTACGGCCAGAGACCTATCGCCCGCGCTTCTATTCTGCTGAAGGCGATCGGAGAACGTTGAATAAGCCGATGCAGTACTGACGGATGGACGAGTAGCCGCATCCGCACGGGTAACCGAAGTCTCAACTACCTCAAGCTTCGCTGTAGCTGATGGGTTGCCACCTAACGTGACCGAGATGGAATTGTAATCAACAATAGGTGCGCCTAGCATAAACTGCATTAGGTTATTGGCGAAAGCTTGCGTCCCCGATACAGCCGGCCCAAAAAAGGACGAAAAAGGCCTGCTGACCGCTAGGGAGTTTGCGATCGGGCTGGCAAAGTATCTGCTTGGGACGGTTACTGTAAATTTATCTTCCATGGTATTCTCCGGGGGTTGCTATGCCATGCCTCTCATAATCTCTGGATTACGTTGCATTACATTCAAGATAATGTTTTCGCCCTCTTCGGAACCCATGGCGTTCAGGGTGTTCTCGGCGGAATCCACGTTGACGATGGTAACCTGCGGCTTTTGGCCGCCCATCATGTTTGCCGTTTCCTTGTTACTCTTGATTGAGCCGCTCTTCGGTGGGACAAAAAGCTCTGGGCCACGCTCTCCGACCACATAAGGCTGACCGCCTGAAACAGGGCCGCCTGCCGCTCTACTGCCAAGGCCCATTAATGCGAGCGCCCCTTCGCCGCCAACCGCTTTGATTACCATGATCAGAGCCATCATGACCGTCATTTGTACGATCATCTGCGTGATCATGGTGAGAAATGACATGCCCAGCTCTTTGAAGTTCGCCTTGCCGGTCGTCGCCATCTCAGTGATTGCATTACTCAAGCCTCCAATTCCCGCTGCCGTGATACTCGCGATGTTGGCCCCGAGATCCAGGGCAGGGCCTGCAACGCTCGCAAAGCCCTGCTCCATCGACGCGAACATACCCTCACGCAGCTGCGCGCCGGTCAGCTCCCCTTCGAGGAGACTGTTGTTCATGGTCTCCATGTCCCGGGTGTTCTGCTTTATGGCCTCTTGCTGCTCAATCCGACGCTTAAAGGCTGCCTCCATCTCGTCAAGCTGCTCCGCAGAGACGCCCCCCATGTTGCCGTCGCCTTGGCGAGCCGCTTTAAACGTCGCCAGTCCCTGTGTCTTTTCCTCTCCTAGTTGCAGGATCTCGCCCTGCGTTCCGCCGAGTGAGGTCAGGCCCTGAAAAATCTGCTGTCCCTCAAGGGCCGCGGCTCGCTTTTTCATTAGCTCGATATCCTTCTGGGATATTTCCTTGTTGTCTTTCGCCTGTTCCTCGATCTTTTGTAGGGAAAGTCTATAACGTTCGTTAGCTTGCGTAACCGCGTCCAGCGAGCCGAGTGACTGTCCGAGGATTTGTAGTCTTTCCTTTTCTAGGTCTTGAGTATCACGAACGGAGTCTGCATTATCCTCCTGCGCCTTTTTTAACCGCTTTGTAAATGCAGTTAGGTCGGCCATCTTTACGCCCGTGGCCCCTAGCAGAATTTCGAGACTTTTGTAAGCCTGAGAGCTGGTGTCAAGGTCGCCAGTAACCTCGTTGAATTCCTTCGACACCGGAATCAAGCGGATTAGATCGTTTCCTACGCCCTGAAACAGTCTCCGCATATCCGCGAGCTGTTCTTGGGTCAATCCCCCTGTCTGGATTACTACGTCACTATATGTAGACCCGATCCGTTTTAGGTCATCCATCAGGGAATCGACAGGCCAGTTAGCATCATACTCTGCCTTGAAGTCGGTGATGGCGACTTTGGTCAGCTCAGCCATACTGTTCGACACATCTTTCAGGGCTTGTCGTTTAGCGGCCAGCTCATCATACGCAGCAACAAGTTTATAGAGACCATCCGCCAGAGAGTCGAACGCTAGTTGTTGTTCTAGGGGCAGCAACCCAGTCGTCTTCATAGCTGATTTTGACACTGCCTCCAGAGCAGACTCAAAGGCAGATTTCTGTCTCATATAGGCTGCGTCGATAGCGTCATCCATACTGGCGTAATCGCCCTGCTTAACCTGAATGTCTCCTAATTGAACCGATTGATTAGCTTTGACTTTAAGGCCAGCAAACTCTTTTAGAGCTTCCGTATTCTGGCCGACCATGTCGTAATGCTCTTTCCAGAACTCTATGGCGTCTTGATTGTTATTGGCAATATCAGCCAGGGCCGTCGAAGCGTTCTCCAGCTCACTGCGCATGGGCTTCAGGGCTTTCTTCTCCGTTTCGGAGGTTGCCTTGAAGTAAGTATATGTGGCACCCGCGGCCAAGACCGCTCCCGCAGCAAGTTTGGCATAAGGATTCGGGATCCTAGCGAGCAAGCCAGCTAAGGTTCCCGCCTTAGTAACTTCCGTAGTAAGACGGGCCGTACTTGTAATCAGCTTTGACCCGGCGTACGCAACACCCAAAGCAATGATCATGTCCTTGAGCTTTTCGAGCTGGCCTGTAAACTCCTGCGCCAACGGGCCGCCGGTCGCAAACGATCGGTTGAGTTCGGTGACGAAATCGACGACTCCCTTGACTGCATCACCTAATGTTTCCCCCGCTCCACTCAACTTGGACAGGGTGTCTATAAGGATTGTACCTTCCCGCTTGAGACTGATAAACTGATCCGCGATCGGAAACTTAAATTTGGCAAACTTCGCGTCCAGATCCTCGATTGAATTGCCAAGCGCGTCCTTCATGACCGTCGCGGTGATCTTGCCTTCCTTACCGAGAGCACGAAGCTCACCGACCGCAACGCCCATTGAGTCCGCGAGGATCCGAGCGATCATCGGAGTCTGCTCCAAGATCGAGTTGAGTTCCTGACCCGAAAGTCGGTTGGCGGCGAGTGCCTGACCGAACTGCCGCAGAGCGCCGGTTGCTTCCTGTGCGGTCGCGCCAGAGAGCTTGGTCGCCTTGGCGAGGTTGCTGACCATGACAGTGACTTGCTCATTAGACAAGCCAACTTGGTCTGCGGACATGGAGACGCGTTGCATAACGTCTGCAACGCCGCTCATCTCCATGTTCATGGTTCGCGCCACCGAAACAACCGTTGCCATTCGGTTGGCGGCTTGGTTCTGGTCTCGTGCGAACACCCGGCTCTTATTGCCAAGGTTCGTCATCTCATCGGAAGCGCGAATGACCTGCCGGGCCATACCAACGGCAGCAAGGCCGACCGAGGCCAGCCCGACTACCAGACCCTTCATCTGTCGGGAGACTTTACGTGCTCCCATCTGCTTGACTTTGATGAGTACGGTATGCGTATTCATGGCCATTACTTACGCCCCTTCCCGCGCTTGGCGGTGAGCTTTACGTCGTGCATCTTAAAATCAAGATAAGACAACGCCCGCTGTATGCCCGTCCTAACAAAATTGCTAGGTGCCTGAGTGCTAGATCCATTTTCGAGAAGGCCGATATAATGAACGCCATTGGCAATCGAGGCTTCCTCCTCATCCCCGCGGAGCTTACGGATTTCCAGCTCCGGGTCAGGCTCATCGTGTAAGAAGGCTTCGCCCGGATCGGTGAAGTCTCCTTTGAGGTCGGGTGATATGTTCCATCCGTTGACGGCTCTGCGGGTTTTCCTAGGAGTGCCTAGGGGCGGAACATCTTGGACCTCGTAGATGATGTAGGCGGCTGCCTCTTTAACCATCCCTAGCGCTTTCTGCTCGATCTCCTCAAACTCGTCTTCGAGATCCTTAACTACTAGCGGGATTGGTTTGGCCATGTCAGCTCCTCTTGCGTTCTGCTTTTTTACGTTCTCGTTCTATCTCTTCAGAGCATATTTGAATGTACTTTGAATCTAATGAGGCCAGGATGTACATAAAATCTTCGTACATGTCTTCATACCTAGTAAGGCCGAGAACTACCGCGTAGCGATGTGCCGCCGTCCAGGGGATGGATGCCGGTCCAGCGGAAGTGAAGTGTCTGTCCCGAGAAAGGTCCCAAAAATAACGAATGAATAGTTCGTCCTCGACATCTAAGTCTGGAGGTAGCATGGCGGGCGGAGGGGGCTTGCCCTGCTCCGCCGCAGCCTCGATGATCGGGGCAGCCTTTTCACCATACATCAAAGACCATTCAAGGAACCCGACTATTTTCCCGTTCGCTCCTCCCGGTCTGCCGCGATAAAGTTTGCAATGTCAGATGCTTCGTCTTGGATCATCTGTCGTAGCGTAGGCAGTTCCATTAAGAGACTAATCGCAGTCTCCGTCGAATACTTCATCTCTTTACCCTCGCGGTCGGTGACGCCACTCCAGCCAAGGATGACCGTGTCGGCCAGGGCTTGACACAGAATGCGTTCAGCCTGCTCATCCTTCATCGTGCCCTTCTGCATCGCGTACTTATAGGGCTTCATGAGGGCGTTCAGCTTCGTGCCGAACTTCTTGTTTTCGCCTCCGGCACGGGCAAGTTCGAAGGAGATCTTCGCATCGCCGTCCTGAAGCTCAAGGGTAAAGCTCTCCGATTCGTCGAGCTTGTCTTCATCGAAAATTTCATATAGGTTCATTGGGGGTTTCCTTTGTTGGGGTTAAATGGTGGGGAGCCCTAAGGCTCCCCACCCAAAACGGTCCAGGCGGTAGCGAGCGCCTTTGCCGTTTATGCCGCGAAACGAGTAATTTTCAAGGTGTAGCCGTCAGCCGTGGCTGATGGGCCTGATTTTCGAATCGCCTGATAGCCGAGGTTAAGCATAACATCCTCGTTCTTGCCAGAGACTTCAGGTACGCCTTCAGAAAACTTGATAGCAGGCATCTCAAAGATCAAAGCGGATCCGTCGCTAGACGCAAAGCCGAAGCTAAGACTAGTCTCAGTATTGTTAAGAAGCTTTTCTAGGAGTACATTATCCTCGAAGTACACCGAGAGTTGGCCCGTGACGTTGAATTCACCTGAACCAATTGATTGCGCCCCTTGCACGCCAACCACGTTCCGTTCTCGCAGGTTGTTAGAAACCTCCATCGTCAGTTCTGTACAAACCTGCAAGCCAGGAGTTCCAGCCTCACCGATAGTCGCAACGTTATTGGAAGCGTTGAAAGGCGTAGTAGCTATATCCGCGCCGGTAGAAATAGTGCCGGGTCGTGACGTAGTCGAATTATGCGATCTGCCTAGCATCCCAAAGGATGCGGTGACGATCGAGCTAGCCGAAGCCGAGACAGAAAACGAATCGATCTCCAAGCCTGTAAGGTATTCAAAGGTTGGCGTGGATTGGTCTGCATATTCCCTTTCAAACGAGAAAGACGAACTAGCAGAAGCGTTCTTAGCGTAAGTCCCACGCGTGACGGTAAAACCGGCCCCGTTTGAAAAATCAGCACTAGGGTTCCCTTCTACGGTCAAGGAAGTGGAGGTCTTGGCGGTTACACGGTAGAACTTTGTGACTGCGCCTTTACTAACTCGTATAAAATCCCCGGGATCAACGTCAGTCGTTGTCAATGTGGCATGGCTGATAGATGAAGAGGCGAGCGTCAAAGTTCCAGTGAAAATGTCTGCCTGCGCTGGACTACTCCAAGCTGAAGCCTGGAGCGCGCCTAGAAGGAGAGCATCGAAGACTCCCGGTGATAGTTCGGTGTCAAACGAACCGCCGATGGACTCATTTGTTTTGATCAGATCATTAACCTGCCGATCTGAACGGATGATATCTGAAACCACGGTTTCGGGCGTTGCGCCCAAATCCGAAGTTCCTGTGTATTGTAGGGGGGCATAAGCGCCTGTGATAAGAGTGCCCGCCGTGGTTTCTTCTTTGAACCGCAGGGCCACGCGATTGGTATCTGACATAAAACTCTCCTCCTACGCGGCTTGCCGGTCGTAGGTAAAATCGGCAGAAACGTTAACCTGAAAGTAGGTCCCGTCACTGCCAAGTTCGTTGATGTCAACGTCCTGTAATCGAACGCCGAAGGAAGATGGTACGTCTTCTAGACCATGAGCGATATCATCACTGAGGTCTCGTATAGTAACCGTACCGGTGCCCTGAGGCACAAATATTTGGACGTAGACTGTACCAGACCTGCGGAATCTATTGACCCCAAGGGTGATCCGAGTGCTACTTCCGTGCCGTACGATAGCCCGCCCAAATAGCGTAGGGCTACTAGGGCGGTCTACATTCTGGTTGTCGTAATACAGGGGAGCGCCGTTCGCGTGTAGGTCCCAAAGAGACTTAATGCGCGTAAGCAACTCGTCCTGTACTTCAATCTGTGTTGAAGCCATCTTAGTTCTCCACCTTCAACACATACATAATGGCCACGTCGCCGGGAGCCACTGTTTCAACTTTCTTGACTTCTAAAGTGCGATCCCCATCCAAGATTTGCATCTCTGTGGAGGGCACGACAGTAAGGCCCTTGGCGGCAATCACGACTCGCGCTTCATTCACTTCTACTGGGGAAAGGACAAGTCGAGAAACGGCGGAAAGTCGAGCTTCGAGATCGCTACCCACCTCATTGACAAAAGCGCCAATGGTTGTGTATGTTTTTGAGGTAACACTGTCAGTGGGAGAACCCCAAGGTTTTGCCGCATTCCCAAGTTCAGTGTCCGACTTGGAGAGCTTAATCTCTCGACCAAAGTCCTTGACCAGCTTTTGGGCGGAGTCTCGTAGCCGATCGTAGACTTTACTCATCGCATTACCCCGCCGCCGCCGCCATTGACTGCATACCCAGAACGCTTAACGATGCGGTCAGCGTGGGGGTACGTTGCGGTAAAACGAACCCCTACCCCGGTATCATATCGTGTTTCTGTCTCAAGGGTTCCGACCTTGTCACGCTGCATGGTAACCTTTATCCCGGTGCTCTGGTCCGGCGTGGGTGAAAGGTCAACTAATGCCTCGCCAGTGCCTAGTACAACTAGCGCGTATTCACAGCATGCGTCAGCGATTTCTACAGGTACCGAGACAGTTACGTCATTGCCATCCATGTCATAGATTTCTTCTCGTGGGAAGCCGAGCGTCTGAGTGGCCTTAGCCCTAACGTCGATCCAAACCCATCGAGTGTCCAGATACTGAGTAGCGCGGATCAGAGACACACACTTATCGTTCTCGCTCGCCTCTTCCCACAGGTCGTTACCCCGAACCCTATGGTACTCATTGGCGCTGGCAAGACTTACGTAGACATTGGCAGTTGAAAGGCCAGTGCCATCTTCTACTACTAAATCAGCATTTGTGACTGCCATTAGATCAAGTCCTTCTTGATGATCACGGTGCCATACAGAACCGTGGACACTACGCCCGTGTCGGTCATCTGAAGCTCATGGTAGTAAGTGCCCGCGAGGGACTCGGTGTCCGCGGGGTCAAGCGTGATGTCGATGCGGCCAGTGGCTGCGTCGATCAGGGTGACGCCCGAAGCCAGAGCCTTGGTCAACAGTGCTGCCCCGCGAGGCGCAACTGCTGAACTGCTCTTCTTGGACATCGCCCAAGTGAATGTGGCTGCGGTGAGGTCTACAGCCGACCCACTTGAGTCATTGACTGTGACCTCAAGGGTCAGAGTGTCGCCCGAGTGTAGGGTGGCGTCGTTCTGGGTGCCTAAGGCCATGTTGTTATTCTCCTGCGGAACCCGTAAGGGTCGCGGTGGTGCTCTTAGTGCCGGTCAGGGTCGCGGTGGTGCTCTTAGTGCCTGTCAGGGTCGCGGTAGTAATTTGGGTGCCGGTCAAGGAGGACCTGTATGTCTCGGGAACCCTGATGGTCAGGACCTCGATGGACTCGTCGTAGGAATACATGCCGGAGACCAGGGGGAGCGTCTCGAAGGTGAAGTCGGGGATGGGCGCTAACGATACGAAACCAGTAGCTAGTTCCGTTGTGTTCATGGCGGATTTGTCTAGTCTAGTGTAGCCCCATTCACCTGTTGAGGAGGTACTGGGCTCGCTCCATGCAGCAGATCCGGTACCGAAGAACCCGAAAGGTCCAGGCGTTTTAACCCGCCCAACCCACGTCTGCCCAACAACAGGCTTTATCTGAGCATAGAAGGTTTCAGTGCTCGCAAAGGATGGGAGCCCATATGCCGAACCCCATATGGCATAGCTGAACGCTATAGATGCAACCCCGCCCCATGTGTGCGGGTTGTCAGGGAAGTTACGTGCAGGGGAGCCAATGAACCCCGTCACAGAATCATTGTTGGGCATGTATCGGGTCATGCCTTCGAGCACCGCAGAGGCCACTCCTCTTTCGGAGGATACTGGTACAATCACGTCAGCCATTAGGTGCCCCTAGATGAGGTTGAACTTCAAAGCCCCGGACTCGATTACGATAGTGTCGAAAGAAGACACATACATAGGGGAGGGCAGGTTCCAGAAAAGGATCACGGCGTTGTCCGCAGTGAGGGCCTCAGTGTCCACAATGGCGTATGACCCGAAGGAACGTCCAGAAACGTAGTATGGCATACGTATCTCTACCGTGTTGGTGAACTCATTACCGGCTGCGGAGAAGTTAGTGGAATTGAAAGTGTGCTCAGAGAGACCAACATTTGCAGTCAGCACGGTCTCTGATGAGTTGCTGAAATTGCCGTCGGCGCTCAACTGCCCCAAGTCATCGTCGAACAATATAAAATGTACGTCGCCGTTCGGAAGGGCGCTAAATGCGGAAGTGGTGAGATCCCATAGTCGATTACCTGCGTTCATAGTGTACTCCTGTAGAAGTTCCGCATGTAGCCTGCGACCATGTAGTCGATCTGCGGGTGCCGCCTCTTATGTTTACGAGTTAAATCTACCAAGACTTACAAGCCCAGTATCCAGCGGTCAGTTTTGACTTCTTCTGGGAGCACTTGTGCCTTGCTC
>Ga0209425_10002585_pt1 | contig 19974 bp, 36 predicted proteins | sample COG_05_FD_184749 | JGI IMG/M metagenome (GOLD analysis project Ga0209425, IMG submission 184749) | Pelagic Microbial community sample from North Sea - COGITO 998_met_05 (SPAdes) (version 2) | ecosystem: Environmental > Aquatic > Marine > Neritic zone/Coastal water | place: Helgoland, sampling...
AAGAACGCAATGTCGGCTGGCCCTATCACGATTAACTCCGGTGTGACTGTTACAGTCGGTGCTGGCGAAACATGGACGGTTATCTAAATGGCTACTATTAAACTTCAGGGTAATGCTAGTGGGTCGGGTACTGTAATTCTCACAGCGCCCAATACTAACTCTACACGGACTATTACACTACCTGACACCGACACAGCTTTGATTAGCGGTGCGCCTGTTGTAAGCACGTTAAACGGTACAGGTACGATTGCTCTACAGAACGATACTGGTGTTTCCTCCGTGACAGACATTGGCACTGGTAAATATCAGTTTAACTTTTCAAGTAACTTTTCAACGGCGACCTACTATGCGAGTGGCACAGGGTCTCACAATCAGTCAGTTTACTGGGAATACCTTGCAGGTAACCATCAAGGTGGTCAGCAAGATAACACTCGAACTACATCACAGTGTAAGGTGGGTTCATGGAATTCGGGCTTTGTAGACACCCCCTCTGTTGGTCTTATGGCATCGGAGTAGAACATGAGCACTTACAGAGTAATCTTCGAAGACCCAGAGCAACCAGAGCAACCCGCAATGGTGCTTGTTCCTAGTGACAACTGGCTTGAAGAAGCTAAGGCTGGGCTACTGCCACCCATATCCGTTTACTGGGCTTTGCAAGACGATGAGCAACAAGCCATCGCAGAGGGCCGCCACGACAACTTTAAGCATGACCCAGCGAAACACGCAGCACAGTGGACTGCCCCTCGTATCGGTCCTCTCACAGAAGAAGAAGCCATTGAGTACCTCATCATGAAAGACATCCCTCGTCACATCTGGTCGGTGGAGTACAACAGACCAATGTTTAAGATTGTTAAGACAGCAGATGTACCGTCTGACAGACAGTTCCGTAATGCGTGGAGGTTAGCAGCATGAGTACAATTAAGGTAGATAACCTACAGACTACAGGTGGTGCTGGTCTTTACCCTGCACGGGCTTGGGTGAACTTTAATGGCACTGGAACAGTAGCTATTCGTGATGATGGTAATGTAAGCAGTATCACCGACAACGGTACAGGCGACTACACGTTAACCTTTGATAACGCCCTCTCCTCTAGTAATTATGCTGGTTTCTTCCTGTCGGGTAACTTGGGAAGCGGGGCTTATCATGTGCTTTCTCCTCATACTGCCTCAACGACTTCACTGAGGTTTGAAGCAGCCACCACCACCGCCGCCAAAATTGACAGAAACTTTGTGACTTTAGGATTGGTGCTGTGATGAGCAATTACAGAGTAATCTTTGAAGACCCGCACACTTCCCATGGAGCAACAAAATGACACAAACCTTTATCAAGATCGGCGCAACAAGCTATGACGCCGCAGACTATGAAGTACCAGCAGAACGTACCTTCCGTGGTGCTTGGGAAGCTAATGCTGATACTGGTGTCATCTCTGTAGACATGGCAGCAGCCAAGGACATCTGGCGTGACAAGCTACGTCAGGCTCGTATTGAGCCACTGGCTGCACTAGACACAGCCTACATGAAGGCACTTGAGACAGGCGCTGACACGACACAGATCATCTCTGACAAGCAAGCCCTGCGTGATGCACCTTCACTAGCAAGCATTGACGCAGCTACTACTCCTGCTGAACTCAAAGCAATCCAACCCATCCCTAACGTAACGGTGGAATGATATGGCTAGTGTAATACGAGGTAATGACAACTTTGATAGTGCTATTGGCGGTAGTACAGACCTTGGTGCTGTTGGGACTTATGCTTGGATGTTTAGCACAACAGCAAGCACTTCTGGTATCACATCCAACAGCACTTATTCTGGCTCTGGCTTGAGATATAATGGTTATACCACATCAAATATATATGATGGAAACCTTTATAGTTATGGAAATACCGCTCCGTCTGCTCCGTCAGGTACTTGGCGTGCTATGGGACACGCTCAAGATAATAGGTACAACCATTACAATGCTACTTTATTTGTAAGGATTAGTTAGATGAGCATTACAATCACAGAAGTCCGTAATGCGGCATCACTACAGTCCGACAACCTCCGCATGGACGTAGAGATTAACCACCCACAGTACGGCTGGATACCCTACCTGCTGACTGATTATGACACCGACACAACCATCGACAACGATGCAGTCATGGCTTTGATCGGCACAGACTTTGCAGCATATGTTCCGCCAACACAGGCAGAGCTTGACGCAGCACTTGCGTCAGAGGTTCGTGCTGATCGGGATGGTCGCCTTACAGAAGTAGATGCTATTGCTGGTAATGCACTGCGCTGGGCTGACCTTACATCTGCCAAGCAAGCTGAGTGGTCTACATACCGTCAGGCTCTCTTGGATGTCCCACAGCAAGCAGGCTTCCCAACTGACATTACATGGCCCACTAAGCCTAGCTAATGAAAGAGCAAGACGGTTGGCACATCTCCAAAAGTGTCCCCGCAACTCTCCTCCTTGGCCTTATGACACAAGCTGCTGCAATCGTCTGGACAGTCAGCATGATGATGGCAGACATCCAGCAGAACACTGAGAAGCTCATAGCTTTCTCTGAGCGTGTGAACAAAGTCGAGAACATGGTACAAAGCCAAGCAGTCAGCATGGCCCGTATCGATGAAAACATCCAACATATCCGAGGTGCTGTCGAGAAGATGGCTGCGGATTAACCATGCTCTGTACATTGGTGTTCGTTGGGTACTCCCATTCGTTCATCAATGGCAGAGGCAGCTGGTTCCACAAGAAGTGCTACTACGCCTGTGATGCCCCTTTGAACGGTGGTTGGTACAACCGTGTCTGGGCAGTATCCCCAAACTACACATGCAGCAGGAGGATAAAGGTTAACAATGATTGACCCTTTCACCGCCTTGGCTTTAGCAGCAGGAGCCGTGAGCAACGCCAAGAAACTTATAGCAGCTGGTCGAGATGCCTCTTCCGCCCTCAGTAAGTTCGCAGGCTGTGTCGCAGACGTAAACTATGCATCGGAGAAGGCCAAGAACCCCGGTCTAATTGCAACTCTAACTGGTTCTGCCGAGCAGCAAGCAATGGACGCCTTTACTGCCCACAAGAAGATGCAGGCTCTGCGCAAGGAGATAGAGACCATAATCCTTTTCCAGCACGGGATGCAGGGTGTCGAGGAATACAAAGAGACTTTACGCAAGGTCAGGGCTCAGAGGCGCAAGACCCTATACAAGAAAGCAGAACTCAAAGCAGCCCTAATCGATTGGACGATAGGCATCCTATTCACTCTGGTTGCCATAAGCATCTTTGGTGGTGTCGTCTGGTTGATCGGCAAGAAGAACGGAAATTGGTAAGCGGTATGTAGACGCTAAGTAAGGAATAACAACATGACAATCGCAATGGAACGGGTGTTGGCTTGGAAGCTAATGCCCCGTCTGATGATGCTCGTTATGACCTTCATGTATATACAGGTTCTGTATTGGTTCATGGGTCTACCACCAGAAGCAATGACATCACAAGCAACTGCTCTGACAGCAACCGTAACTGGTGCCATGACTGGTGCTTTTGCCGTTTGGTTAGGACATGAGAAATGATCAGTATTCTTACAAGTGCCGTAGGTTTAGCGACTAGCTACCTCGATGGCAAAGCAAAGATAAAGACAGCGGAAGCTGAGACAAAGATGAAGCTGGCGACTGGTGAGATTAGTTGGGAGCAAGCTGCCATTGAAGCATCAAACAACAGCTGGAAAGATGAGCTTTGGACTGTGGTCTTTGTGCTTATCCTCGCTGCTAATTTTGTTCCTAGCTTACAGGACACCATGGCATCAGGATTTGCTAATCTTCAGAACTGTCCCGCGTGGGTTCAAGCTGGAATGTATGCCTCAATAGCGGCTTCGTTTGGCATAAGAACACTCAAAGGATTTAAGAGATGAGTGAAGCAATGAAGACCCTCCAAGAGAAGGTTGGTGTTGATGCAGATGGCTCCTTTGGCCCAAACACAGCAAGGGCTATAGCCAAGCACTATGAACTATCCGCCTTAGAAGCAGCACATCTACTTGGACAAGCCCACCACGAGTCTGGTGGCTTCAAGAAGACTACTGAGTCCCTCTACTACAGCTCTCCAGAACGCATCCAAGCTGTGTGGCCTACACGCTTTGACACTGTAGAAGACGCAGAGCCTTACGCTAAGAACCCGAAGGCATTAGCCGACAAGGTTTATGGTGGCCGCATGGGCAACCTTGGTGAAGGCTTCCTGTGGCGGGGAAGGGGCTATCTTCAGTTGACTGGTAGAGACAATTACAGACTGTTTGCCTCAGACATGCGCCTCCCAGATGTAATGAACGACCCCGACCTCTGTTCAAACGAGTATGCCTTCGAGACAGCGCTTTGGTATTTTAGGACTAACTTCTTGTTTCGCACTGCCATCAAGGGAATGAGTGAAGAGGTAGTCCGTAAGATAACAAGGCGCGTTAATGGTGGATACCATGGCCTAGAGGACCGTATGAACCAGACAACCAAGATACACGGCTGGTTATCCTAAAGCAAAAAACACAGATCGACAGAATACTGGCAGGCCAACTCCTGTCAGGTTGAAGAAAGGAAGGTGATCCCATGGTTAATGGAATAGCACTCCCACTAAGCGATCTAATAATAGTTGGATTGTTGTTCGCCATAATGCTCCGTATGAAGTAACGGCGAACTAACTTAGCACTGGTCAGGACCATACTTTAGTCCCGATCAGTGTTTTTTGGCTGTAGACTATTGACATAAGATCGACTCGACCCCATCTCACTAGTGTTACTCCGGTAACAACGACACGGTGGAGTAGGGTCTGCTAGACGGAGCCGCCCCCGTGTCACCTCAATCACAATAGTTTATCCCAGTCGATTTGGTTATCCATGTCATCAATGGTTGGCACACTGTAGTCCCAAGACTTAATGACTGGGTGGTCACACCAGCGCCTTTGTACCCTCTGCAACCACACCCAGTGAATGCCGTACTTGATGGGATACCAAGCGAACCAAGTGTGCCATCTGTTCTTGTCTACTTTTATGCGTGGGAATATCATTACTCTGTACCTATGGTTACTGAATGAGCGCCCTCTGGCGCATCTATGGAAGCTATTAGGTCTACCAACTGGTAGTGGGAGATGATGAGCAATTGGTACTCATTGAACTCTTCAGCGAACTGTCTGATATACACAGTGCCGTCTTCCTCCAAGAACATCTCTACGTCCTCGTGGGCCCCGCTCTGGTCAACTGTTACTATCTTTGTGTAATCTTGCTCAAACTCTACAGTGAACATTCTGTTCTCCTGTTATTAGTTGGTCAAAGAGGCCCCGAAGGGCCCCTCTGGTTTACTCGCAGGTACGAAGGCCTGTGGCTGGATCGAAGTAGCAAGCGCCACCCTCTTTCTCATCCACAAAGGCATCTGGTTCTACCACAGTCTCTATGGCCGCATCTTCGCTGGTAGAGGCATTGAGAATACCAAAGCGCTTACCGCTGGCCCTAAACGTGGTGCACCCAGAGGAGCCCCCGTCATAGGCTTGCATGTAGACATCCTTGAACTGTTCCCAAGTGACATCATCCCCGACATTACAGGTCTTACTACAAGCACTATCGACATACTTAGAGGCAAGGTTGAGCACACGCACATGGTCAAACACCGATAGCGCATCTGCTGTCATACCTTTGACGCCAAACTCACGGACACCGTAGTCTTCTACACGCTCTACCCGTGGACCATCGAAGGTCTGGATGGTGCGGTCATAGTAGTGACTGAAGACTGGCTCGATGCCAGAGGACACGTTGTCTGCTGAGAGACTGATTGTGCCTGTTGGTGCCACACTGAGGAGGTGCGAGTTGCGGATGCCATACTCACCAATGTCATTGCGTATGTCCCCCGGTAACGTCTCAGCAAAGCCACTGTCTAGGTACTTGTGGCTATACAGAGGGAACGGTCCCTTCTCTTTGGCCAACTCAATGGACGCACGGTAGCACCCGTCACGGATGGTACGCATGATCTCTTCCAGTGTGTCCATGAAGCTAGGGGAGCCATACGGAAAGCCCAGAGCCTCAATAGCATTAGCAACACCAGTAACACCCAGCCCCATGCGGCGCTTGTCCTTAGCTTCCTTTTCCTGTGCTGGTAGCGGGTAGACTGCACGGTCCACCACGTTATCCATGGCACGGACTACATGCGGGATGTCAGCCTTCAGCTTCTCATAGTCGAAGGTTGCTGCATCTCCGCTTTGGATGCCATTCTGCTTGACGTACTTCACGAGGTTAAAGCTACCAAGGAGACATGCGCCATTGGGTGGTAGTGGCTGTTCTCCACATGGGTTGGTGGCTGCAATGGTCTCACAATAGTGCAGGTTGTTCTTCTTGTTGATACGGTCGATGAAGAGGATGCCGGGTTCTGCCCAGTCCCAAGTCGAGCGCAAGATGTCATCCCACAGAGCTGTAGCACTCACAGTGCGGTAGACCTGACCATCGAACACTAAGTCGAAGTCGGCATCATCCTTGACTGCCTGCATGAACTCATCGGTCACACCTACACTCATGTTGAACTGTGTAAGCTCTGTGCTGTTGTTCTTGGCACGGATGAATGTCTCGATGTCTGGGTGGTCTACACGCAGCACTGCCATCTGTGCGCCTCTACGGTGGCCTGCTGAAGCAATAGTCTTACACACAGCATCAAAGATGCCCATGAAGCTCATAGGGCCAGAGCTTTTACTGTCGAGGGAGCGGATGAGGGAGCCATGGGGGCGCAGGGTGCTGAAGTCATACCCGATACCGCCGCCTAGCTGCATGGTCTTCGCTGCGTTTGCTGCTGCCTCCATGATGCCTGTCATGCTGTCTTCGATGGTGAGACTCACGAAGCAGTTGTATGGCGTCACTCGCCGGGGAGCACCCATAGCTGACTGCACACGGCCAGCTGGTAGGAATGCCATGTTGTAGAGGATTTTGCGGAAGGCCTCGAAGTGCTCCTCTCCATCTTTTAGTGCATCAGCTACACGGGTCATTGCCTCTTTGAAGGTCTCGCCCACAGAGCGGTACTTCATCTTGTGTATCTCTTCCGAAATACCAATGGTTGGCCCATAGATTGCTGTGCTGTTCATCATGTTCATAGTTCGTTTCCCTCAATTTGGTTTATACGCATCTCGCAGTAGCGGATGGCTTTCTTTAGGTCGGTGATTTCTGATTGTTCTGCGGTCTGGTTTGGGTAGGCTTTAGACCCGGCTCTGACTGCATATTTGACGATGTTGCCTATGTGGAAAGGCAGCTTGTTAGTCATAATGAATGTGATTGGTTCAATGACGTACTGTGTGTAATGAGAAGGCTTCACAACGATGTCTTCAGTTTCCATTGTCTGTCTCCCAGTACAGTCCCGCTTTGACCAGAGATACGAAGCCCACATTGAAGATTGCAGCAAAAGTCTCTGGACTACACTCTACTTGCAGCGTGGCACTACCATCTTCATGCTCATGCACCTCTGTCACTTTGATCAGATCGTTGTCTCTATCCATCGGCTAACATCCTCCCGATTACTTCACGGTCCGACACGATGTATATCTTGGCACCAGCAGCGCCCCCGTTGTGCTCTGAGACTTCAGTAAGTGCCCCGGCAGCAACTAGCTTACGGGTCATGTGGTACACACAGTTCCTACCGTTGTTCTCAAGCAAGGCTTCTAGGGTGAACTCACGGCCATGTGTGTAGTCGTAGAACCACCGCAGCATTCCGCGTCTGGCAGACTTCTTCAGAGGCTTCTTGACTGTGGCCCAATCACCCGTCCTCTTGTCTGCCAGAGACAGATAAGAGCGGTCTATTTGGCTCTCATGGCGAAGCATTGCTTGCCCCAGCATGAACTCCTGTTCATCATTTAGTTTACATTTGAATGCGACACTCATGTTCATCTTGTTGGCTCCCATAGTTTTACCGCCCCTGCCTCATCATCCCAGTCCGTGTGGCGTAGGATTCGAGCAAGCCGCGCTTGGGTCAGCGCGTAGTCAGCGTTTAGTTTCTGCTTTTGATATGCGGAGACCACAGCATCCCATGTCGGGTGTGTGCCTAGTATCTTTTCGGCTGTTTTAGGGCCACATTTGGCCAGCCCGGCATAGCCATCAGTAGGGTCTCCTGTCAGGGTCTGTGTGAGGAAGTACCTGTCAGCTTCAGCTTGACTGATAGTCATCCTCTCGTTGCTCTGAGGCCTGTAGAGTTTGCACGGTATGGACTTCATGTCCTTATCGTCAGACACGATGATGGCCTTAGTGCCGGGGATGGACCCCATGATGCCCATGACATCATCAGCCTCAAGCTCATCGACTAACACATAGTCCCATGTCTCTTTGACCCACTCAAACATAGCTGAGTAGCCCACAGGCTTTCGTGTCTTCTTACGAGCTGCTTTGTAGGTTGGCTCTACTCCCCGGCGAAAGTTGCTGGAGCCTGAGAGTGTGATGACCACATCGTTAGCGTTGAGTGCCTGCTTGAAGCCATCGACCATGCTGTTGAACACCCGCTTGGCTGCTGACAGGTCAGTCGATAGTGACCAGATGTCTTCACCCCAGTCGGTCTCTTCTTCCACGCTTGTGGCAGCTCTGAAGAGGTAGAGGTCGCCATCAATGAGCAGGGTGGGTTGGCTGTAAGATTTCTTTAAGGACATCATCGATGTCTCCTTTGACTTCCATACCGACCTCTGTGATGCACCATTTGCGTCCCCAGCTGTCAGTATCTACTTTTGTTGTTATGAAGCCCTCAGAGGCCGCTATGGCAACGTGCAGTGCCCCATCACGCGCAAAGTCAGACTTTACAGTGAAAGGGTTGCGCCATGAGCGGTCTAGGACGATGTAAAGAGACACAAGGTTCTCAATGTACTCATCGACTTCAGTGGGTCTCAAACCAAGTTCGTCCCACGGTATGCTCTGCGGCAATGGGGATTTTAAGGTTGAGAGTGCGGCCTGCTTCTTCCGCCATTCGTCTAGCGATATTACCGACATCTTCTGCTATGTCCTCATGTTTACAGGCGATCTGCAACTCATCGTGAATCCAGCCTACGATGTAGGCATCGCCGCCATAGGTTTTCTTGATTTCGTCATAGGTGAGGAGCAGCCACCACTTACTGACTAGGCTCCCGCAGCTCTGTAGTAGCTGTGAGAGACATCTGTGCTCTGACCTGATCTTGAGCTTCCGCCCGTCACAGGTCTTGATGTAACCACGGGCATAGGCTGCTTTAAGATTAGCCATTAGAGTTGCGAAGGCTGGCACAGACTTAAAGAATTGCTCTTTGAGCTGCTTGCCTTTGGCTCTACCACCGCCTGCAATCTCACCCACACGCATGTCACCTCCACCGTAATTTATGGAGTAAATAAGCGTCTTGGCCGTGGACCTATCAGTGCCAAAGGCTTCTGCATTATAGGTGTGGATGTCACCTTCGAGTATCTGCTTGGCATACTCACCGCCATCGTAAGGCGCGAGGTACGAAGCAAGTGCTCTCAGCTCAATGCCACTAAGGTCAGCACCACAGAGGAACCAGCCCTCTGGCACACCAAAGAGACTTCTACACTCTTTGCCGTAGGGAGACCGTGCGCTGGGCACTTGCCCGAGATTGGGCGATGAGTGCGCCGCTCTGGTGCTGGTAGTAGCCAAAGGATCGATGCGATGCCTAATGCGGCCATCTGCATCCACCTTCTTGAGCCACGCACCATTGCCTTCTGCCAACATGCCAATCCGCTTTTGGATCAGCTTGAACTCAGCAAGACGCTTGGCCTCTGGGTACGGTAGTTTAGACAGCACATTCTCATCGATTTTAGCTTGGCCATTGGGAGTGAACTCCTTGGGCTTCCACTTGTACTTCTCAACAAGACAGCGCTGGATGTGTGGGTTGCTGTTGGGGTTAAAGTAGACAGTCTTCTTTTTGACAAACACCTCACCAGCCTTGTAGCCCAGTGTCTTGTTGTCACGCTTAGGCAAGAAGTCCTCTGTGACCTCCCATGCTGGGAACAAGTCCTTTAGGTCTTCCTCGATGACATGGCGCTTCTGTGCCAGCTCTGCATAGAGTTCGCCTGCTGCCTTCTGATCAAAGGTCCACCCGTTCTGACCGATCTCATGGCAGATAGTCGCCATGCGGTGTTCGAGGTAGACTGCTTGTTCTGAAGGCTCAGTTTTCATCAGGCTCTTGTAGAGCGCTGCTGTGACCTGAGTGTCTTGGACACAGTATGAGAGCATGACTTCACTGAAGGCATCCCAGCCGCCATCATAGTCATCCTTAAAGTCACCAAGACGCATACCCCAAGCCTTGAGACTGTGGCGTCCCCAGAACTTCTTGGGGAACTTCTCGTTACTCCAGTTTCTCTCTGCATCATCGTTAAAGAGTTCGTGGTGTATCATCTTGCTGAGGATCAAGGTGTCTGTGATCTTACCTTTGATCTTGAAGTCTGGGTACACGATCTGAAGGGCAGGGTAGTCGTAGCCTACGAAGTTGTGGCCTATGACCTCAGATGCTGTTGCTAGTAGGTCTAAGCCTTCTTGTATTTCGTGTGGTCTAAACTCTCTGACTTCATCAGTGTCTGGGCACCGCAGTACAATGCACCAGACTTTGCTTATCTTATCCAACAGACCGTTGGACTCTATGTCTGCTATCCATCTCATCGGTCATCACCCGATCCACCAATCTTACCACGCGCCGCTCTACTTTCGAGCTTCTCAAGGTTCATGTTGGCAACTTCATTGAGGCTAATGTTAAGGTCTTTGGCCAGCATGGCGCAGTACCACAGCACATCACCAATCTCATCGGCTATGGCAGCTCTATCAGCCCCCGGTAGATCACCTATCTCATTGAAGGTGATGTCCTTATCTCTTATGAGCTTCTTGATTTTACCTAGTACCTCACCTGCTTCATTAGATAGGCCCAGCGCCGGGTAGATTACTTTCCAGCGATAGATGCCAGTCTTGGAGGCTTCAGCCTGATACGCATTCATTGATAAATTGTTGCTCATAGTCTCACCTTCCAAATTGTCTGTGCCCAGCCTGTGGATGCTTTGCGTTTGCCTGCTGCTACCGCTAGGCCACGCTTCACGAGTTTTGGGATGTACTGCATGGCAGAGTGGCCACTGCAAAAACTCATACGCTGCATGATTTCATCTCTGGTGAGGCCAGTGTGCTTGGCCCCTAGTAAGATGGCGTAGACTTGAAGCTCTAAGTGAGTGAGGTCTGAGAGCCGACATGCTTTAAGATGAGTTCCAGTCATCTCTGTGCCTGCAAAATAGAATGACGTTTGTTCAGCCATGGCTGTTGTTCCTTTGTGTTCAATTGTCAGTGGAAAGGCTGTCAAAAACCCAACTAGCAAAAACTTTTCTGCGGGTTGGGATTTAGCTTCTGCCAGTTAGAAGGGCACATCATCGTAGACCGTGCGAAGTCTTCCGCTCTCGCGGTTGTACTGGAGTTGATCGGCTGGACCGACCTCCCCCGTGTGTCTATTCTTGAGGACCACCAGATTGCGTCTACCGCTGGTAGGCTCATCGGCATCTACTTCCATGGCGACACAGGCATCTGCCAGCTGTGCTAAGGCATGTGAACCCCTCAGCTGAGACAATGAGACCTTGGCACCACCTTCGTGACCTAAGTCCCCGCCGGGACGCCGTAGGTGAGACACCAGCACTAGAGCCAAGTCTAGCTCTGAGCACAGGACGCGGAGGGTGTGCATGATGTGGTCCACCATGACCCGCTCGTTAGAGCCTACGTCACCCGCTCCCCCACTTATGAGGATCGATATGTGATCTAGGAACACCACGTCACACTTAAGGCCATGCTTCATGTAGCGAATGCGATTGCAGATTACATCCAGCTCTGTGCTTCCGAAGTGATCAAAGAGATAGATTGGGCCTTTAGCCATAAGGCTATCGAAGCCAGCTTTTATCTCATCGGCTGTGGCTGCATCAGCATCAACAGTAATGTTCTTCTCGATGTGGATACCAGCTAGTCCCTGTGCGCTCCGCTTGACGCTCTCTTCGAGCATAAGCATACCCACAGTGAACCCACTCATGTGGATGTGGTAGGCCATCTCTCTGATCAATGTGCTCTTGCCCACTCCAGAGCCAGCACAGAGCGTCACAACGCCTGTACGGATGCCCTTGAGCATCTCATTGAGCCTTGGGTATGGGTACTGTACGGGGCTCTCTGCGTCTGCCACAGCTACCACCTCACGGAGGTCTGCCATGCTGACGATGCCATCAGGTCTGAAGTCTGCTGCTTGGTGTATCGCACTAATGATTGCTGAGGCATTGCCAGCCACAAGACACTCGTTTGCGTCCTTCATAGGCAACACAGCAATTTTGGTCTTACCAATAGGCAAAACTTCAGCACACGCCTGTGCTGCTGCTTGACCAGCTTCGTCTTGATCGAACATCAGCACGATCTCAGCAAAGTTGTTGAGGTAGTCTATGTGCTGCAACAGGTGCTTCTTGGCGCTCTGGGCACCATGGGGCACAGAGACTGTTGCATACTTGTGGTTCTGCACTTGACTGACGCTCATTGCGTCTAGTTCGCCCTCACAGATGACGATCTTCTTACCAGCTGACCACAGGTGCATTCCGAAGAGGCCCATGCGGTCGCTGTCGCCCACCACAGAGAACTGTTTGTCTCTAGTACGGACCTTCTGTGCTACAGCTCTACCTTGGAGGTCTCTGTAGGTTGCAAGTTGCACGAGTTTGCCCCGGTGCTCTCCGATCATATAGCCAAACTTCCGGCAGGTTTGCTCTGTGAGCTTACGGCTGCGCAGCTCCTGATATTCACCTTGCAGTAAGTGTGCTGAAGCGCTGGGCTTGGCTGGTGCATCCACTACCTCGCCATCACCTGACGTATAGGTAGAGCAAGAGAAACACCAAGTTGAGTTGTCACTGTAGAGCGCTGACGCATCGCTACTTCCACAGGCATCACATGGTTGGTGCTGTATGAACTTATTGTCACCCCGGTCATCGGTGTTCATTGGTCGTTCCTTTGTGTCTAAAGAAAAAGGGCCATCCGAAGACAGCCCTTTGCTCTCGCTTATTGGCGACACTCGTCTAGCCAGTCTTGAGGCATAGTCTTGTGTGCCCATCGGAACCCGTGCCTCTCGCAATAGTCGCTGTAGCGAGTGGGACTGCCCTTGTAGAGCCTCGCTTGAGCGTTACTGAAGAGGAAGCGGATGTCGATTTCTGGGGACTGCTTTTTGATTAACACATGCTTTGCACGGTCAGCAGTTGCCCATATTCCTTTGGTCTCCAAGTACCAGAAGCCACCGGGCTTGGAGAGCTTAAAGTCTGGGGTGTACTTGGCGACACGGGCAGGGATTTCGTAGGTGATCTTGTCCACCTCATACTCAAACTCAATGCCCTCATCTGTCAGTAGCTTCGAGATGCTTTCTTCGAGCCCTGAACGGTAGCCAGCTTTTATGCCACGGAACCTTGCGCGATTAAAAGTCACCATTGACTACAGCGCCAGTAGTTGGTGTGGGCTCATCAAAGTGCTCCACTGTGAAGCTGCCGCCATCTACTGCCTCAAAGCCACCATCGTCACCGCCGAAGCCATTGACCACATCGATCACTTGCACCTTGTCCAGCATCAGGCTCACGCCCTTTGAGCCGCTGACGGTGTAGAGGTTTAACACACCACCCATCTTCACTGTTGAGCCACCGCCGATCTTAGGCAGAGCGCTGGGCACAATGACTTGACCTTGGGCATCATAGAACTTGGGTTGATACTTGGATTGTGCTTTGATTGACACTTGCCCGGTCTCTTCGTCTTTAGTGACTGGCATCCGGTAATTTGCTTTTGGACCAAATGCCTCAGCTGCCGCCGCTTTGATCTGTGCAATTAGTGGTGCTGCCTCATCTTCAGACATTAGCACCTCAGTCTTATACTTTGGGTTGTCCGTGTCGAAGGCTGTGTCTGGGCTGTTGAGGTGGGGGTATTTTGCATTGCCTGCGGGTGTCGTAAACTTGTGTACTTTTGCCATTTTGTTGTTCCTTTGAACGTATAGAAAAAGGGGCCATCCGAAGACAGCCCCAGTTGTTGAGGTAGAGGAGAAACCACAGCTGGGAGGCCGCTAGGTTCCTCTGGTGGGGTGACAGAAGGTCAGCTGAAACAGAACTCGTTGTTTCTGACTGCATCCAGATCGAGACATCCTTTGGTGGGTATGGTGACAGGACTGTCTTCTGATCCAAAGGCCATGCTTGGGTTATTGAGTTGCTGCCTGACTTCCTCCTCAAACTTACTGAAGAGGCAATCGCCTGAGAACATATTGATAAACGTACTTCTTACGCCATCAGACAAGTCCCACACATCGCCAGAGATGCTAAAGCTGTCATGGATCATAAAGAAGTCTTCTGATGTGCCTGCATCGAGTTGGTTGCAGATGAAGTTCTGCATCAACGCAGCATCCTGAGAGTGCACAAAGTTGGGAGCAACAGCATTGCAGCTTTTAGCTACATCGATGCGGTCCGTGTCTTCCCGCAGTGTGACCTTAGTTCTCTTGCGCTCCTGTGCTGCCCTATCGAACAAAAAGATTTTGATCTCCTTTTGCTTTGTTTTGCGATAGTCCATGTGCACAGGAAAGCCGCTGTCTGTAGTCCACTTCATCGTCTTGTTCTCTTCGGCCACAGCTCTTGCTGCCGCTTGTAGATACACCATGCTTTCACCAGTCTTCAGAAGAACCTTGCTGATCGTTTTGTAGACCAGATCACCCATGAACCATGCGCACTCAAATTGCCCTTGCTCTGTGTCATGCAGCGGATGCCTGTCGATCTCACCGTAAGTCACCTTCAGTTGCTCAGGCTTCATTAGGTCTTCCATGAACTGACCACGCATCCCCACATTGTTGCTAGAGTAACCATAGCACATTGTGGCCCTTTTCATGTGGCTGCGGCCTATCTTGAAGTTGATCCATCGGTCTGCCAGCTCACCCACAGTTGTGCCAGTTCTCTTGCTAAACACTGTAGCTCTTACAGCTTGACCCAGTGCATTCAGCTCCTCGACTACTTTGTCGGCCACTGTCTGGTAGATGTCTGCCATTTGGTGGGAGGGTGTGAGGTTAACCAGCGCCCCCTCAGTCTCACTCAAGTTTAAGCCTGAGTAAATCTGAACGCCGCTGTTTGTGGCATCATGTGACAAGGGAATGTAGCTGACGAAAGCATCACCTTCCTCTACCCACCTTGCATACTCGAACACAGCTGCAAGGTACTCAAAGGGCTTGTCTGCGGCTGACCACAGATCGAAGGTGCCTTGGTAGTCCTTTGCAATATCCAGAAGCTCATCGTGCTTGCTGGTGGTCCACTGTGCTCGTGCATCTAGTGGTTGCTTGCTGATCTTGTCGAAGTCACCACAGTTGGCCAAGTGTACCTTGAGCCAGTAAGCATTGTTGCCCTCCACCAGATAGCCACGCTTGTAGCAGAAGAGGGCCTTCAAGTGACTGTCGCGGTGATAACTGAAGTTGCTGACTGGATACATGCGGCCACGGAAGTCTACCTGCCAAGGTATATAAAAGCCCTCAGTCTCGTAGGCTATCAGTTCACGGGCAGTCTGTAAATCTTGCTCCATGACAACCGCTGCGCCCTTCACACGCATCGATAGCTTGATGTGCTTTCGGACTTCTGCCTTAATGGCAGCTACTTTCTCCTTTGGCATCACCTGCCAATCTACTGGCAACCTTGGCCGCTCTGGTAGCGAGTGTCTAGGAAACTTGTTGAGGCCTTGCTTCTTGTTGTCCCAACACCACTGCACAGCTTCCAGCACTTGCTCATTGATAGCCAAAGGAGTGGCTTGTAGTGCGTTAAGTGCCCTGACCCACCTTGGCATAACACCGTGTGACAGTTGGTGTGTAACGGCCTCTTGTTGGCTGTGGGATGCCTTCTTGATCAAGGGCACCATAGAGGCAAGGTCAGCGTCGTGATAACACCCAGTGTCAAAGGCTGACCAAGGCTGCGGGGGTGCCAGCATGGGCTTGAAGATTGGAGACATCCACGCCATCCGCTCTGCATTGGCTTCCATGGATGCAAAGGCCTCTTCTGTCAGGCAAATGATCGACTTGCTGCTTTTCTTAGCCACATATTCATACACGCGGTCAAACACACCGCTGGCCTTGAGAACACTAGAGAGGATGGGTGCAGATAGTTTCACTCTTCGCAGCTCTCGCTGTGCTTTGGTTACTTTCGTGTTTGATGTACCAAAGTTCAAAGAGCTAAACCCATTCTTCTGAGTGATGATGCGCAGGGCCTTTAAGCGATGCTCACGACTGTTGTGTGCTTTGGTGACTTGTTCGACCAAACGCTTGTTGGTGTTCTGTGGCTTTGGACGCTCAAGACCTGCTGCGGCTGCAAGCTCCACATCACGCCTATGCTTCTCTTTATCTGCTGCCTTTAGTTCAACTTTGAGAAGCTCTTGCTCGATGTGTTGGCCAATTGATTGCGTGACTGTTGCCACTGTGTTGCGGTCTTCTTTTAGTGCCGCATTGAAGCAACACAGGAGGCCGATGTATGCCATGACATCAGTGTCTAGAGTAGACAACTCCTCCACCCAATCAGGCACCCTACCTGTGGACCTCTTGGCCTCCTTTAGCGTCTCTTGGATTTCTTTGGATACTTTGGGGAGGGCTTCAACAAGTGCGTTGAAGTGGGAGGGGCTGTGGTCAACTCTAGTCTGGCTCTCTGTTTGCTCTTTGAACTTGTCGCGGCCCTCGACTCTCATGGTCTGCTCATAGGCCTTGTTGGTAGTGTGATGCCTGTCATCCGTCATTCTTGTGTCTCCTTGCCCTCTGGTCCTCTGGTGGGGTGACAGAAGGGTCTGTTGCTTATGCCTATGCTTGAAGTTGGCGAGCCAGCTGCTGCAAAGCGGCAGGTTGTGCCTTGATGTATTTTCGGGTGGTGGTGTCGCAGCGGTGGCCCAGCAGCATACCAATCACCGCCGTGTTTGCTCTGTGCTCGTTAGCTAAACGAGTGGCGGCTGTGTGCCTCAAAGTATGGAACACATAGCCCTTGTGGTTCCCAAGAACTTGGTGACGCATATGGTCCCACGATCTATAGAAGGCATGTTCATCGAAGTGCTTTGACACATCGTATCCTAGAGCCTCTATGGCCTGCATGACCTGCTTGTTAAGGGGAACGAATCGTTCACTTCCGTTCTTGGTATGTTCTAGATGTAGCCATAAGTTTCCATCGTTGTCATTAGTAATGAGGTTCCTTTTGATACTAAGTATCTCCCCGCGCCGCATTCCCGTTTGACTTCCGATAGTTATCATGTGCCGCATCCACCACTGAGGGTGCGCATCGTGGAAATAGTCACACATGGCCTCTAGCTGTTGAGCTGTGAAGTACAGAGGCCGCGCAGCTTGCCCAGTGCGTCTCCAAGTGAACTTCGGGACGTGTGTTATCAGCTCCTCTTTGACTGCCTGTGCAAAGACTTTTGTGAGCATGGCTGCATATCGGTTCACAGTGCTATCTGAGAGCCCACGAGAGGCCTGTACAGCGTCAAAGAAGCTGTGGATGTCGCTGGGCTTATACTGAGAGACTTCGCGCGTCTGGTGGTCGCTGAAGGCCGCAAAGGTAGCGGCCTTGGTTAGGGAGCGTTTGAGGTGCTGGCCGTGCCATAGTCGAGGGGCCTCAGCTTGTGCGAATTGCAGGAAGGTTGGCATCAGAAACACACCTCCCCGACTTCATCACGAATAGGCTCATTGAAGTAATTGGGGCTGAGGTAGAGGGTGCGCTGGTCTTGCTCTAGCAGCTTTGCCTCAAGAGGTGAGCGCTGGGCTACTACACCAATCTCACGGAGGATGTTTTCGAGGGTGTCATCAAGCATGTTGTGCCTCCTCTTTTAGCCCACGAAGATACCCCTTCTGGAATGGGCTATCCGCAGGATCAGCGTCAAATGATGCTATTGCTTCCAATAGATCAAAGTCAGCGTCTTGAGCGTCTTGCTTTGCATGAGCGCGGCCACTCTCATAGTTTTTGTAATTGGTTAAATCTAATTTCATTGTGCCATCTCCTCTTTGCGCTGGGCTGTGGCCATCACTTGAGCCTTAGCCATTGCCACTTCGATTGCACCATCACTGAGGCACTCAGCAAAGCTATGAGCCATGTTCATGCAGTCCGTAGCCTTCTCGTCTGTGGGCGCTGTGATCGCTAAGAATAGAGCCAGCTTGAGGGCATCTTCGGTGGTCTGTGGTTGCTGGATGTTCATGCTGCTACCTCCAGACCTTCAATGTAAGGACCAGCGTAGTCCGTGACCAATACATGAGGCGGCTGGTTCCACCCGTCATCAATGTTGCTTTCCGCGTACACAAGATCCCAAAACTCTGAGACCTTATAACCCGCGACCTCAAGTATCTTACGGGCAAGCATCGTGTCGCTCTTTGTGTCTATCCAGTACATAAAACGACCTTCATCACCCATTGTCTCAGAGAGTGCGCGGCCTTGGTGGTCTTTGACTAGCTCGAAGCGCGGCAGCTGTTCACTCAAGAAGCTGCGCATTGAGGCGCTATATAAACTGTTAAAGTCTTCGAGACTAAAGGTCAGTGATAGTTGCTTAGTCATTGTCGTTCTCCTGTCATTCAGTTGGTTTTACCGTGGTTCACTGTGAGCCCACGAGATGGCCAGCGCTTCGAGGGGTACGCTGGCCGCTGCTGGGCTCACTGAAGTCCTGTGACTTTGGTAATAATCGAATAGTGCGCTTCGGTTTCCCCAGTGAGGTCCAAGTCAGCCTCAAGCCACAACTTGTGAACTCTCCGCCTTTGGTAAGCTGTGGCGTCACGCAGATAGTGCTTAGTGCCGTTAGAGCCCCAGAAGTAAGCAACTCCCATGTAGTTGGGGGTGCCAACGTGCGTCTTGTCTAATTGGTCCAAGGCAACAAGGGCTTCCATGGTCATGGCGTTGAGGTTCAAGGTCCAGCTCATGAGAACACCTCCAACACGATAGGCAACACAAATGGGATGGCAAAGATTGAGGCGCAGGCGATCAGCTCACCTAAGATTGTGAAGAACTTGCTCATGCTGTGACCTCCTCTGATTGCTTTATGAGTGCTTTAGCAAGACAGTGGTTCTCATAGGCAGCGCAGAACTCTATAAGTTCATCTAGCTTCTGCTGTGTTGAGGATGCTAAAGTGCCCTCACGGTAGCCCTTAGTCGTAAGGATGCTGAGTAATCCACGCTGTGCGGAGCGGATGCCTTTAAAGGTTCTCATGCTGCCACCTCATCAGCTGTCTCTACCGAGTACATAGTGAGAGCAACAGCAGAGCGGTCAGCATCAATAGAGCTAACGGTGACTGTCTCTAGTTCTTGAGTGTAGGTTGCGCCACGCTCGTCCAAACCTACGTTGCACCAGTCAACAAAGAGCTGCGCAGCTTTAAGGGCCGCAACGTCTGTGTCGTGCCATGCTGTGAGGTTAATAGTCCGGCGAACTGTACGAGAGGTAAAGTCTCTCCAAGTTACAGTGTATTTACCTTGGCCTGAGTAGGTGAGGTTAATGTGAGTTGCGCGGTTTACAGTTACTTTAGTCATTCGATCAGTCTCCTTTGTGTGAAGGAGTGCTGAAGTCTCACGAATGTTACTGGTGTTCTGCGATTGTCTGCCGCTTGGTATTCTCAGGGGGAGTTACAGTCCCCTGCCACACCTTGCGGCCTGTCGCCCACTAACTTAACGTGACGCCTTCGGCCTCCGTGATATCTTGATGCCAGTTTCTGATGTCCCCCGCAAGCACTTTTTGCACACCTAGAGTAACTTTCTGCACTAATCGACCTTCTGTCACCCCATAGAAGGGGAAGCGGGACGATAGTCGCCGCGGGAATACTAATAGTCGACCGAAGCCCCAGAGCTTGAGTGCTATTAGATGACCCAAGAAACATCCTCCTTGATAACACCAATCCAAAGAGAACTAGAGAACGTCCAGAGCCGACCTTAGTCGACTATAGTGCCAGTCAAGAGCTGTGTGTGTAGTTGTGTTGCTGAGGTGGTTGCTCAGGACAACCAAGGTCGACCACCTCACCTCTGAGACTGTTGGT
>Ga0209425_10002587_pt1 | contig 19963 bp, 11 predicted proteins | sample COG_05_FD_184749 | JGI IMG/M metagenome (GOLD analysis project Ga0209425, IMG submission 184749) | Pelagic Microbial community sample from North Sea - COGITO 998_met_05 (SPAdes) (version 2) | ecosystem: Environmental > Aquatic > Marine > Neritic zone/Coastal water | place: Helgoland, sampling...
CTCCGGGACACGCGTCGATGACTCCGTCAGTCACCATATCCCCGCACTCCTCCGGTCCAGCAGCCGCGCACTGCCTCGATGTAACACCCATGGCGCCTTGGTCGTCCGTGACGTTGATGCTCCCGTTAGCAACAGGTTTTCCATCGCACGCGCACGAGCAGTCGCCGTATTCTGGGTCGGAGACGTCGTAGTTGCCGAAGATGTTCAACTCGACATCCTCCTCCACGTCACCGCCGGGTTTGACCCACATCTGCATGGAGAAACTGCCTTGAAACACTTTCGCGAGTTTCGAAGTCCACGGCACGTGCACGTGAACGTCGGCGTCGAGCACGGCGAGCGACGTGTCCAGCTGCGCGAGGCTTCCGTCGTGGACGCCGACTATCTCGCAGCCGGGATCCAAGCTCGCGCTCGACCGGCGCCCGTTGTCGATGGAGTTGGTAACCTCCGTGGTGCCAGGGGGCTCGTCAAAGTTGAAGTGGTGGTCGGGGGGCGGGACGTGCGAGTAGTCCGCCAGGGCCGCGCGCCTGACCCGCCACGGGGCCAGCGCCGTCCGCGACCACACGGTGAGAAAGTTGACGTCGCCAGCCATCCCCGAACCCGCGTCGCCGAGCCGCCACTGCGTCGGCTTCGTCGTCGGCGAGACGCACTCGGCGGGCATCGACCCCATCGCGTCGAGCGAGCCATCCACGTAGACAGCCGCCGCGCCGTCGTCGTAAGTCACCGCCAGGTCGACAGACTCGGGCTCGGTCCACGAAGCATTCGTCACCAGCGTGACCTCGCAACCGTCGACGCCGGTGTCGACGAACAGCTCGAACACCGTCTTGGCGTCCACGGTCCGCGCCTTCAACACCAGGAACGGGTCGGAAGGGTCGGGCGTCCCGCTGGTCCCGGCTGTCCTGTACAGGGCGAAGACTTTTCCAGCCTCGACGACCCGCGCCCTCGTCCGGATCGTAAACTGGTCAACCTCGCCCGCGACGTCGAGGTCCCCTTCACCCTCCACGCCCGCATTGGGAGCGAGCGTCACGAACTGGACGTCCGGCGGCGGGTGCCACCGCTCCGACAGCGGCTGAGGCGACTCGAGGTACACCCTCCAGCCGTGGGGAAACGAAAAGTCGTGCTTAGCGGCGGACGCCGTGTCGCACGCGAACGTCCCGTTCATCACCCGCGAGCACGACTCCGGGTCGCGTTCCAGCGCGCGTGCGCCGTCGAACCCCACCTGCGACCCGGTGGACTTGTACATGAAGCCAAAGTCCCCTTCCATGAACTCGCACCCGTACGGAAATCCTTTGCCCGGGAAGGATCCCGGTTCGTTCGCGAAAGCCTCCTTCACGTCGTTGCACGTGGGTGTCGAGTCGTCCGAGTCGTCCCTGTTGAGCGCGGCGGTGTACGTGCTGTACAGCTCGTAGTCCACGCCGTACTCGTTGCGATGCGGGTTCCAGTTGTTGAAGAGGTAGTAGTACGGGGTGAACGTCTCTTTGTCCACGACGCGGCGGTAGTAGACGCGGAGGTAGCCCCAGACGTCGACGCGGACGATGCCGTTGGCGCTCGCCTGGAACGCGAGGTCGAAATCTTCCTCGCCCATCTGGTAGCTCGCGGGGATCCACTCGGCGGTGGGCGCGCCGTGCCTGTACCTCGTACGCGCTGGGTAGACGTCGTCGGGTGCGATCTCGACGTGATGATCGTCGTCGTGGTGGTGGTCGGTGGAGGACGGCGCGGGCGTCGGCGCGGGCGTGTTGTGCAGCGCGCGCGCCGATCCGAGCAGCGTGAGGAACGCGACGAGCGCGATCATCCACGCCGTCCAAACGCGTCGTCGCGCCATCGTCGTCGAGGCCCGGGGACGACGAAGACTCGGCGAGACTCGCTAAAATGAGCCCGGCGACACCGGGAGGGCGTTCAACACCCGCCGGGGGCGGTCGCGTTCGGGGGGGGCGCGCGCGAACGCGAAGGCTGCTCTCGGTTCACGAGCGTCCGGTCCCGCGAGGGTATATCGTCGTCGACGCCACCGAGTCTCGCCCTCTCGTGGGCTCACACTCTCGGCGGCGGCTCTGTGTGATGGAAGCCCCGGCCGAGAGACGCTGTTTCAAAGTCCAGGGACCCGACCGACACGTTCCTGCACAGACGCTTGCGCATCGAGGGCCAATTTTTTTTTTCCCATCTCGCGCCGAACCCAGGTCAGCTCTGCGGGTCATCGAACCCAAGGTGATCCTGCTGGGGGTAAATCGCGGTGGGTCAATTTTCACGAACCCCCGATCAAAAACATCGATGAAAAGTCACCCAGACCCACTTTTGGTTTCAAACTTGACCGCGATTTCGATGAAACAAGAGATCTTCGATTTGTTTGCCAACCGCGAAAGACGCGACGTGATTGGCTGATTGGCTCTCTCGGATATCGACTTTTTCCCTGAGGGCTTTAGCAATTTGCCCCGGGTTCCGCGACGGGGGTCGCCACTGCGCTCCGCAACGGAGGAGAAGGCGACGCCCGCTCTTCCTCGAGAAATCGAAAGACCGCCGCCCTCCTAAGGCGTGCGCGTCCCCTCTCGCCCCGAAGCGTAGCAAAACAAGCGAAAGATGCAGGCGGTCTGCTTCTCAACCCCAGCGGCTATCGTCCGCTCCTCGGTGCGGGGCAGGGCGAGTTCCAAGTCCGTGGTGGCGCCCCGCCGCGGTGCGGTGCCCTCGGTCCGCGCGGCGGCCGAGGCTCCCGCGGCTGCCGTCGAGGCCTCCGAGCTCGACTTCGCGGCCTACATCGCGGAGAAGAACGCCGCCATCGAGCAGGCCCTCTCGGACTCCGTCCCCGAGATGTATCCCGAGCGCCTGCACGAGTCCATGAGGTACTCGCTGCTCGCCGGAGGTAAGCGCATCCGCCCTTGCCTCTGCGTCGCCGCCTGCGAACTCATGGGCGGCACCATGGAAGTCGCCATGCCCACCGCGTGCGCGCTCGAGATGATCCACACCATGTCCCTCATCCACGACGACCTCCCTTCCATGGACAACGACGACTTCCGTCGAGGCAAGCCCACCAACCACAAGGTCTACGGCGAAGAGATGGCCATCCTCGCCGGCGACGCGCTGCTCAGCCACGCGTTCGAGTACATCGGTCGCGAGACCCCCAAGTCCGTCCCCGCCGACCGCACCCTGCGGGTCATCGTGGACGTGGGCAAGTGCGTGGGATCCGAGGGCCTGGTGGGCGGCCAGGTTGTGGACATCATGTCCGAGGGCGCCGACGCCGGCGAGGTCACCGTGGAGACCCTCCAGTACATCCACGCGCACAAGACCGGCGCGCTCCTCGAGGTGTCCGTCACCGCCGGCGCCATCCTCGCCGGCGCGAAGGAGGAGGACGTCACGCGGCTGGGGAAGTACGCTCAGCTCATCGGACTCGCGTTTCAGGTTGTGGATGATATCCTGGACTGCACGCAAACGTCAGAGCAGCTCGGCAAAACCGCGGGCAAGGACGAAGCCGTCGGCAAGGCGACCTACCCGTCACTCGTCGGCCTGGAGGAGTCCCGCAAGATTGCGGATAAGCTCATCTCCGACGCGAAAGATTTACTCAAGGACTACGACCAGGAGAAGGCGGCGCCGCTCATCGGCCTCGCGGACTACATCAAGAACCGCCAAAACTGAAAAGACCACCTCGAGTCGGAGGGGATTTTCGTACGCGACGTCTCTGGGGTTTCAGGGCGAGCACAGCGCGCGTTATTAAGCGGCGCTCGCGGAGGATGAAGGCGATATCCGCGAGCGGGGTGGTGGTGTTGGGCGACGTCTCGGGTGAATCGAGGCGTCCAGTCATGTTGAGGGTTTCAGGGAAACCGGATATCAGAGGTGTGTGGGAGGACTATCGAGCGGCGTGCCTCGCGCCGACTGGCATACTAGCCGGGGCTCCGGGTCTTGTAATGTCAATTTTGTGTTTCACATTGATGATCCGTGTGTGTTATCTTCTCTCTCTTCTCTCTCTCTTCTGTCTCATCTTTCACTCGCGACCCGCCTTGATCTTAGCCATTCGAGCCTGAAGGTCCGAAAACGCCTCGGCGTGGTCCGGCGTCCTGGAGGTTGCACCCGCCACCCCCGAGCTCGACCCGGTTCCCGAAGCCTTCGCCGCGATGCGATCCATCCTCTCCCTCAGCGTCGTCAGCCCCGCGCTCGGCGCCGGCCTAGACCCCGAAGACGCGGGCGTCGGGCCCGCCGACCCCTTCGCCGCGGCCATCCTCGCGAGCCTCTCCCGGTACACCTCCGCCGCGCTCCTGTCCATGTTGGGCACGGGCGACGGGGCGATGAGCGACGCGGAGCCGCCCACCGCACCGCCGAACCCCGCGCTCGCAGCCTGCGCCGCTCGAGCCGCCTCAACCTTGCCGAGACCCCGCTTGATGTAGTTCTGAAACGCGCCAGAGGTGCGCGCGAGGTGCGGCTGAATGTCAACCGTCGGGTGAACCCGGGAGAAATCGTAGAGCTCCTCCAGGCCCTTCGCCGTCGTCGCCTTCTCGCCGATCTTCTTGAAGATGCCCGCGAGCTGTGACTTGAGGTCCGCGGAGACCGGGGTGGGCGCGGGCGCGTCCATCATCTCGACGTCGCCGCCGCCGATCGGGGTGGCCATCGTCGCGGGGGTCGCCGCGGGCTCGGGCGTGGAAGCCCTGGGCGTGGCAGCCTTGGCCGGGGTGGGTGCCTTCACCGGTGTCGGTTCTTTGACGGGGGTTGGCGCCTTGACGGGTGTGAGTGCCTTGACGGGCGTTGGCTCCTTGACGGGCGAAGGTGCCTTGACCGGTGTGAGCTCCTTGACGGGTGTGGGCTCCTTGACGGGTGTGGGTGCCTTGACAGGGGTGGGCTCCTTGACTGGCGAAGGTGCCTTGACCGGGGTGGGCGCCTTGGGCGAGGGAGCCGCGGTCGGCGCCTCCCTCGGCACCCCCGGCGCGTCCGGCATCGACTGCAGGTTCAGCTCCACGTACGCGTACACGATGGGCGTCGGCGTCGAGTCCCGCGGCGGGCAGAGGTGTAGCGAGTCCCACACGTCGTGACCCACCAGCTTGCACACCTCGTGCAGGATGGTCTTCACCATGCGCAGGGGCTTATCGTCGCACTGTCCGCGGCGGCGAATCTCGTCGACGCCGAGCGAGTGAAAGAACGCGTGCACGTCGCCGAGGAGCGTCGGGAGGTCCACCGCGTCCAGGTTTTGGCCCAAGGATTTGGTGAGCTTGATCAGGCACTTGACGACCAAGTCGTGGAACTTGACCAGCGCGGCGGGTTCATCCGCGACAGCCTCGGGGGCATCGGCGAGGAGCCCGAGCAGCGCGCGGAACGAGTTCGTGCGCGGGCAGTGCTCCAGGAGCTTGAGCATGAGCACGTTGAGAGCCTTGACGAGCTGCGGGCCCTCCTCCATCTTGGGAACGTTCGCGTCCAGCAGCCTCTCCAGGAGCGCGGCGACGGTGGCGCGCTCGTTTTCCTGCCCGACGGACGCCGCGAGCGTGGGCTCCTGGAACACCTGCATCATGGTGTTGAGCACGTACTTGCACGCGCGCGTCGTGGACGGACCGGGCGCCGCGACGGCGGCGTCGAAGATCGGGGACACCCGCGCCGCCAGCGACCCGACGAGCGCGTCGCAATCCGGCGCCATCGCGCGGAGCGCCTCGGCGTCGCCCACCGCAGCCATGACCTCGTGGCACAGGGACTTCATGCCCTCCACGGCCACCGCGTCGCTCACGCTCGTCACGGAGTCCAACGACCGGGTCCACCCCGCGATTCGAACCTCCACCGGGGGAATTTCCTCCGTCTCGGGCTCGGGCGCGGCGGGTCCGGGCGAGGCGCGTAGCCTGCGTCCGGGAAGCACCGACGACACCGTGGATACCATCGCCTGCACCGGGCGGAACACCGCGGACGCCATCGCCGCGATCGGTGATGAGCTCCCCTTCTCCAACGCGATTGACCTCGACACCGACGGGACCGCCGCCGCCGCGCCGCCGACGAGGACGCCGCCCCTGGTCCACGCCCCCGGCGCGCCCTCCTTCTTCCGATCCATCTCCCTCGCGGCTTTCGCGAACTTATCCTCCAGCGCGTCACGGAGCGAATCGCTGATGCGTCCGAGGTGCCTCCACGCGTCCTCGCCGCCAACCTTGTACGCCGTCGTCAGGCACGCGAAGGCGGCGTTTCTGGCGCCGACGTCCCGGGCGCCATCCGCGAGTTTGGCAACCTCCGCCAGCGCCCTGTTCCCCGCGCGCTCCACGACGTCCAGGCCGTGGCGCTCCATCAAGGCGCCCATGACGTCGAGGACCTCGAGGCGGGTCTTGATGTTCTTCGAGTCGAGGCCGCGGACGAGGTATCCCGCGACTTTCGACGCGGGATAGACGCCGGGGACGAGTCGGACGATTCGCCTGAATTTTTCCCTCACGGCTTCCATGGAGTGGCCGCACTTGTCCACGAGCGCGGGAAGGAAGAACGCCGCCTCCTGCTCGCTCAGCCTCGCGCCGCGGTCCTTCACCACCGCGAGCGCGTCCGCGGTGAAGTCCAACACCTTGAGTAAGGATTGCGTGTTGGGCGCCTGCTCGCACAGTCGAAGCACCACCCACCGCAGCGTCAGGTCCAGGGTACCCTCAACCGCGTCGGGGCTCTCGCTGAGCGCAGCCTCGAGGTGCTCCACCGCCTGGATGTGCGCCCTGAAGTCCTTCCCGAAGAGAAGCGCGTGAACGTCGGCTCGGACGTGCGGCGCGGACGCCGCCTTGAGGTCGTCGCTGATCTTACCGATCTCGTCGTCGCGCAAACCCTCAAACTTAACCGGCTTCTTGGGCATCTTCCTCAGCCGCGCATCCTTCTCGGCGCCGTCCGCCATGAGCACGGGGCCCGAGGCGAGACTCGACGCGGGCGGCGGGAGGGATGACGCGGACGCGCGAACGCCCGCCCCAACGCGCGACGCGCGGAGGCTGCTCCTCGCCGCCCCGGCCCCCCGCGCCGTCGCCGGTCGAGCCGACCGCTCCACTCGAACGGGCGACGTGGACGGCGAGGGGTTGAGCGACCCGGGCGCGGACGGCGCCACCGCACCGCCCTTCTCCACGTGCGCGGCGGCCGCGGACTTGAGCGCGGGCGGGAGTGAGGACGACGTCACGAGACGAGCGGCGCCCGCGGAGCCCGCGCGGCGGATCACCTCGTCGACTAGTTTCCCACCCGCGGCTCTCGCGCCCAAGTTCTTGTCCGCCAGGCCCGACGCCGCGGCGGCGACGACGCTCGCGAGGTCGTCCTCGGTCACCGCGACGTCGTCACCGGATACCGCGGTGAGGATCCAGGCGAGCGCGTCGGATTTACCGTCGCCGCTCATCTTCCCCGAGACGGAGAGTTCCACCAACTTGTCAGCCGCGGGAGGGAGAGTCTTGGCCAGACCCGCAGCCGCGCTCCACGCCTCCAGCGCCCCCGCCGCGGCGGTACGCACGGACGCCTTGCTATCGCCGAATTGCTTGACGATCTCGGGGACGAGCCCGTGGCCGTGGCGCCTCTCACCGACGGCGGGGCCCATAGCCGCGGCGACGGCGCCGACGGTGGCTAGCGCGTTCGCCGCGAGGTTGCGGTTGGCATCGGCGAACCTCTTCGCGAGCGAGGGCATCAGGTCGCCGGTGTTGGGCGCGATGCGCTTGGCGGACTCGGCGAGGATCTCGTTCACCGCCTCGACCGCGGCGGCGCGAACCTTCCAGCTGGGATCGCCCATCTCCTTGATCAGTTTTTCGGTGATCTTACCGGAGACGTCGGCGCGGGGCAAGCCGCCGTCAGCCGCCGCGACGGACGTTCCCTCGGCCGCGGCGTCCGCCCGGACCTTCCGTGCGCCCTCCACGACGGGACCGACGTACGGGTTACGCGCGAACTCAGCCTCCAACGTCTTGAGCTGGGAGTCCTTGAGGTCGGCTAGAAAATCTTTTAGCCCCGGGCCGAGGCCCGCGTGCATGGCGCCGAGAACCTTACCCGCCGCGGACTTGCACGCGGGGTTGGACATGGCGAGGGCGCTCTTGCACCACGAGATGGCGAAGGCGACGTCGACGACGGCGACGGTGAACTCCCCGATCGCGCCCGCGCACCACAGGAGCGACTCCGCCGTCACCTTTGGGTTCACGTGCGTCGCCGTGCGCTTGTGAAGCTGCGCCATGACAAACTTGGGGCCGAGCGCCTCCGCGAGCGCGGTGAGCGCCGCGGACGCCGGCGCGCGGAGCTTAGCGTCCGCGATCTTCTCCGCCAGTCCCTGCACCGCCACGGCGCCGTCGCGTTTGGCAAACTTGGGAGACTTGGCCGCGAGGACGCCGAAAACCTCAAACGCCTTCGCGAGCACCTGGAAAACTTTATCGTCGAAGCCGGGAAAGACGGCGAGCGCGCGGATCGTATCGCCCGCCGCGGCGCCCACGTCCTCCGCCGGCATCGCGTCAACCGCGGCGGCCACCGCGCACATACCCTGCACCCGCTCCTTCCAGTTGCTGGACTGGAGCTTGGCCACCGTATCGGCCGAGTACGTCGCGGTCATTCGCTCGATGAGTTCCTCCTTTGACGCGGGCGACGCGTCGGCGACGTCGGCGTCAGCCTCGGATGAGGACTCCTTGGCCGATGCGCCCGGTCGCTTGGACGCGGCGGTGCCCGGCCTGGGAAGGGACCCGTTGCCGCTGCTTCGCACACCCGGGGCGGGCTTGACTGCGATTGAGACGGTTGGTTTGCTGGAGACGTTGACGTCCCTGGTCCGCAGGGGCGCCGGTTTCGTGGATGCGGACGCGGACGATGCGCCGCACATCTCCTCGATCTTGGCCTTCTTGGCGTCATCGAGCGTGTCGATAGCCTTGGCCACGGACTTGAATCCCCCGCACGCGCGCGCCATCCCCGCGATGGCCTCGAGCGCGGCGGCTCTGACATCCGGGTTGGCGGCGTCGGTGCACTTGACCACGCCGGGGAGGAGCGCCTTTTGCGCCGCCGCCGCGGGCGCCCCCTTCATCTCACCGCACGCCGCCGCGATCCACAGCATCGTCTGCTGCGGCACCTTGGGCATCTTGTGCGAGAGCGCCGCGAGGACGTCGTCGGCGACGTCCGCCAGCGAGAAGCAGTGCGTCGAGAACAGCAGCAGCGCGTCTTGATTCTTCTGCACCACGGACGTGTTCTTATCCTTGAGCTTGTCCAGCATGCCGGGCAGTAGCACCTTCGCCTCCCGCGTCCACTCCTTGCGGAGGCCCTTGGCGAGGGCCCCGGCAGCGGCGCACGCCTCGCCCACGCACGCGATGTTGGCGTCCTTCGTGACGATTTTCTTGAGCGCCCTAGCCACGTCTCCGTAGTCGCCGGGTGCGAGCCTGGGCGCGTCCGCGAGCTCCTTCAGCCGCGTCATGGCGTCCAAACGCTGGTTCCACTTGGACGAGTTCACCGCGTCCCAGAACTTGGGCGTCTCCTTGTCCTTGGGCTGCTTCTCCAACACGTCGAGGATGGACTCCGGGTCGGCGAATTCGTACGCATCCGGGAGTTTCACATCCCCGTTCGTCGTCGCCGCGGATGCCACCGCGCCGTCGCCGCCGTCCACGTCCATGGCATCGACGTGGTCCACGGCCGTGTCCGGCGCCGGCGGGTTGGCCGCCTCCTTGCGCGTGAGCCGCTGTCGAACCGCTCTGCCGATCTCGATGGCGTCCGCCGCGGCTTGCACCTCCGCCTGCATGGTGCCCCTCATCTTCTCAATCAGATCCCTGCGCACCGCGTCGTGGCCGAGCCACCTGGTGAGCTCCACGGTGAGGTCCTTCGCGGCGCCGCGGACCTTGGCGTCCTTGGAGTCGAACAGCGGCGCGATTCCCTTGAGCATCGGCTTGGGCGGCACCACGACTGGTGTGCCAAACTCCTTCACCGAGACGCGCATGGCCTCGACGCACGCGAGCGCGAGCTTGGGAACCTTGTGCGCGGATCCCTTCAGCAGCGCGTCCACCACCGCATCGCCGCACTCGAGCTCCAGCAGCAGCATGCACGTCTCCGTGGCGCGATCCACCGTCTTGGGCCGCCCGCCCATGCCCTTCGCGACGACGTTTGCGAGGATGCCCGCGGAGTGCGTCCTGGCGTAGTCCTCGTCCGCGACGGTGAGGAACGCGTTGAGGGCATCCAGGCCAAAGTCGAGCGCGTTGGCGTTGGTATCTCCGGCGGCGTTCTTAGCGCACTCGCCTGTTGGGGGGAAAAAGGGGTGAAGGGTCAGGGATCTCGTCGTGGTTGTCGCTCGCTCGCGAGAAAATCATCTCGTCGGGGGTGACATCAACTCCAATCGCCGGGACGACGTCTGGATGCGGGGTCCGGGGCGGCGCTTTCGCGGCGGCACTCACCGAAAGTCTTCAGGCACGCGCTGGATGCGATGTCCTCCGACAGCTTGGCCTCCTTGACGACGCACTCGTACGCGGCGACTCGTGCCTTCCAGAACGTGTGCTTGAACCTGTCCTCCCACGGGAGCTTCGCCGCATCCGCCAGCTGTGTGGCCTCGTCGTCGGCCCCCATGGTGCTCGAGCGGCCCGAGCGCGGATATCGCCCGTCCCTCTCTGCGTCCGCGCGCGTGAAACGAGTCTCTCGGGCCTGCGATGTGCCGGCTCTCGAGGTGTCGCTCGCGCGTGTCCACTGTGATTTTTAAACGCGCAACGGTCAGTGCTGAACCCTCGTTGAACCCTCGATCTTGAGTTGGAACCCATAAAACCCATTTTGCCCATAGAAACGCTTGCGGGCGTTTCGGACACAAATTTCACAACCCTGGGGACACAAATTTCACAACCCTGGGGAGCGATGGCGGGTGTAGGGGTTGTGCTGGACGCGCCCGATGTGTTCGGCGAGACCACCCCGTTCGTGGTCGTCGCCGGGTGGCTCGGCGCCAAAGATAGGAACCTGAAGAAGTACACGGACGAGCTCAAAGCCATGGGATGCTGCACGCTGAGAAGCATCCAGGGATCCTGGGACTGCTTCTCGCCGCTCTCATCGGGTCGCCGCGAGTTCGCCAGGAGGTTGCTGACGAAGGCTCGCGAAGCTCGAGCGACGATGGGCATGTCGAAGTCCCCGCTGTACCTGATGTTCATGTCCAACGGCGGATGCTGGGCGCACTGCACGATGACGCAGTTCGGGATGTTGGATTCCGGGGGCGAGTTTGAAGACCTGGGCGCTCACGTGAAAGGAAAGGTGTTTGACAGTTCGCCCGCGAAGATGACGCTGAGGAACGGCCCGAAGGTCGTCTGCATTTCGATGGGCGTGCGTAACTCGGTGGCCCGGGCTGTCGTGCACGCGATGTTTTACGTGTACGGGCTCTTGGCGGTCCTTCTCGTCGCTTTCGCGACCGGGTCGACGAGCTCGCACGTGCGAAGGTTTTGGCAAACCTGCCTGGCGGCGCCGAGGAACACGCGGGAGCTCTACCTGTACAGCGACGTCGACGAGCTGTGCGAAGCCGGGCCCCTGAGCGAGCTCATCGCGGCGAGGAGATCTATGGGGTGCGACGTCGTGGAGGTGCGGTGGAAAGACTCGAGGCATTGCGCTCATCTCATCGACAAGCGGGATGAATATCTCCGACACCTTCGCGAGTTCATCGTCTCGTCGGCTAGCTAGCTCTACATAGTCATAGGAGTCCACCCGCGGGAGTCCATTCACACGTTACTCGAGTCCGCGTTACTCGAACCCAGCTTCCTTCCAACCCCAACGAACGACGACGACCCATCGACGTCTCCGGTACCCCCCGTCGCCGCGACTTGTCGTCGAAACGCGGTCGCGAGCCGACGCGCCATTGGAATTTCAAAGTCAGTCGTCGCGTGTAGACTCGTGACGAACGCCGCGCTCGTGGCCACCGCTAACACCCCGGTCCACCACCAGTTCACCCACGCGAACATTCCCCACGCCACGGCGTATCCCATCACTATTCCCATCAGGTGCCCCACGAAAGACGCCTGCGGGACGATCATCGACGTGAAGAGTAGCGACCCGAACGGCGCCAGGTTAACCGGGAGTTGGACGTAGCCCAACAGGCTGATGTTGGACGTGGGTTGTCGCACGGAGAGCACGGTCATCCACCCGAACACCACGCACGAGTACCCGACCGCGGTGACGCGCTCGTATCGCTCGTGCCCCATTCGAACGAGGACGTGGTACGCTAGGATCACGCACGCCATGGTGCCCACCAGCATCACCAGCGTGTACCGCACGTACCAGCCGCTGCCCCATCCCTCACCCCGGCCCCGCATCTGCTCCACCACCCCGAGGCTCCAGAGCGTGGACATGTTGAACAGGAGGTGCAGCGGGGATATGTGCGAGAAGGAGGCGGTGACGCATCTCCAGTACTGTCGCGCTCGAACAACCTTCTCGTAGCTCATTCCGACCTCTTCGTACCCGAGGCCCTTGCTGTTGAGGTGGTACCAGATGAGGGTGCACAGGGCGATCACGAATGAAGTCACCGGACGCTCCATGGCGTCCAGGAGGATGGGGCGACCCATGTGACCCGCGGTGAGAGGCGCGCCGCGGAGTGAGTGTTGTTCGGCGACAAACAAAAACTCGGTTTTCTTGGTTTCACAAAAATTGAAATTACACTTTTGGTGCGCTACAGGAGGTCAGCTAAAGGAGGCCTAGGTGCCGGAACCGAGGGCTAATCCCCCGTGTTCGGTCCCCGAGTTAGTAGCGGTGCGACTGCTTCTCGTTCTCCTTGTAGTTGACCGCGTACTGGTACACGCCCACCGTGGGGACGAAGCCGAAGATGAAAGCGTCGCCCCATCCACCGATCTTCTTGGCCATCACCTTGGGCCAGTCCTTGAAGAGACCTCCCATCACCCCGGTCTTCATGGGGGATACGGCGTAGATAACCTCGGAAAGCCTGTTGGAAGCGAAAGGAGGGATGGGCGGTCAGCGATCGGTCCTCGTGTGACATCCGGAAGCGCGCGGGTACGGGCCACGATGGTGGAACCCTAAATCACGAAATTTTGTCCGTTCCCGGGGGCGCGGGTCGGGACAACGCGCCGATCGCGCGGGGGTCTGGGTTCGGGCCGGGAGCACGCACCTGACGGCGGAGCGACCCATGATTGCTGGGTTATTCCCTTCGACTCGAACGAACGAACGAAGCGCTTGAGGAAGTGAGGAAGTGCGTGAGAATGGTGGAGCGGATCGCAGCCCGGGGACCAAAACAAGATTTTTTCGAGCAGTCGCAAGCGATCACGTTTCGTTCAATGACGTATGCTTTTTGTTACACAAAACACCCGCATTTAGGTTGTAATTATCGTATTTCACACAAAATTCGTATGGCAACCAGTGGTGCTATCACAAGATCACGGCTTGGCGGCAAATTGGTTTTCGGTGACGTAGCACTCGCTCAACAACCTGGATCCTGACGGCTGAAGATCACGGCAACCCCCGCGAGCGCGCCATTATTCACCGCGTATCGTCCATTCGAGACGTCGCTGAGGTTTCGTTTGGTCTTTAAAACCACAAGCGCGGACGCGATACGCGCGCGTAGACAGACACCGCCAGTACACCACGCGTTGAAAGCGGTTCCGGAACCTTCTCGTTTCGCGCATTGCTGTTGGGTTTTCAGGGGGGTGCATTCATTGGCGAGATGGCTTCCGATGGTGATCAGAGCACGAGGCGGCTCTCTCAGGAGATCGTGGGCCACGCGAGGGCTTTCCGGGAGAGCTTACAGAGGAGCCCGCCGCGGCCGGTGAAGCTTCACGTCACTTCCGACGACGAGGACGCGGACCTAAGGTCGCCGCTGGAGCACGACCAGAGGAGCACGGGCTCCACCGCGGGATCCTCCGGCCTGTGGAACCGCGACGACGACGAGCCGATGCTGCAGGACAACGAGGACAGGTTCTGCCTCTTACCCATCAAGGAGCACGCGGTGTGGAAGATGTACAAGCAGGCGGAGGCGTCCTTCTGGAGCGCGGAGGAGATCGACCTCTCCACGGACCACAAGGATTGGGAGAAGCTCAACGAGAACGAGCAGCACTTCATCACGCACGTCCTCGCGTTCTTCGCGGCGTCCGACGGCATCGTGCTCGAGAACCTCGGCGTTCGGTTCTTGAAGGACGTCCAGATGCCGGAAGCGAGGGCGTTCTACGCGTTTCAGCTCGCCATCGAGAACATCCACAGCGAGACGTACGGGTTGCTCATCGACACCTACGTGAAGGACAGCGTGCAGAAGAGGCACCTGTTTCGGGCCATCCACAACGTGCCCACGGTCGCGCGCAAGGCGCAGTGGGCGCTCAAGTGGATTCAGTCATCCGAGTGCTTCGCCGAGCGCCTGGTGGCGTTCGCGTGCGTGGAGGGCATCTTCTTCTCCGGGTCGTTTTGCGCGATCTTCTGGCTCAAGAAGCGGGGGCTCATGCGCGGGCTCACCTTTTCCAACGAGCTCATCTCCAGGGACGAGGGCCTTCACTGCGACTTCGCCTGCCTCCTCTACTCCATGCTCAAGCACCCGCTCGATCCCGCGCGGCTGCAGGACATCGTCAAGGATGCCGTCGAGATTGAGAAGGAGTTTGTGTGCGACGCGTTGTCGTGCGCCCTCGTGGGCATGAACGCGAATCTGATGTCTGAATACATCGAGTTCGTCGCCGACCGGCTCATGACGCAGCTCGGCGTGGAGAAGGTGTGGAACACCGTGAACCCGTTCGACTGGATGGAGAACATCTCGCTCCAGGGCAAGGCGAACTTCTTCGAGCACAGGGTGGACCAGTACCAGAAGGCCAACGTCATGACTTCGGTCGAGGGGGAACACGACGGATTTGAAAACTACGTCTTCAGGACCGACGTCGACTTCTAGGGACGAGCGAACAGTAACGACGGTCCGCCGGACCGATTTTAATACGACACGACACGAAAACGTTTGTAGAATATACTTTGGATATGTGACAAAAGAATGAATCGCGTGCTGCTATTATGTAAGTTTGCGTGTAAACCTTCGAGTTTACGCGGCGCCCGAGTACTGCGCCTCCTTCTTGATGAGCTTACCGAGCTTCATCTGCGCGACGACCGCCTGCATGGCGAAGAGCCCGGCGACCCCGAACGCACCCTTGGCCTGGAGCAGCATGCCGCTCACGTAGAGCACCACGCCCACGTTGCAGGCGGCGCAAGCGACCATCGCCTGGAGCATGAGACCCTGCATCACCTGCACGCGCTCGAGGGCGCGCTCAGCCTCGAGGGCGCGCACGCGAATCTTAAGCCTGCCGCGCTCGATCGCGCGCACGATGTCGGCGATCTCCTCGATGGCGTCCGGGCCCTTGAAGAGGTTGACGATCGCCTTGTTCTGGCGGTCGAAGCGGCGCTCAAAGTCGCGCTGGCGGGCGACAACCTGCGGGGGCAGCGCGCTGGGGTTGTCGTCGATGAGGAGGTTCCTGGCGTAGGGCGCGGAGATCTCGCCGATGTCGAACTTCTTGTTGAGGCTCTTGCCGATGCCGTCGAGGACGGAGAAGGCGCGGACGACGAAGGTGAGCTCGGCGGGGAACCTGAAGGGCTGGTCCTTGGACACCACCAGGAGGTCCTCGCCGATGTTGCTGAGGATCTGCTTGCGACGCTCCTTCTTCTCCTCCTTGGTGCGCTTCGGCTTGAACTCAGCCTCGTAATCCTCCTTGTTCTCCGTCCTCGCCTTCTGCTGATCCTCCACGCGGTTATCGAACGAGCCGAGGAAGAAGTCCGCGGTGCGTTTCACCGCGGTCATGTCGCCGCCGTCAACCAAAACGCCCATCTTGCCCAGCGCCTTGACCGCGCTGTCCGAGTTCTTCTCAAAGACGGCGTAGAAGAGGTCGAGGAACCCGCTCCTGACCTGGGGATCGATCCTGCCCATCATGCCGTAGTCGTAAATCACGAGGCGGCCCTTACCCTCCGCGTCGCCCTTATCGACGGCGACGTTCCCCGGGTGGGGATCCGCGTGGAAGAACCCGAACCTGAGCACCTGCATGAGGTAGGACTCGACGGCGAGGCGGGCCATGCGGTCGGGGTCGACGCCCATCTTCTGGAGAGCATCGAGGTCGTTGATCTTGGTGGCGGGCGCGTACTCCATGCACATGGTCCGCTTGGCGGTGTACTGTTCGTACACCCTCGGGACCTTGATCCAGTCGGTGCCAGCGAACTGCGCGGCGAAATCCTTGGCGTTTTTAGCCTCGTTCATGTAGTCAACCTCGTCGTAGAGGCAGCGGGCGGTCTCGTCGAAGATGGCGACCCAGTCGCGGGCGGCGCCGTCGGTCTTGGGGTCCACCTTCTGGAGCCACTGCGCGATGACGCGGAGGTTCTTGAGGTCGATGTCGAAAATCTCCTTGAGACCCGGGCGCTGCACCTTGACGATGACCTGCTCGCCAGTCGCCTTGAGCTTGGCGAGGTGCACCTGCCCGAGGGACGCAGCCGCGAGGGCTTCGTCCGCAAAGTCTTCGTAGACATCCTCGATGGGCTTACCGAGCTCCTCCTCGACGATCTGCTTGGCCATCGGGGTTGGGAACGGGGGCACTCGGTCCTGCAGTTTCTCCAATTCCTTGATGAACGGCTTGGACAGGACGTCGACGCGGGTGGAGAACTGCTGGCCGATCTTGATGAAGGTGGGTCCGAGGCGGAGGAGGCCGAGGCGGAGCCACTTGGCGAGGGCCTCGGTGCGCTCCAGCTTCTTGGCCTCGGTGAATCCACCCTTGTACGTGAACTTGAGGTTCAGCGACACGCGGCGGAAGAGAAAGTTGAAGACGAAGCCCCAAATCTCGAGCGTGCGGACAAAGGTACCGACGGACTTGAGGCGGTCAAAGTTGAGCGGGGGCTCGGACACCGCCACCTTCTCCTCCTCGACGACGACCTTCTTCTCCACCTTCTTGGGGGGCTCAGCGACGGCGACGGCAGCGATCTTGGCGGGCGCGGGGGCACCGACGGCGGCAGCCTCCATCTTGGCAGCCTGGACGCCGTTCGTCTCTTGGACGAGGGCGGGCTCTTCGTCGGCGACGGCCTCTTCGAGCTTCTCGAGCATCTCGATCTTGCACGCCTCATCCTGCGATGGTAGTTAAGCGGAGGGTGGAACGGTGAGCGAACGGGTCTTTCTTTAACGCGCGCGCGGGTCGTACGGGGAGTGGGCGGGTCGCGACGGCGTTGGGCGACGACATAAACAAAATTGGCCGAGTCGATCCCGAAGGCACCTAGAGGCAGCCGAAGGGGATCCGCGATGGGCGTCACGCACCGAGAGGCACTCCTCAATCTCGACGACGTCGAGCGGGGCGTCCTTGTTGGCGTCCTTATCGTTGGTCACGACGTTGCGCGCGCGCACGGGGCCGCGGCGGGTCACGCCGAGGAGGCTCCCGGGGCGCGCGGACACGCCCGGGACGGGAACCCCGGCGGAACGGCGACGATGGGGCCCCGCAGCGGCCCTCACGGTGGCGGTGCGCCTGGCGCGAGCCACGGGGCGCACCGCGGAGGCGGCGAGACCGAACGAAGCGGTACTGGCCATGGGCGACGTTGATACTCACGCGGAAAACCGGCGAGACGAGCGACGCGCGCGTGTTATCCTGGTCGCGACGCGCGCTCCTCGGTTAGCATTATCCACTGTATCCACGGCCTTCTCGTGGCTGAGGTGCGCCGGGAGATTTCCAAGATCGACCACGTCACCTTGGCTCGGCACAGTGCAAATAGAGTCAGCCGTTCACGAAAAATAACTCAAGAACGACGGTTCGAACTCGTCAAATGAACTTTTGAACAAGCTCGAGTCGTGGCTTTTTTACGTTTTTGGCGGGGCGAAAGGAGGGCGCCCGCAGACCTCGTCCTCGCGGCAGGCGCGGAAGAGGCGGAAGAGGCGGAAGAGGCGAGGCGGAAGAGGCGACGAGCCGCGGTAGATTCGATCGCTCGGTTCGCGCATCCCAGAAACCCAACCCCGCGCGCGTTCGCCACTCGGCAACCCCCCCGCGCGTTAGCACCCCCCTCCACAGCTGTGGTATGACGGCGTCGACTCCCGAGCCCCCGGCGGGCACGCTCCTCGACGCGCTGCGCACGCACGCGCTCAAGGGTTCGCCCGCGGTGCAGTCGCTGCGCGCCAAGCTCGGCGATACCGACCGCGACGAGCAGCGCGACCGACGGACGCTCCTCGCCACCGCCGAAGGAGTGCACGCGGTTTTCAAGTCCCTGCGCACGGTACGACCGCCTCCTCCTCCGCGCGTATCTTCCGCCCCTTACCCCCGCGCGCCGCTTAGGTTCGCGCCTCCTGACCACACCCGCGCCCACTTCACCCCCGCAGGAGCTTCAGGGCCGCGGCCGCGGCGACTCCGTCCTCCTCGCGAGCCTTCTCCAAGCGCTCAAGGAGGGCTACAAGTACGCCCCTCGGGTTTTCCCGCCCAACCCCCGTTCGAACGCCGCCGATTTTATTCGCGACTCGTCCCACTTTGATCGAGTACGAGTATCGTGACTGACCTCCACCGACCGCATCCCGTTCAAACCACCCAAACGAACCAGGGCCAACCTGTTCAAAAATTTCAAGTCCAAGGATGGCGGACCCGCCGAGGACGTTCACTTCGTCTTCAAGGCCCTATCGGAGCACGTCATCGACGCCCTCAAGTCCGGCCACCTCACCCCGGCGGACGACTCCGCGTTCTCCACGTTGAACGTCACGGTTCGCGACCTGATCGAGTCCCACGACGCCAAGGGCAACCCCTTCGTGGACAAGCTCGGCGCTCGGCTGTTACCCGAGCTGCTCGACGCGGCGCTCTGCCCGGACATGCCGTCGGGTCGCCGGCGGGAGCTCCTGGACGTGGTCGCGGCGCTCGTCATCGACACGAGGCGCGGCGCTAAGTGCGCCGTGGAGCTCGTCGAGCTCTTGAAGACAGACGGACACGCGCCGCCGCCCGCGGCGGATTCCGTCGAGGAGCTCGCTCACCTCCACGACTCCCTCGCCGCGTTCATCTCGATCCTGTACACCTCGCGGGACCTCGCGTGCCAGGAGCGCGTCGCGGCGGTGGTCCCGATCCTCGTCGCGAAGGGAGGCCTGGACGAAGGCGGCGGCGTGGGCGCGGTGTTCGAGTCCGTCGAGAAGGGACGGTTCGCCAGGCTGGTCCAGAAGGCCCGGCGCGACGAGTCCAGGGAGGCGTTCTCCCGCGACGTCCGCTCGTTCGTCCGCGCGTTCAACGACGCGAAAGGCCACGAGGCTACCGGCGTGACGATGGTGACGTGCTCGGGGCGCGTGCGTGTGGGACGGTCCGGGGTTGAGTGCGCCGCGTGTGCGTTCAACGGCGCGGACGGCGTGTGCCTCGCGCTGCCCCTCTCCGACGACCCAAACGACGAGAAGCCCGTGACGTTCGCGTACGACACCTGCGTTCGCGTCGCCAAGCTGGCGGACAACGTCCTGGAGATGGGCGTTCGAGCACCGCCCGTCGGGTGGGAACACTCGTTCTACCCGCTCGATGTCCGCGACGACCGGTGGATCAAGATTGAGTTTTCACCCGAGGACGTCCCGGGCGTTAAGAGAGCGCTCGCGGCCGCCGCGGCGTCGCACCCGTCCGTGTTCAAGGGCGATACCCGCGCGGCGCTCCGGTCCGGACCCGCGTGCTCGAAGGACTCGGGGTTCGCGATCAGCGACGCCGGGAAGTCCCCGCTCGCCGCGCTCAAGCGCCCGTTGCCGACGATCAAGACCCGCGGGCTGAACGATCGCCGCCTCGGATCGATCCAGGCCACCGGCAAATCCAGGGACTCGGACCTGAACCCGAGCAAGGAGCCGCTCCCCGCGAACTTACCCAAGGCTGTGGTCAAACCCGCGCTCTCATCCCTGGCCAAGACCCGCTTCGAGCCCAAGGCTAGCTTCGAGCCCTTCGTGCTCAGTCCGGGGCCCAAGCCGGACCTCTCCGAGTTTGACGTCTCCCCGGGTCCCTCGCCCACGCACCGCGCCTCTCTCTCTCAGAACCCCGCCAAGCTGCCGGCGACGCAGTCAAAGACCCCGTCCATGTCCCCGGACCTGTCCCCGCGCGCGATCATGGCGGCGGCGGAGGATGCCGAGACGGAGGCGCAGCCGGAGTGCTTCTCCCAGCCCGAGGAGGCGGTGCCCGAG
>Ga0209425_10002588_pt1 | contig 19963 bp, 18 predicted proteins | sample COG_05_FD_184749 | JGI IMG/M metagenome (GOLD analysis project Ga0209425, IMG submission 184749) | Pelagic Microbial community sample from North Sea - COGITO 998_met_05 (SPAdes) (version 2) | ecosystem: Environmental > Aquatic > Marine > Neritic zone/Coastal water | place: Helgoland, sampling...
CTTTACCAATTTTAGCTACTTGTGAACCCACTCTACCAAGACCAATTAAACCTAAAATTTTTCCCTTAAGTTCAACTCCAACAGTTGTTTGCCAATAACCTTGGTACATATTATCTATTTCTTCCTTAAAATTTCTAGCTAAGCCCAATATAAGTGCCCAGGTTAATTCGGGCGTTGGATGAATATTAATTTCTGTTCCACAAATAATAATTTTATTCTTTTTTGCGGCTTCAAGGTCAATTGATTTATTTCGTGAACCACTAGTAATAATAAATTTCAATTTACTGAGATTATTTATTAAATTTTTAGTCATTGGAGTTCTTTCTCGCATTATAAGTAATGCTTCAAAATCAGCTAATTGTTCGAGTGCATCGGCTTCATTAGCAAATGGTTCACTAAAGATTTTAAATTCATATTTTCCAGATAATTTTTCTAAATCTACAAATTGTTGGGAGACGTTTTGATAATCATCTAAAATTGCAACTTTAAGCATTTTTAATTTCCTTATTTGATAAGAATAAACCTAATATAATTAAAAGCGCCCCAATAAAATGAAAAAATTGAAATATTTCATCGTAAATTACTATGGCCATAATAGAGCTAAACAGCGGTATTAGAGATAATGAAATTCCCGCTCTATTTGCACCAATAATAGATACGGCTCCAGCCCAACAGTAGTAAGAACCAATACTTGGAAAAAGTGCTAAAAATATTAAAGTATAAACTAAATTAGTGTCAAACTTAATTACTTCTCCGTTCGATAACTCATACAAAAATTGCGGAAAAACACTAATCAATCCTAATGTACAAATAACGTGTACTAAAGTTAATAATGGAAGAGTAAATTTTTTTTTCTTTAAAAGGGTTGAATAAACTCCCCAAGTAAGAACACCTCCTATCATTATTAAATCGCCTTTGTTAAAATTTAATGAGAATAAAATATTTAGTTTAAGATTAGTTATAATTGCTAGAATTCCACAGACTGAAATAATAAGACCTAAAATTTGAAATTTGTTAGTTTTTTCAATTTTAAATAAAAAACAAAGTAAAATTATTATAGCTGGAATAGCAGTATTAAAAAGAGATGCATTAATTACTTGGGTATGCATTAAGGATAAATATGTAAATGAATTAAATAAACCAACGCTTGTTAATCCCAAAAAAAATAATAAGGGTAAATTATTTAAAATTGTTTCTTTGTGTTTAATTATTTCTTTATAGGTAAAAGGTAACAATATAATCCATACAAGTGACCAACGATAAAATACTAAAGATAAAGGAGGAATCTCGGTTAAAAAAGCATATTTTCCCACAATAAAATTACCAGCCCAAAATAAGGATGCACATACCAGCATTATATATGCTTTAATGTTTTGCATAAATTAACTAAATCTTTTTGAGCTATAAGGATCTAAATTTAGATTTGTGTTTTCTTTAGCTATCATTCCGGAAATAATCTTTCCAGATATTGGGCCCAATGTCCATCCTAAATGATGATGTCCAAAACAATAGAAAACATTTTTATGAATTTTTGATGGCCCCATAACTGGCAAAAAATCAGGTAATGTCGGTCTAAAACCAAGCCACTCATCTTCGTGTTCGGGTAAATCACCAAGCATGTATTTAGCATTATTTATCAAATTTTTAATTCTTGATTTTGAAAGAGGGTTGTCTAAACCACCAAATTCAACGGTTCCAACAACTCTTAATCCTTGTTCCATTGGTGTAATTCCAAAACCTCTGTTTGAAAATATAACTGGTCTTTTTAAAAGATGGTCACAGTTTTTAAAGTGAACATGGTATCCTCTTTCAGTGTCCAGGGGAATTTTCTCGTCTAAATTATCAGTTAATCTTTTTGAAAATGCCCCACAAGCAATAACCACTTTGTCAAAAGCATAGTTTTCATTGTCAGATATAAAAATTGGTTTTTCCTCACTAAATTGAATATCTTTGATTTTGATTTTATTAAATTTTCCACCTTTTTTTAAAAATAATTCAAAAAACTTTAATAAAATTTTTTTTGGATTTCTTGCATGTCTCGCATAAGGATAGAAAACACCTGCATGATAAAAAGGTTTAATATTTGGTTCTAAATCGTGAATTTCATGTTTATTGACAAGTTGTTGCTTTACTCCTAATTCATCTCTTACTCTAATTTCTAACTCACGACTTTTTAAATCTTTATCATTCCAAATGTAAAGAATACCTTTATTTTCAACTAATCCTTCTAAATCAATTTCCTCAAACAATTCATCATATGCCGGTAAAGCTAAATCTAAAATTTGGTGCATATTTTTAGCCGTGTGCATCATTTTATTTTTTGAAGTGTTTAAAATAAATTTAATAAACCATGGAATCATCTTTGGTACATAATTCCATTTAAGCGCTAATGGTCCAGTTGAGCTCAATAACATTGCTGGTACATCCGCGAGCACGTCAGTTCTATTTAAAGCTAAAGATGCATAAGGGGAAAAATGTCCAGCATTTCCATAAGATGCGGCTGGACTTCCCGGTTCCTCTTTGTCAAAAATTGTTACCTCAAAACCTTTTTTTTGAAGAAATAAGGCGTTTGAAATTCCTTGAATTCCAGCTCCAACTACACCTACTTTTAAATTTTTGTTCATAGCTTTATATACAATTAATATTTAGAATAATTTAGGTGACAAATTATACTCAAGCTATTGATTGCTGATTGTGTACTCTTGCACTCATTACTATTCCAAAACCAATCATTGTAGCTAACATTGATGAACCACCATAAGATAAAATTGGCAATGGAGAACCTACAATAGGCAACAAACCAAGAACCATGCTCATATTTATTGCTATATATACAAAGATTGCAGCACCAAAGCTGTAACAATATATTTTTGCAAAATAGCTTCTTGAAGACGCACCAATTACAATAATTCTATAAATAGCAACTGCATAAATAACTAAAAGAAGAAATGAACCTACAAAACCAAACTCTTCAGAAAATAGAGTAAAAATAAAATCAGTATGTTTTTCTGGTAAAAATTCTAAATAGCTCTGTGTTCCTTTTAAAAAGCCTTTTCCAAAAATACCTCCTGAACCAACTGCAATTTTGGATTGTATAATTTGATACCCTGCTCCCAAAGGATCTCTATCTGGATTTAAGAAAGTTAGAACTCTTAATTTTTGATAAGGTTTTAAAAATGAAATAATAAACGGTAATGAAATTAAAAATCCTAACATGGTATAAATAAAATATTTGTGATTGATTCCTGCAAACCATAAAACAGCGATTCCACTGATTAATATTAAAAGTGAAGTTCCTAAATCTGGTTGAATTATAACTAGACCCATAGGTAGCAAAATTATAATTAAAGATGTTAGAATTGTGTAAATAGAGTTAACATTTTCTAATTTCATCCTATGAAAATATTTTGCAAGACATAAAATAATAAAAATTTTCATTAATTCTGATGGTTGAAGATTAATAAAATATAAATCTATCCATCTTTGTGATCCTGAAGCTTTAATACCAAATAGTGATACCCAAATTAAAAGTCCAACTGTTACAAGATATGTAAAATAACCAATAGCAAACCAAAATTTTATATTAATAAATGAAAAAATTAACATCATTCCAGTGAAGACTAATAGTTTTGTAAAATGACTTTTTGTATGAAATAAAATTTTACCTCCATCAGTTGAATACATTGTTGCTAAGCTGATAAAGCCTAATAATAAAATACAAACTAACAAAATGTAATCAAAGTTTTTAAATTTTTGAAAAAAACCAAAGCCACTTTTATTTAATCTTGTGTATTGATACATTTAAATCTCTAAATACTTTTTATCATTAATTGATTGTCTATATACATGGCGGTCAATAACTAATTTGAATAATTCTTTAGCCATAGGTGCCGCGGTAGTACTTCCATTTCCTCCATGTTCAATTAAGACACTCAATGCATACCTAGGTTGTTTGTATGGACCAAAGGCTACATACAAAGCATGATCTCTTTCTTCGTAAGGTATTTCAAATGTTTTTAAATCTAACTCTCTGTCTCTTTCAGTTATTTTTTTTACTTGTGCTGTTCCAGTTTTTCCTGCAAATTGATATTTGGGATCATTTATTCGAGAACGATAAGAAGTTCCCATAACTTCATTTGTAGAACCAAACATTGCATCTTGAACTATTCTTATGTTTTTTGAGTCTTCATATAGTGGTGTAAATTTATCAATCGGTTGATTTTTAATTTCATCTTCAACAATAATCTTTGGATAAATTTTGTAACCACCATTTGCAATTTGTGCTGTCATTAAACACAATTGAATTGGAGTTGTTTGAATATAACCTTGCCCAATCCCAGTAATCATTGTTTCACCTAATAGCCAGCCTTTTCCTAAAGCATTTTTTTTCCATTGTGTATTTGGCACTAAACCTTTTTTTTCAATATTAAAAAGATTTCCAAATACTTTTTCTCCTAAACCAAATTTTTTTGCTGTTTCGCTAAGTTTATCAACTCCTAATCTTCGAGCTATTTCATAAAAATAAGTATCACAAGATTGTTTCATTGCATCTCTAAGGCTAACAAACCCATGGCCTTTTTTTTTCCAACAATGATAAGTTTGTCCATACATTTCTGTTTTTCCCGTGCATTTAACTGTAAATTTAGGATTAATAATTCCATTTTCTAGCGCCGATAATGCAACTATTGGCTTAATTGTTGATCCAGGAGAGTAATTACCCTGTAGAGTTTTGTTTACCAAGGGTTTCATTGGATCATTACGGATTATTTGCCAATCATCTTGACTGATACCAAAAACAAATAAATTAGGATCAAAAGATGGTGATGAGTTCATTGCGATAATAGAACCTGTATAGATGTCCATTACACATATTGAACCAGCTTTATCCTTTAATAATTTACTAGTTAGTTTTTGAACTTCAGAGTCGATTGTTAATCTTATATTTTTTCCTTTTTGACCTTTTTGAAATGCTAATTGACTAATTCTTCTACCATAAGCATTAACTTCATATCTTTCTATATCATTAGTTCCTATTAAATCACTTTCAAAAGATTTTTCTAAACCTATCTTGCCAACCTTAAGACCAGGAACAAAATTTTTCTTTATAGCTTCATTGTTTTCAACATCTTTTTCATTGGCCTGACTTACATATCCAAGAACATGAGTAAAGTTATCCTTTAATAAATAATTTCTAGATATTGATATTACTGGTTTTACACCATTTAAATCATATAAGTGGTTGTTTACTTTCGAAAATTTTTTCCAACTTAAATTATCTGATACTATTAATGTTTCCCAAGGCTTTATTTCATTTTTCTTTTTTAATATTTTATTAAATTCCTTGTCTGACATTTCTAATAAATCTTTTAATCTAAATATTACATATCTAAAGTCTTCTACTTCTTCGGGCACAACATGAAGTTGATATGCTTCAAAATTACCAGCAATAACATTTCCGAAATAATCATGGAATTCACCTCTTATTGGAGCTAGCTTCCATTCTCTAATTCTATTTTTATCGGAAAGAGTTAAATACTTTTTATTTTCTTTAACTTGTAAGAAAAATAATCTGCTTATTATTCCAATCATTATGAAAAATTTAAATGACCCTGTAATAAACATTCTTCTATTTATAGAATTTAGTTTTTTTACACTATCGCTTGAGGAATTAATCATTTAAGCCTTTAAGGTAATATTTAAAAACAGAGACAAAAAGAATATAAAACAAAAATGTAAAAAAAGTATTCACCAAATAATCCATTAAAATTAAGTTATATAAAAAAAATAAACTTAATACTGAATAATTAATTGAGTTAATTAGGCCAACAATAAATAAAAAATAAAACCAGTCCCTTATTGGATTAGGTCTTATAGTTATATTTCTAAAATATGATGTGGCAATACAAATTAATATATATGACAAGCTGCTTATTCCTAAAGGAAAACCTACAACTGTGTCATTAATCAACCCACATAAGAAAACAAACAAGTAATCAAAATGTCTAAAATCTTTCAAGGTAAAGAAAAAAATTAAAATAAAAGGGAAATTAAATGAAAAATAATCAAGATTTAAATAATTTAGATCAAATTCATTTAAAACAGATATAAATAAAATTATTACTGGTAACCAAGAATATAATTTAAAATATGGACCTTTTGTTTTAAAACTAACCATCAGTTTTTCTTCCTTTATTTAAAACACAGTTTTTATATTTATCAGATCCGACAGAAAAACCTTTGGAATTGAAAAAAGATCTTCTACACTTATGTCCATGATCTAAATTTAGTCTTAAAAATTCCAATTCTTGTTTATTAATATGTGTTTTATTTATTGATTCTTTATGAGACGAAATTTCTTTTTTTTGAGTTGAAATCTGATCATTTAAATTATTAATATTAGTTTTTAAATAGTCGTTTTCTTCTTTTAATTTTGTATTAACCTCCTCAAAAATTTTAATTTCATTTTCTAATATTTTGAGTTTAGCTTCCATTGGTTCAATACTCTCTTTTTGGTTTTCATTCTCACCAGAAGTTAAATTTTCTAACACCGATTTTGCACCTACATCAGCGAATACATATTTTAGTTGAGAAAAATCACTATAGAATTCAACGTTATATTTAACAGAATTACTATCTTCAATAATTTCAAGTTCACCAACAGGGATTCCGCTTTTAAAGATTGCTCCCGTTCCTGAGGTGTAAATTATTCCTTGTTTAGAAAATTGATCTAGAACACCCTCTTTAATATATTTAATTTGTCCTTGGCTCTTTCCATTACCAGTAATAATTGCTTGAATATTTTGTGGAGATATTGTTACAGGAACATTAGAATTTAGATCAGAAAGTAGTAATACTCTTGCAGTTTTGTAGTTTACTTCGATAACTCTACCAACTAAATAATTTTGATCAAAAATATTAGTTCCAATTTTTATATTATCTTTGCTACCTTTGTTAATTATAATACTTTTAAGAAATGGGCTATCACGATCAACAATAATTTTTGCTAATATTTTGTCCGAACTTAAAACATAATCGTTTATTAGTTCTTTTAGTTCTCTATTTTCATATTGCACAATCTCAAAATTAGTATTTTGAGACTTAAGTTTATTTAGTTCTTTTTTATTATTTTTATATTCATTAAAAAATGTTGTGTAATCCTTAATATCTAAAAATCTATTTTTAATAAAATTTTCTGGAATTGAAACAACAAAAGATGACCTATAAACCATTTCATTAATTCCAATTTTTATATATCTGATAATTTTGAAGTCCAAACTGGACAACAAGATAGTGAATACCGAAAGAAAGACTAATGTTAAAAGTGAAAATTTTTGTTGAGTGCTTTTTTTTAAAAAAGCAGATCGAATTGCTATTACAAAATCATCTCTGCTTGAGGCCATTTCTCTTAATATTCAGTCAACATAGTAGAAAATGTTTGCTCTTGATCTAAAGCTAATCCAGTTCCAACTGCAACACAAGATAAAGGGTCATCTGCTATGTGAACAGGTAATCCAGTTTCTTTGGAAAATCTTTTATCAATATTTTTTAATAAAGCACCACCTCCGGTTAAAGTTAAACCCATGTCTACTAGGTCTGCTGACAATTCTGGAGGTGTGCTCTCTAGAGCATCTTTAATTCCATTTACCATTTCTTTCAAAATATCGTTAAGAGCTTCTGCTGTATCTTCTTCTGTTATATTCACCTCTTTAGGAGTTCCAGATCGAAGATCTCTTCCTTTAACAGCATAAGTATTATTGTTAGTCGGAATTGCAGTTCCAATTTCTTTTTTGATTTTTTCAGCAGTACTATCACCTATCATTAGATTATATTCTTTTCTCATATAATTAACCATTGCACCATCCATTGCATCACCTGCTACTCTTAATGATTTCGAATATACTAAACCCCCTAATGACATGACGGCAATTTCAGTAGTACCACCACCTATGTCAACTACCATAGAGCCTGTTGCTTCTGAAATTGGAAGATTAGCACCAATTGCTGCTGCAATTGGTTCCTCAATTAGTTGAACCCTTCTAGCTCCTGCAGCTAGAGCACTATCTTGAATAGCTTTTCTTTCAACTGGAGTAGAACCTGTTGGAACACAGATTAAAATTCTTGGATTAGCAAAAGAGCTTCCTTTATGAACTTTCTTAATAAAATGTTTAATCATTTCTTCGGTTACGATAAAATCTGCAATAACACCATCTCTTAAGGGTCTAATAGCTTGAATATTTCCTGGAGTTCTACCTAGCATTGTCTTTGCTTCATCACCAACTGCTAACACCTGTTTTTTTCCACCTTGATCAACTATAGCTACTACTGAAGGTTCATTTAATACAACACCCTGACCTTTTACAACAACTAACGTATTTGCTGTTCCTAAATCAATAGCCATATCTTGGCTCCAAATTTTTTTAACCTTATCAAAAAAACCCATTTAAATACCTCTCACCTTTTCTTGTTCAGGCTCCATCATTGGAGCTGTTTTCTCTCTTTTAATAATCATTTTATTTAAAGCAGCAATATATGCATTTGCTGACGCAACTAATGTATCCGTATCCGCTGCTTGGCCAACTGTTGTTTTACCATTTTCCTCAATACGAACACTTACTGTTGCTTGTGCATCTGTACCTTCTGTAACAGCATGAACTTGGTAAAGTTGAAGATTGACATCATGTGGGTACAAATTTTTTATACATTTAAAAATGGCATCTACAGGGCCGTCTCCTGTTTCTGATGCAGATTTTATTTGACCAGATATCTCTAGCTTCATCTCTGCTTTTTGGGGCTCACCAGTTCCTGCAAAGACTTTCAAAGATTTTAAAGTAATAGTATTTGTTTTATTATCTAAAACTAAACTGTCATCTACTAGTGCTATAATATCTTCATCATAAATATGCTTTTTTTTATCTGCTAATACTTTAAATTTTCCAAATGCATTTTCTATCACATCATCGGTTAAGTCAGCATAACCAAGACTAATCAATTTATCTTTGAAAGCATGTCTTCCTGAATGTTTGCCCATTACTAGTGATGTTTGCTTTACTCCTACACTTTCTGGTGTCATTATTTCATAGGTATTTCTATTTTTTAACATTCCATCTTGGTGAATTCCTGACTCATGGGCAAAAGCATTTTTTCCAACTATTGCTTTGTTATATTGAACTGGGAAACCAGTGACGTTGGATACTAGCTTCGACGCTTTACTTAATAATGTTGTGTTAATTCCAGTTTCAAATGGCATTAGATCATTTCTAGTTTTGATTGCCATAACAACTTCTTCTAATGCTGCATTACCCGCTCGTTCTCCAATTCCATTTATTGTACATTCAATTTGTCTTGCTCCCGCTTGTATACCAGCTAATGAATTTGCAACTGCTAAACCTAAATCATTATGACAATGAGTAGACAAAATAGCTTTATCAATATTTGGAACTTTATTTATTAAAGTGTCAATAATTTTTGTAAATTCAGACGGAACTGTGTAACCAACAGTATCTGGTATATTGATTGTTGTAGCTCCAGATTTTATTGCAAGTTCTACAGTTTTACACATGTAGTCCATATCAGTTCTTGTTCCATCTTCACAAGACCATTCCACATCATCAGTTAAATTTCTTGCATATGACACATGTTCTTTAATTGATTCATAAACTTGTTCTGGTGTTTTATTTAATTTGTGCTTCATGTGAAGAGGACTAGTGGAAATGAATGTATGGATTCTAAATCTTGGAGCATGTTTTAATGCTTCGTAACATCTATCAATATCTTTTTTTGAATGTCTCGCTAATCCACAAGGAATAGATTTTTTTAAAATTTTACTGATTGCTGATACAGCTTCAAAATCTCCTGGTGAAGCTATCGGGAAACCAGCTTCAACAATATCAATTCCCAAGTCATCAAATACTCTTGATATCTGAATTTTTTCTTCAAGACTCATTGATGCTCCAGGTGATTGCTCACCATCACGCATTGTTGTATCAAATATAAAAACTTTATCTTTATTACTCATAACTATTAAAATTTGGAAAAATCATAATACAATCTCTATTAGAAATTGCAAAATGTTTATGAGATTTGTAGCTTTTTAATTAGCTCTTATCACTATCAACTAATTTTTTCTTGCTAATCCATGGCATCATAGCTCTTAAATTAGCTCCAACTTTTTCAACTGGATGTTCAGCTAATTTAGCACGAGTTGCAAGAAAGTTTTTTTGACCATTTTTACATTCATCCATCCACTCTTTTGTAAATTTGCCAGATTGGATATCTTTCAAAACTTCTTTCATTCTTTTTTTTGTCTCTTCTTTGTTTACAATTCGAGGTCCAGATTGATATTCACCATACTCTGCTGTATTTGATATAGAATAATTCATATTTGCTATTCCACCTTCATAAATTAAATCGACAATTAATTTTACTTCATGAACTGTTTCAAAATATGCCATTTCAGGTTCATAACCTGCTTCTGTTAAAGTTTCATATCCATTTTTAATTAATTCTACCAATCCACCACAAAGAACAGTTTGTTCTCCAAATAAATCTGTTTCAACCTCATCTTTAAAAGTTGTCTCAATTATTCCAGACCTTCCACCTCCTACAGCTGATGCATAAGACATTGCTAAATCTCTTGCTTTACCTGATCCATTTTGATGAACAGCAAATAAACATGGAACTCCACCACCTTTTTCGTATTCACTTCTAACTAAATGACCTGGGCCCTTTGGTGCAACCATAAAAACATCTAGATCCTCTCTAGCTTTTATTAAATCATAATGAATATTTAGACCATGAGCAAAAGCAAGTGATGTTCCCTTTCTTACTCTTTGTTCAATATGATTTTTATATATAGATGCTTGCAACTCATCAGGTGTTAAAATCATAACAACATCTGCCCACTCTGCTGCATCAGATAAATTCATAACCTTTAAACCTTTAGACTCTGCTTTAGCAATACTTGAAGAACCTTCTCTTAAAGCTACTACAACTTCTTTAACGCCACTATCTTTTAAATTAAGAGCATGCGCGTGCCCTTGACTTCCATAACCAAAAATTGCAATTTTTTTATCTTTAATCAAGTTTACATCAGTGTCTTTTTCATAAAACATTTTCATATTTTTTCTCCTTATCAAATTTATTTAAAAACTTCAGCACCCCTTGTCATAGCTATAGCCCCTGTTCTTGAAGTGCTAACAAGACCAAGGGATTTTAATTTTTTATTCATTATGTCAATTTCTCTTCTTAAAGCAGTAATTTGTATAACAACAGATTTTTTTGTTTTATCTAATATTACTGGATTAAAGGTTTTGCAAGCCTTAAGACATTTTTCAATTTTTTGCTTATTTCCAATAATCTTAAGTAATGCCATCTCTTTAAATATAACTTTTTTATCCTCTCGTTTAAAATCTGCAACTTTATGAACTGGAACTAATTTTGTTAATTGAAGTTTGATTTGATCAATAACTTGGGGTGTACCCGTTGTCACAATAGTTATTCTTGAGATATTTTTTGTTTGATCAATTTCAGCCACTGCTAATGACTCTATATTATATCCTCTACCTGAAAATAAACCCACTACTCTTGCCAATACACCAGCTTCATTATCAACCCATACAACAAAAATATGTGTATCTAATTTTCCTGCTTTAGTAGGAACACTATATGCTGATTTGGATTTTGCCATTAAACTAATGCTTTCCCTTTTCCAGTAATCTTATTTTCCTCTTTATCATTAGGTCCTAAAATCATCTGATTATGCGGTTTGCCTGATGGAATCATTGGAAAACAATTTTCACTGGGATCTACATGACAGTCAAATATTACTGGACCATCATGATCGACCATTTCTTTTATTTTTAAGTCTAATTCACTTGGATTATCAACTTTAATTCCTTTGCATCCATAAGCCTCTGCTAGTTTTACAAAGTCTGGTAAAGCTTCAGAATAACTTTCAGAATAATTTTTTTCATGTAATAGCTCCTGCCATTGTCTGACCATTCCCATATATTGATTATTTAAGATAAAAATTTTTATCGGTAAATTATATTGAACTGCAGTAGACATTTCTTGCATTGTCATTAAAATTGAAGCCTCCCCAGCTATATCAATAACTAATTTATCAGGATGTGCAATCTGTACACCTACTGCAGCAGGAAGACCATAACCCATTGTTCCAAGTCCACCAGATGTCATCCATCTATTTGGTTTATTAAATTTGTAATGTTGTGCGGCCCACATTTGGTGTTGACCAACTTCTGTTGTTATAAAAGTATCTTGATTTTTAGTTAACTCATATAATCTTTTTACTGCATGTTGAGGTTTAATTGTTTTATCGCTATTAACAAAACCCAGAGAGTCTTTTTCTCTCCATTTTTGGATTTGTTCCCACCATTTAGAAATTTTTTGTTTGTTTGATTTTCTTAAACCATTTTGTTTGCTACCTATCTTTTTAATAACTGTTTTAATGACTTCATTAACATCTCCAACTATTGCTAAATCTACTTTTATTATCTTATTAATCGATGAAGGATCTATATCGATGTGTACTTTTTTTGATTTTGGTGAAAATTCATCTATCTTACCGGTTATTCTGTCATCAAACCTTGCACCAATGTTAATTAACAAGTCACAATCATGCATAGCATTATTGGCTTCATAAGTTCCATGCATTCCTAGCATTCCAATAAACTGATCATCATCACCAGGAAATGCTCCTAGCCCTTGTAAAGTTGATGTAATAGGAAATCCAATTAGTCTAATAAATTCTCTTAAAGACACACTGGCTTCAGGTCCAGAGTTAATTACTCCTCCGCCAGTATAAACAACAGGTTTTTTTGCTTTTGAAATTAATTCTATTAGTTCATCTATTTCTTTTTGTGAAAATTTATTATTTAATTTTCCATTTAATTTTTTTTCTTTTTTATGTTTTAAATAATTTGCTTTTGCAAATTGAATATCCTTTGGAATATCAACTAATACTGGTCCGGGTCTTCCTGTGGTGGCAACACGAAAGGCTTCATGTAAAATTTTTGACAAATCTTTAACGTCTTTAACTAACCAATTATGTTTAGTGCATGGTCTTGTTATTCCAGTTGTATCACATTCTTGAAAAGCATCTGTCCCAATTAAATGAGTTGGAACCTGTCCTGAAATACAAACTAATGGAACTGAATCCATATAGGCATCTGTTAAAGCGGTAACTACATTAGTGGCCCCTGGTCCTGATGTAACCAATACAACACCTGGTTTGCCAGAAGATCTAGCATAACCTTCGGCTGCATGTCCTGCTCCCTGTTCATGTCTAACTAAAATATGTTTAATTGAAGAATGATTTTTTAATTCATCATAAATTGGTAACACTGCTCCTCCAGGATACCCAAATATAAACTCAACATCTTGATCCTCTAGACATTTAAAGACAATTTCTGCTCCTGAATATAATTTAGACATTTAAGCAATCTAGCTGAAGTTGTGCTAATTGGTCAAGGCTAACTAAGCAATAACTAAATTTTTTTTAGAAATTTATTTAAGCTATCAGATCGAATTTTATTCCATTCAGACATATTACCTCGAGCCCAAGTACTCTGTCTTTTGGCATATTGCCTAGTCTTTATTGATATTTTTTCAATAACTTCTTCTATTTCTATTTTTTTATACAAATATTCTTTAATTTCATTAATCCCTATAGCTTTGCTTGCTGTTTTATTATTGGCAACTTTAAGTTTGATAAATTTTCTTACCTCTGAAATCGCTCCATTTTTAATCATTTGCTTTGTTCTATTATTAATTTTCTCAATTAGCTCCTCTCTTGGGAAATCAATATTAATTTTATAAAAATCTTTTCTATCATACTTTGATTTTGTATTTTTAAACCATTCGTACATTGATTTTTTTGTAAATTTTTTTATTTCGTATGCTCTAATAACTCTTTGTGTGTCTGAAGGATTTAAATGATTTTTTGATAAAGGATCTAACTTAATTAATTTTATAAAAAAACTTTTTGATCCAATTTTTGCATGTAGAGATCTAATTTTTTCTCTAAATTTATTTGGAATATTAGGAATACTTACTAAACCTTCGGTAATAGCCTTAAAATACAAACCTGTACCACCTACAAGTATTGGAGTTTTTTTTCTCTTTTTAATATCAAAAATTTTTTGATTAGCTAATTTTAACCAATTTCCTGTTGAAAATTTTTTTCTTACATTTTGGAAGCCATACAAATGATGTTTGATTTTTTGATAATTCTTTTTTAAAGGTCTTGCTGATAAAATTTTTAACTCATTATAAACTTGTATGCTATCAGCATTAACAATTTCACCATTTATTTTTTTTGCTAATTTAATTGCGAATTCAGATTTTCCAGAAGCTGTAGGTCCATAAATTAAAATAATTTTGGATCTTAATTCCATATATTAGTCTAATTTTATACCAATATATCGTCTTTGATTTTCGCTATTGTAAACAACTAAAAGAATAGTTTTTTGGTTACTTTTTAAAACTTTTGTAACTGCTTGATTTAAATCATTTATATCTTTAATTTTTTTCTTTTGAGCTTCTAAAATTATACTTTCAAGTTCAATTGAGTCTTTTAAAGGACTATCGTCTTCGATTTTAGTAATTACAAGTCCAGAAGTTTGATTAGGAAGGTTTCTTTTTTTAATATCCTCATCTGTTAATTCTCTTACAGAAATTTTTAAGTTTTCAACTTCAAATTCATTTGGTTTTATTTTTTTAGTAACTTTAAAATCTTCTGATGTTTCTAATCTTCCAAGAGTTATATTTTTTGTAATCTCTTTTTTATTTCTCCAAATTTTTACTTCAACTTTTTTCCCGACTTGAGTTCTTGCTACAATAGTTGGAAGTTCTTTCATTTGTTTTATTTTTTCACCATTAAATTCTAAAATTATATCTCCAGCTTTTACACCTGCTTTCGCTGAAGGACTATTTTCAGCAACACTAGCAACTAAAGCTCCTCTTGGTTCATCTAATTTTTCTATATCAGCAATTTCTTTTGTAACGTCTTGTATTCGAACACCTAACCATCCTCTTTTAGTTTCGCCAAATTCTATCAATTGATCTATTACTATTTTTGCGCTGTTGGATGGTATTGAAAAACCAATTCCAATAGAACCGTTTCTTCCTAAAATTGCTGTATTAATTCCTATTACATCTCCATTCATATCGAACAATGGTCCTCCAGAATTTCCAGAATTTATTGATGCATCTGTTTGAATATAGTCTTCGTATCTTGATAATCCAAGTGATCGGTTTCTAGCTGAAATAATTCCAGATGTAACTGTGCCACCAAAACCAAATGGATTTCCAATAGCAATTACCCAGTCACCAATTCTTGCTTTGTCTGAATCACCAAACTTAACAGGTGTGAATTTTTCACTAGATTCTAATTTCAATACTGCAATATCAGAAAGAGGGTCTGCTCCTATAACTTTAGCTTTATATTCTTTATCTCCATCGACACGTACAATAATATCGTCAGCACCTTGAATTACATGGTTATTAGTAACTACTATTCCTTGTGTATCAATTATAAAACCTGAACCTAAAGCCGCTGATTGTCTTTCTTGAGGCTTTCCAAATTCTTTAAACATATCTTCAAATGGTGATCCTGGTGGAAACTCAAATGGAAATGGGTTAGCATTTGTTACTACAGTTTGTTTAGTAGAAATGTTTACCACTGAAGGCATTAATCTTTCGGCTAAATCAGCAAAAGAATTAGGTACATTTTGTGAATTTGATTTGGATGAAAAAATAAAAACTAGAGAAAATATTAAAAAAAGAATCTTAAAATTTTTCATATTAGTTTTTCATATAATAAATAATAATAAATCCAATAACAGCGAAAACTAATCCTCCAGTTCTCAATTGTCCGTCATTTATTGACTCCAATTTTTTTAACATATTCCTCATTTTTGATGGAAATATGGCATATAAAAAGCCCTCAACAAATAATAAAAGACCAATGGCGATGATCAATTCATTCATCTGAAATTTAGTTTGATTTAGGCTTTATATTACCAAAGAATTTAAAAAACTCACTGTCTGGAGATAAAATTAAAGAAGTTTCTCCACCTATTAAAGCTTTCTCATAAGCTTGCATTGCTCTATAAAATGCAAAAAATTCTGGATCTTGTCCGAATGCAGCGGCGAAGATATTGTTTCTTTTACCATCTCCTTCACCTTTCATAATCTCCGAGTCTTTGTTTGCGTTTGCTAAAATAACAGAAACTTCTTTATCTGCTGTTGATGTAATTGTGACTGCCATTTCAGCACCTTTTGCTCTAAATTCTTTAGCTTCTCTCTCCCTTTCAGTTTGCATTCTTCTATAAATTGCATCACTGTTTGCTTGAGGAAGATCTGCTCTTTTAATTCTGACATCTACTATTTTAATTCCAAAATTTTCTGCCTCAACGTTAACACCCTCTTGAATTAATGCCATTTGTTTTGTTCTGTCTTTAGAAAGCAAAGTTTGTAATTCTTGTTGACCCAAAACATTTCTTATTCTTGAGTTTATAATTGTTGCCAATCTTGATCTTGCTACTCTTTCGTTACCAACAGAAATATAAAACTTTAGAGGATCTATAATTTGAAATCTAGCAAAAGCATCAACGATTAATCTTTTTTGATCAGATGCTATAACTTCTTCAGGTGGAGTATCCAAATTTAAAATTCTTTTATCTAAGAAAACAACGTTTTGAATAAATGGAATTTTAAAATTTAATCCAGGTTTTGAAATTATTCTTTTTGGATCCCCAAATTGAAGAACGATTGCTTGATTAACTTCTTTAACAATAAAAATTGAAAAAAATGCTACTGCAGCTATTGCAACAACTATTCCAGCTATAACTTTTCCCATATTCATATTAATTTGTCGCTTTCTTTTTGCTTAACTCTGGTAATGGAAGATAAGGAACAACTCCTGATCCTGCATTCTTCTCAATTATTACTTTATCGATATCTGCTAAAACTTTTTCCATCGTCTCTAAATACATTCTTTCTTGAGTTACTTCTTTTGCATTTTTATATTCATTATAAATGGCTAAAAATCTACTTGCTTCACCCTCTGCTTTTGCAACAACTTCTTTTTTGTAAGCTTCAGCTGCTTGAAGAATTTTTTGTGCTTCCCCTCTAGCTCTTGGAATTACATCATTAGCATAAGCTTCAGCTTCATTTTTTGATCTTTCCATGTCAGCTCTTGCCGCTTGCACATCTCTAAATGCATCGATGACTTGATCAGGTGGGTCAGCTTTTTGCGTTTGTACTTGAGTGATTTGAATACCACTATTGTACTCATCTAAAATTTTTTGAATAATTTCTTGTGTATCAGTCTCGATAAGAGCTCTTCCTTCAGTTAAAATAGGTTGAATATCAGATCTTGCAATTACTTCTCTCATTGCAGTCTCGGCAGCAGCCTTTACAGTTCCCTCTGGATCTTGAATTTTAAATAAAAAGTTACCTGCATCTTTAATCACCCAAAAAACAGAAAAATCTATATTAACTATATTTTCATCTCCCGTTAACATTAAGCTTTCTTGAGGAACGTCAGCAACTCCACCTGATGATGAAAATCCACTGTCTCTTTCAGATCTAAAACCAATATCAATTCTATTTACCTTTGTAACTTTTGGAGTAAGTACAGACTCAACTGGAAATGGGATGTGATAATTTAATCCTGGTTGGGTTGTTTTTACAAATTTTCCAAATCTTAAGACTACACCTTGTTCGTCAGGTAAAACTCTATATAGACCACTCGCTAACCAAACGAAGCCCAAAACAATCAAAACCAAGATTGCTTGTTTTCCTCCTGAAGAACTTCCTCCTGGCAAAAAATTTTTTATTTTCTCTTGAAACTCTCTAATAATCTTATCTATATCAGGTGGTGTTGGGCCTCTTCCTGAACCGTTTCCGCCTCCTCCTGGAGGTGTTCCCCATGGACTTCCACCCCTATCTTTAAAATCATCAGACATATGTCAAAGTATATAGTGTCTTTATAGTAAAAAACAAGTAATGATCAAATAATGACTGAAAAAAAGCCAGAACTTAGTGACGCAATGAAAAAAAAATTGGAGCCTAGAAAATTCATTAAAAATCCAATTTTAGGCACTAAATTTACTATAGCAATTTCAAGTGCCAAAGGTGGAGTTGGTAAATCCACTTTTGCAACTAATCTCGCATTAGCATTAAAACAAATTGGTTGTAAAGTTGGTTTACTTGATGCCGATATTTATGGGCCTTCAATTCCAAAAATGTTTGATATAAATGAGAAACCTAAAAGCGATGGTCAAAAACTAGACCCCATAATAAAATATGATATTCAATGTATGTCGATTGGTTTTTTAGCAGATCAACAAACACCCATGATTTGGCGTGGTCCAATGGTAACTAGTGCAATTAAAACTTTTACTCAAAAAGTAAATTGGAAAGATTTAGATTTTATAATTGTTGATATGCCACCAGGCACTGGAGATACACAATTAACTTTTTCTCAAGAAATCAAAATGGATGGAGCAATAATCGTTTCAACTCCCCAAGAAGTAGCTTTATTAGATGTTAAAAGAGGAATCAAAATGTTTGAAAAACTAGGAGTTAAAATTTTAGGATTAGTGGACAATATGAGTTTTTTTACCGGAGATGATGGTAAAAAATATAAAATTTTTGGTGAAGGTGGTGTTAAAAAAACTGCAGATGAGTTTGAAAAAGAATTTTTAGGAGAAATACCAATTAATCCTGAAGTTGGAAAATGTGGTGACGAAGGAAAGCCTATCGTAGAGGCCAACCCTGATCATGAAATTTCAAAAATTTATTTGAATTTTGCTAATAAAATTAAATCATCTTATCTTTAAGATCAAAAGCTGTCATTAATTCGTTCCATTCTCTTTTGGATAACCCTGAGCTTTCAACATCAACTTTATCACCTTTAATAAGTTTTTGAATAATTGTTTTACCTTTAGCTGAAACTTCTGTTCCTCCAACTCTATAATCCATAAAAGCATCATAGGTTATAGGGACCCATTTCTTAACCGTATCTAACATAATATCTGCATAAACCCTTATTTCATATTGAGCGTGACTGTCAGCTCTTAATCTTAAAAAATTCATTAAGTTTAATAAATCTGTTTTCCAATACCATTGGGTATAAGTATTTAAAGTCAAATTCATTCTAGCAAGTTCCCTTGCTAAACCTTTTTTATTTTCATCTATAGTCGATCCATCAAATCTTTCATTCAACATAGTTTCATAATTGTCATAGGTTCTTTCCGCATCATTTTTTAAAAGTTCTAAAACTTCTTTAGCTTGTTCACCTTCCAAAACATCTCCTCTACCCTGTCTGTTGCTTGTTGATTGAGCTGCAAGATTTTCTGATGAAGGTAAATAAAATTCTTTATCCAAAATAGAATATCTCGCTGAATATTCATTTACATTTGCAGTTCTATGCCTAATCCATTGTCTAGCGATGAATATTGGAAGTTTTACATGATATTTGATTTCACACATCTCAAATGGTGTACTATGCCAATGACGCATTAGATATTTTATTAATCCAGCATCTGTTGAAACTTGTTTTGTTCCTTTACCATAAGAAACTCTTGCTGACTGAACTATTGATGTGTCATCACCCATATAATCAATGACTCTTACAAATCCATGGTCAAGAGCAGGTATTGCTTCATAAAGAATCTCTTCAAGTTTAGGAGCTGTAACTCTTTTAGTGGTGTTTTGTTGAGATTGTTGATCTTTAATCTCTTGTGATTGTTCTTTTGTTAATTTCATGATTTTTATTGAATCTCTTCTAATTGCTTTTATATTAATAAAGTTGGTTTTCCAACTATGACGATAAACGAATTTCGTAATAACCATCGCGGACGTGGGGGCAGTACCCACCACCTCCACCATTTACAACTTATGGGGGTGAACTAGATTCGACGGGTGACTAAAGGCT
>Ga0209425_10002589_pt1 | contig 19959 bp, 14 predicted proteins | sample COG_05_FD_184749 | JGI IMG/M metagenome (GOLD analysis project Ga0209425, IMG submission 184749) | Pelagic Microbial community sample from North Sea - COGITO 998_met_05 (SPAdes) (version 2) | ecosystem: Environmental > Aquatic > Marine > Neritic zone/Coastal water | place: Helgoland, sampling...
CCATTCATCATTAAATTTATATCCTATGTATAAGACACCTCTATAAGCGTCCGATTGGTCATAGTTGTCTCCCGTTAAATAAGACTTATTGTATACCTCACCGTAACCACCTATAGCTAAACCTTGAGAGGTGTTGTATACCTTTGAAGCTGCAGGCCCAAATCCTTTTACTGAACCAATTTCCCCACCAAAGAGTTCTTGATTTCTTAGCCTCTCAATTTCCTCAGCAAGGATATTAATTTTCTCATCTGTGGAAGCTGATGAGAACTCAGAACTCCCAGCTAACTCCTTTGAAAAAGAACTAAAGATAGGAACTAATACTATAGAAAAGACTAGTAAAAGAACCTTAAAATTTGATAATTTTAGCATGATTATCCTCCTTGTAGCTATCGTGGATGTTCTGTATCCATAATAGCCATAAACAATATAATTTATTTAGATTAAAAGTAAAGGATTAATTAAAATTATTGAATATTTCTTTAGTTTTACCGGAAGAGTCCTTGATTAGCACGATAGATTTAAACTTTGTAGAGTTTTTCATTTCCCTAATAGCAACATTTAAAGGCATAGAAATAAGAGCCGTTGACATCATATCAGCAAAGACTGGGTCACTATGTATAACAGAAATTGATATGTTTGCATAATCTTTAAGTTGGTTTTGTTTGGGATCTATTATATGAGAAAAAAGTTCATCACCAATTTTTATTTTTTTTGAATATTGACTAGATGTGGACAAGGACAAATTATTAAGACGAAATTCTAAAAAATTGGAGAATTTATCTTCTGGTGCTCTTAGAGACACATTCCAATCTTCAGCTGATGACATAGTGCTTATATTTCCACCAAAATTAATAAGTGCGTCTTTGATCCCATGTGATTTTAGATTGTTAAGCATTAATTTCAAAGCATAGCCTTCAGCAATGCCTCCTAAATCAATTTGCAAACAACCAACCCTTTTTTTAATGCTACTTTTTTTAGAATTAAGAATTAATTTGTTTATTCCAGAGCAATTATTAAGGCTATCTTCTAAACCTTGTTTCGATAAACTCTTACTTTCATTTTTATTAAAAGATATCTCTCTGGAAACTTTGCCTATCGTTATATCAAAATATCCATTTGTCATTTGATTGGATTCTATAGATTTATTAATTAAATAAAAGAAATGCTTAGAGATGACAAGCTCTTTATTCTTGTCTAATTCATTGAATGCAGAAATTTCAGATTTTTGGTCATAATTATTAAAAACTAAATTCATATTCGTAACGATTTTTTGTGTCTCAATTATGATTTTATTAACTTTTTCATGATCAAGGGTAGTAACTATTATAAAATCTAAATTGGTCCCCCAAGCAATAAAATTTCTTTTGTAGTTTTTTGAGTTTGAAATATTTGGAATTAATAAAAGAAAAGAAATAAGTATTAAAGATGTTGATTTAAACATTGAAAAAGAATATAGAGAAATAAAAAAATTTAAATATCTAATAGGTCCTCTTTATTAAGTTAAAAATCAAATTTTTATAAATAAATTTATCAGAACCGAATACGCTACGATTGTTTGTACACTCAGTAGCTAATTTTGTGCAAAGTTCAATTGCTTTATTTCTTCCTATCTTTGCAACCAGGGTTTTTTTATTAGAGACTATATCTTTCATTGGTGTTTTACCTATATGGTCAATATCCCCTTCATAATCTAGGATGTCATCTGTGATTTGATATATTAAGCCAAAGTTTTTTCCATAATTTAATGCTGTTGAAATTTCTTTTCTACTTCTTTTAGAAAGTATGAAGGGTGAAGCTATTGCAAATTGGAAGAGTTTTGATGTTTTCAACTCATACATTTTCATTATTTGATCCTGACTAGGATTTTTTTTCTCAAATTGTAGGTCAAGACTTTGACCATGCATTAACCCCAAGACTCCTGAATAATTAGATATTAATTTAATTAAATTAGATCTAACTTTACTATCCGAGTGAGTTTTTTTGTCTGAGAGAATTTCAATTGCTAACGAGAACAAGCAGTTACCTGCCAATATGGCTGTTGCTTCGTCAAATTTCTTGTGAGTGGTTAATTTACCCCTTCTTAAATCATCGTTATCCATTTGAGGCAAATCATCATGTATTAAGGAGTAAGAATGAATAAATTCTATAGCTATTGCAGCTCTTTTATAGGTTGTTTTTTTCAATTTTAAGTCTTTTGACAAAGATGAAGTTAGAAATGGTCTTATCCTTTTGCCGCCATTAGTTACGCTATATACGATGGCTTTCTTAAGTTTTGAGTTTAAATTAATTTGATTTAAATATTCTTTAATCCAGGCATCTATTTCCTTCTTGCTGTTAATCATAGAGGTAGCTATATTCATAATTTCTTATTCACTAATAATTTCTTTAAGATAAGACAATATTATATACTAAACATTAATTATAAATTTATATAATTGATAGTTTGGAGTTTTGTTGAGATATTTAAATAAGAAGAATATGCTTTTTCCATATATCTTTATTGCTATAATTTCTGTTGCGCTATTTACTTTGTTCACAGGAGGCAGAATAGTTTTTGTTGACGATATCGATTGGCTTCTAGCTGATGATTCTCGGTATCACTATCTAAATTGGCTATATTTTCAAAATACTCCTTTTTTTCAATCCCCAATTTTTAATAATCCTTTATATGGTATGGAGTTTGCTTCTACTTTAGTTCTAAATGATGCAATTCCTATTATGGCTTTAGTTTTTAAAGTCTTTAAAGCTCTTTTGCCTTTTGAGTCTCAGTACTTTGGCTTATGGATATTGGTCTGTTTTCTTTTGCAGACATTGATTTCTTTCAAGCTTCTAAAGAAATTCTCGTCCGATAACGTTTTATGTTTGATTTTTTCCATCTTCTTTACTATCGCGCCTATCTTTTTATGGAGACTTTGGGGCCACTATGCTTTAATGTCCCAATGGATAGTATTAGCTGCTTTTTTAGTATATTTTTCTGAAGGTTTTAGCTTAATTAAATGGCTCTTACTTATTTTGTTAAGTTTTCTTATTAACCCCTACATAGCTGGAATGCTCTACCCAATATTTTTAGCTGATATTTACTATAAGAGAAAAGCTGGTTTTATAAATAAAAACGAATCATGGAGACATATTGGTATAGTTATTTTGTATAGCACAACTGTGCTCATTCTGCTTGGCTATGTTGGTTTTGGATCTTCTCTAGGCGCAGGCGGTTATTCTAATTATAGGTTTAATCTAAATAGCTTCTTCGATACAGACACACTTTGGTCATTAACACTTCCAAATTTAGCTTCTGTAGCTAATGATTATGAAGGTTTTGGATTCTTAGGACTTGGAGTAATTATCTTAATATTCATTGCTGCTTTAGATTTCTTTCTAGCTGGAAATTCAATATCAAAAGAATTAAGAAGTAAATTATTAATAATTACAATACCTTGCATTATGATGCTTGTTTTTTCGTTAACGAACATGGTTACTTTAGGTGATGAAGTTCTCTGGAGCTATGATGTTCCCATTTTCTTAAAACCTTTAACAAAAATTTTCAGATCAGCAGGTAGATTCTCTTGGCCCTTATATTATTTTATTTATTTGCTTCTTTTTATAATAATCTCTAGATCAGGCAGGATAAAGGTGTATCTCTATTTGATACCATTGCTAGTTTCCCTTCAACTTTATGATACTCAGAAAGCCTCATCCTTATTTAGGCTTAAGCATTCTGAAGTAAAGAATTACTGGAGAACAATAGGTGGAGGAGAAAAGGTTTATCAAGTTTTGCTACCAAATTGGGAGAGCCCTTTAGTTTCGTCTGAGTGGGATAATATAGGTAAGAAATATAATAATTTTATATATGTTTACCCAAAGAAGCGGACAGATAGAGCTTTTCCTATTGCTTTGTTTGCTGCCAAGAATTCAATGGCTATTAATTTCGGCTATTTTTCAAGATACAACAAAAAGAATTTGAAAGGTGCAATTTCAAAAATTGATAAAGAACTGCTTGATAATAAATTTAATAAAGAATCTGTCTATTTGATAACAGAAGATAGTGTTTGGGCGCAACTGCTGCTTCAAGATAAAAATCTACACCTAATAAAAGAGATTGATGGGTTTAGGATTTTTGCACCCTTTTATTTTAATTGATAGGGGCCTATTAGCCTTATCTCTTTATGTTCTTTAGTAAAATCATTATAAATCATAGGAATTATTTCAATTTTGCCTATAAAGGTATTGATCTGGGGTTCTTTTGTTAAAACTCGTTCATTCAGACATTTATTTACTTTATTAGTTAAAGGCCTACTTAACAATAAGTATATTTTGGAGTCCTTTGAAGCTTTAGCGCTTCTTAAATAAGCACATATTTTTGTTTCTATATTTTTAAGTTCTCTAAAATTACCAAAAGCCTCTTGGTTCCACACTTCGCCAAATGATTTAGCTTTTGTGCTAGAAACTAATCCTGCCACATCCGTGTAAGCAAAAATCTTATCCTTATTATAGTCGAATGAAAGTTCTCTAAGAGTCAATATGAGTTTGTCAATGGATTCAGCAGAGTCTTTATCGATCCTAATATGTTTTAAATGAGGACTCTCGATTGAATAAAACATTTGTTCGCTGCTTAAAGTATTTCTCCTATACTGATATATTTGTTCACGATAAATAATTCCGCTTACACTAAGTGAAATAACAAACAAGGTAAGCAAAGTAAGCATTTTCCTGGAACCAAACGCATTTGTTTGTGAATAAAGAAATATTGCAAACGGAATGGAAATTGCACCAAGTGAGAATGATGTCCAAAGAACTATATTGCTGCCTGTTCCAAGCCCAGTAAAAAAAGAACCAATGATGCATACACAATAAAGAATTAGCAATCTATCATCTTTCATGTTGGCGCATCCTGTAATTTTATTATCTATATAAGTGTAAATATTGTGAGCTATTGGAGTGAGGGTTATCAAAATTAATAAATATCTTGCAATTCTATGTGAGCCATCGGAAGGAGTTCCATTAATTTTAAATAAATGCCCATAAAAGCCACTAAGATCAGAGAATATACTTAGAAAAATAACAGTAAAAATAATACTTCCACTAAAGTATAGATTTTTATTTAACTTGATAAATATATATTTTATAAAATGGAATATAAATATAGAGAATATGCAGATATATACTATTTGGAAATCTTTGTGTGTAATAAATTGTTTTATTTGTTCCAAGTATAGATGGGATAAAGATTCGTGTGAGCCGCTACTTAATAAGCCTATTATAGGAAGAATGTCTCTTATATATTGTGAGTGAATAAGTAAAAAAATAATAGTTAAACAAAATGATAATATTAAAATTTTATATATGAATTTTTTTGAGGAGTATCCCAATTTGTGACTTACTAAGAGTAAAGTTATTGGAGTTACAAGATAGACTGCAGCAGCAAAGTGAACTCTCGAAATAAGAGCAAAATAAATAGAACTAATAATAAGAACAGTAGACCAAAACTCTCCTTTATTATTGAAGTAATAAAATATTCCAGCAACCCACAAGTTAATAGAAATTATTGTTGATGAAGTATATGAGAAAGTAGGTATAAAAGCGTAAAAAGCATAAGAAGCTACATTGACAATATTTAAGAAAATTAATAAATCTTTACTTGAAATTGAATTATCTTTCTTAGTGTAAAAAAGAAAAGAATTATATGCAGCTAAATTAATAGAAATCACAATTAAAAGAAAGTTTAATAATCTGTAACCAATTAAGTTGTGATCAAAAATTTTTCCTAAGAAATGTATAAAAGTATGAAAAAAAGTAAAAGTAGTTTCTGAAAACCCATGTATTAGAAAATAGTGATAAAATGCTTCATCATCAGTAATTCCATAATTCGAGAAGAAGCTATAAATTATTAAACAGGTAATACAGGTTACCAAGATTGTTGAAATCAAAAGGATTAAAGGGCTTGTTTTTTTATCTTTGATTTTATCTGTCAACATTCTTTTTTGATTATAGTCAATTTTTTCTTTATTTGACAATGCTTGTAAAGAATTTAGATTAAAAATATGATATGTTGTTAGTTTAATGATAGGCCCTGTTTATGACACGAGAATGGGACCTTCGGCTGGTTTTTTTTAGACTATTTGCCTCAAGCAAAAAGAGTATAGCAGAAAAGATTGGTGCTGAAAGATCATACAGAGGTACTGTATATGTTCCTGCATTTTGGAGCTTATTCGTTCTATTTTATAGAATATTTCCTAGTTTTATTAAGAACTACCTGAAAAAAATAATTTAACTATTTTTTAAAAAAGCTAGGGGCAAAAATCTTAAACCCATCAATCTCCATTACTAGGTCATCTTTGTTATGACTGACTGAGATTTTATCCCATATTTCCTGAGATATTAAATCGAGTTCTGTATCACTGTATTCAACAAAAAAGTAGATACTTGAAGTTCGAAACTTATTATTAAGAAAATCTGTAATTACTTCATCTTGGTATTCTGACATTTTATTCATATTGAAACGTCCATGATATCCAGAGTCTATATTCATAGAATTCTGAGAAGCAAAAAGACTAATAGATAGGAATTGCTTCGATGGCCATCCATTTGGCATGACCAGTAAAACGTTATCATATTTTGTAGCAATCTTATTCCAGATTGGATTTTTCATAAAAAGTTTCCATTCAGGCTTAACTGAATAAACTTTTGTGGAGAAGCTTTCCCTTAAGTCTTTGACTGGAATTGTCGAATCATATATCTGTAAGGCTAGAAGTAATGTTAACAAAATCCTTAGTACTTTCTTAGTTATTAATTTGTAAGATATAGTAAAAACTAAAATATAAATTAGATAAACAACAGGCCATATAAATCTTCCTGATGCCCTTAATGATTCAGTATAGACTTTAAACATTTTGGGAACGTTATATTCAAAGATTATTTCATTGCCCAAACTTATTTGATTTGAGAATGAATAAATAAGTAGAAATACAGCAGATAATATTATTGGCAAGAGGGACCGATTAATTTTTCTTCTGAAATTCTTTATGGCAGAGTATATACAGATTGGCAATAGTGCGATTGTTCCAATTCCTAGGAATGCAAATCCTTCGTAATCTCCAGAAAGATTACTTTTGCTACCTAACAAATCTGGGAGTAAACTTGACCAAATGGATGCATGCTGCCAATTAGTTGCCCCTGGGTCAAAGAATGAATTTATATTAGTCCTATAATTAGCAAAACCACCAGTATAATATTTAGAAACATTAATATCGAGACCAATTATTGGTAAAATTTGAATAAAGAAGAAACAAATACCAATAAAATAAACCCAGTTCATTAATTCAAATTTAAATCTTTTTTCAACTTGAGTTTTAAAGAAAAATGCAATGAAAAAAAGCAAAACCATTGATGAAATATAAGAATTAATTAAAAGCGATACTGCTATAACAAGTAACCATTTAAGCAAATTTCTATTTGATGAAAAATACATATCAATTGATGCTAATATTATCCAATGACCAAACATGGCTGTATGACCTAGTGACAGTCTAAACAAGAAAACGGGCGCAATCAGAAAAAAAATTGTAGAAGTTACTAAAATATATTTATCATCAATAAATTTTTCTAAAATTTTATATGAAAATAATCCCTGAAGAATAAAACAAATAAAAATCCAAAGTCCCAAATATTGATTTGGCAATCCAAAAAATGGCTTCATTAATTTTGAAGCTAATGCCATCAGAGGAATTGAGTCATTTGCCGCAAGAGTAGTAGATAAGCCCATTCCATAACTATAATTGCCTGTCAAAGGGAGCTGCAATAAAGGTGAGTTTTGAAAGAAGAGCCAGGTAATCCAGTGCTGTTTATAATCAATAGAAAAACTATTTATTATCCAGTAGGTATTGTCCGTATTTAAAATTAATCCTCCTGTTACATAAAGAAAAAATATTGCTGAGATGCAGACAGAAAGTGTGTATTTTATTGTTTTATCTGTATTCAAATTATTTCTCACTAAGAATGGAAATTATTTCTTTTCTCAAACCTTATTGATAGTATAAGATTTTTTAGTGTTTTACAAACAGATAACATTTGGAATTCATTAGTATTTTATTATGATATTTCAATGATAAATTTGGTTGCTGGCGGAGCTGGTTTTTAGGTTCTCATTTATGTAGGAAATTACTTGATGACAAACAGACTGTAATTTGTGTTGATAATTTTTTTACAGAGAGAAAAGAGAATGTAATAGATTTAATTCCTAATCCATATTTTGAAGTCATAAGGCATGATATTAATGTGCCTTTATATTTAGAGGTGGATCGAATATTTAACCTTGCTTGTCCTGCCTCTCCCAAACAGTATGAAAAGAATCCAATTGAAACGGTTAAAACTTCAGTCTATGGGACAATAAATTTGCTTGAGTTAGCCCAAAGAAGCAGTGCTAGGATTTTACAGGCATCAACTTCTGAGGTTTACGGTGACCCATTAGTAAGTCCACAGAAAGAAGATTATTGGGGAAATGTAAATCCTGTGGGACCAAGAAGTTGTTATGATGAAGGGAAAAGATGTGCCGAGACTCTTTTTAATGATTTTTCTAGACAAAATAATATTGAAATAAAAATAATGAGGATATTCAACACTTATGGACCCAATATGGACATCGGGGATGGTAGAGTAATAAGCAATTTTATCGTCCAAGCCTTAAGAGGAGAGGACTTAACAGTCTTTGGAGATGGCTCCCAAACAAGATGTTTTTGCTATGTAGACGACTTAATAGTTGGAATGCTTAATCTTATGGACACAGAGAAAGAGATTAAAGGCCCTGTAAACATAGGAAACGATGAAGAGTTAACTATAATAAATATTGCTGAAAAAATAATTAAAGCAACAAATAGCAAATCTAAAATTAAACGTCTTGATCCAGTTCTTGATGACCCCAAGGAAAAGAAGCCAAATTTGGAATTGGCAAGACAAATTATAAATTGGGAACCTAAAGTTGATTTAGATTCAGGACTAAATAAAACAATTAAATATTTTGAGTCTATAATCTAAATGAAGAAATTATCAGGGTTAACTATAGTCTTAACGCCAGTATTTAATGATTTAGAATCACTAAAAATATTAGTTAATAAAATTAGTTCAGACAGAAATAGAATACATTTTCTAATAATTGATGATTGTTCTACTGAAGATAGGATTACTTATAGTACCGTACCCTTGGAATCTTGTTCCGGTGAAATAATAAATTTAGAAAAAAACCTGGGGCATCAAGGGGCTATAAGTTATGGTCTCAATTATATTAATTCAAACTATAGTGAATACTTAAATGTTGTTGTTATGGATTCTGACGGAGAAGATAAACCGGAATCCATTATTGAGTTAAATAATGAAATTCAACAGAAAGGACTAGATTTAGTCGTTGCATCAAGAAGATCAAGAAAGAATAGTTTTCAATTTAAACTATTTTATTTTTTGTATAAATTAATCTTCTTTTATTTTACGTGCTCAAAATTAGATTTTGGGAATTTTATAATACTGAATAATAAGGCATTAATTAAACTTGTAAAAATAAAAAATTTGAATATCCATCTTGCCGCATCAGTTCTAAGCTCGAGTATAAATTATGGCTCCATAAAGCTTGATAGAGGAGCCAGATATAAAGGTGAAAGTAAAATGAACTTTATTGGATTATTCCTTCATGGAATGAGAAGCTTAGTAGTTTTAGAAGACAGAGTTTTCAGAAGAGGAGTATTTATTTTAACTATTTTATTTATTCCTGTAATTTTTTTCCCATACAAAGCGATTTCCTTTACCATTTTCTCGTTACATGTCGCTCTATATTTATTTCTTATTTTTTATAGGACTAAATTAACTGCTGAATAAAGTTTTTGAAGAACCACTTTATATTTAAGTAATATGAATCAAAGGCAAAAGTTAGCAACGATTTTATATCATCAATGCATGTAAATAAATATATAGAGTTCTTCATTTCTTACACTCTGTATCGCTAACTATACGAAACGTTTTATATTTTTCTAAATTTTTAGTGGTCCTCTGTATAAATAAATATTTCTGAAAGTATATATTACAAGAATAGTGGTCCTTGTAATATTTAATTAACCTATTTTCAAGTAGCGGGTACAGGTCAATCGCGACGATAAATTTTTCATTATTTACAATATCAAGCGCAAGATTTGAAATATTATTATTTTGATAGAACAGAATATCATGACCCATTTGAGCGGTCCATCCTAGGCCCGTAAATAAGTATTTTCTTCTCAGATCACAGCTATTAAATGGTAGACACCAATTGCTAGCAGGAATTTCTGCGCCAACATTAACAATTATTTTGTTACTAAAAGCATCATTGTTTGAATTAAAATTAGACAGAATATTCTTCTTGTTTTCAAGTCTTTCTAATGAAATTCTGTAGTTAAATATATAAATTTGTAAGCTGGAAACAACAAGGAGCAATAGTATGAATGATTGAAGTTTGTTAACTTTTTCAGGTTCGATTTTATCTATAAGTGTGTAATGTATTATTTGGCAACATAAAATCATGCTGACAGTAGGAAAAAAAATCCAGTTTGGAAGAGCCTTTACATAATTGTCTATTAATGCGCAGTAAGAGAATAAACAAAAGACTAAGTATATCGAAAATTTAAATGGCTTATTATTTGAAGCGAATCTTGATAATAAAATCCCAAGAAGAATTATAAATATACTCAAGTAGAGATTTTTAGAATGGGGCCCAAATTGTTTTCCAATACTTTCATGGAAAGTTTTAATAGAATAAAATAAACGTCCAACAAATTGATCGCTAAATTCATCAATATTAAGTTCTTGAACTACCGATTTTAGTTTTTCTGAAGTAAATACGTTAGTATCGAATAAATACCAATGCTCCATAATTATATAGTCATTTAAGCTGAATTCCGCTCTCTTCATTTCCTTGTCTATAAATTCAAAGTAGCTATATTTTTCGTATTCTTTGGTAAGATTTTTATTATCAGAAAGGCTTTTTCTCTTTTCAGATAAAATTAAATTTATGATCTCTTCTTTTTTTAAATTTTGTGAAATTGACTCCTCTTTTATTCCACTTAATTTTGAATAAATCTCTAGCAACTTATTTTTCCCATAGAAAACTAGTTGCTGCTTTTTATAAATAGAAAGTACTTTATCCATTTTTGTATCTTTTGTCTCAGTACTTTTATGGCCTATTTCTTCTCTGAATATATTTTTATATTTTTTAGAATCTCTAAAGTTGTTGTACTCCATGAGTTGATATCTATCGTCATTATATGAATAAAAACTCTCCCAGTTTTTAGATTTGGAATAGTATGATTTATTTAGATTCCATAAAGTTACAGAGAAGGTAGAGACTAGTGTCAAGAATACACATAGAAGTAAAAACTTGGTTGTAATCTTTAATTTGTTTCGTACAACTAAGATAATAGGAATAGAGCTAAAAATTATAGTTGGAATATATAATAATGGAGCTTTTAGTCTGGTTAGTGATGAAACAAATACAGCAAATATTATAATTAAGAAGAATATTAAAGTTTGTTTAATTTTTATGCTTTTTAACGTTGTGGCTCTTAAAAGTACTATTAAAGCAAGCACAAGAAAGAGACCTGAAGTTTTGGTTAGATGAAAGCTTAAAAAATAATTAGGAAAATGAAAGAGCGCTAAGGCTAATAAAATTAATTTTATAACTTTAGATCGTGAGTACAGAAGTTGATAGTAAATTCCGGCTAAACATAGATATGTGATTAGGTAGTTGAACAAGTCCCAGAAGTAATTAAAATTAAAGTATTTCCCAAATAATATTAGGAATTCTAAGTATAGATATGATGTAAAATTTACATGAGAGTCGGGCCCTACAAATGGATTAAAGTCTCCAACGGATATTAGTCTATAGAGTGGGTCATCAGTAGTTTCATAGAAGAAAGTAGGAAATAAAAGTGCTGTTAGCATTGTAATCGTAGCTAAAAAGATTGAATACAAAGCTTGAGATTTAGATATTTGAATCTTTTCTATTGAGTTTAAATTCATTTCCTTATAGATATTAACAAATAATAACTTATATTAGCAAAATAATATCAACAAATATTAATATTTAAGTTTGAGAATTAAATATATTTTTAGGTTAATATAATCAAATAATATTTCAGGTTTTTTGTGCAGAAAAAATTTTTTAATTTAGATTACTTAATACCTATTCTTTTGGGCTTGGCTTCTGTTACATACATTGGTGGCTACAGTTTTTATTACCTTAATTCAGCTAATATAGATTGGTTTGTATCAGGTGTGTCAAATAGTGATTTAGAAACTCATTGGCTAGGCTGGAGCTTCTATAGAAATGCACCATTCTTTCAATTTCCTCTATTATTGAACCCTAATTACGGGCTTGGACTTAATATATCATTGGTGCATACAGACTCTATACCTTTAATGAGCTTTTTGTTTAAACCCTTCACCTCAGTACTCCCTCAGAACTTCCAGTATTTTGGAATATGGATACTTCTTAGTACTTTTCTTCAATCTATTTTTGCATACAAGACAATGAAAATTTTTTCTAAGGATGTTTTTATTTGCTCGGTTACCACTCTTTTCTTTTTATTTGCACCAATTTTTTATATGAGAATATTCGCTCAACCAGCTATAGGCTCTCAATGGCTTTTAATAGCAGCACTATATTTGTACCTTTCTCCTAATACAAATTATAAAAGATGGTTTATTTTGTCTTTCTTTGCTTTAATGATTAATGGTTACCTCTTTGCTATGGTTTTTGGGATTTACATTGCATTCGTTATAAAAGAACTAATGGAAAAGAATATCAATTTTACTAAGCTTTCCCTTTTGATCTTTGGAAAGTTTTTTTTCTCACTCTTATTAATGTGGATTGTGGGTTATTTCTCTGTTGGAACAGGTATACAAGAAGGGGGTTTTGGGTTTTACAAGATGAACTTAAATTCTTTCTTTGATCCTATGGCCTTATATGAACTCCATTCTAGGATAATCCCAGATTTACCATCACCTTCTGTAGAAGATTTTGGTGACTATGAAGGGTTTGCATTTTTAGGCATCGGAGTTCTATTCTGTATACTTATGGCATTACTTTCTTTAGTTAAATCGAAGATTAAGTTTAAAACGACTTCAGTGGCTCCTCTAATATTGATTTCATTAGTATTCATTGTTTTCGCAATCTCAAATAAAATCTCTTTTGGTAATTCAATTTTATTTGAGTATAAAGTTCCAAATTTGTTAGATGATATAACAAGTACTTTTAGATCCTCAGCAAGGTTTATTTGGCCTGTATACTATTTAATCTATGTTGCAGTTTTTGCAGTTCTAATTAAGAAATTTAACCTCATTAAGCTAAGACCATTATTAACTTTAGTTTTTCTTCTTCAGGTTTATGATACAAGTTTAGCTACAGATTTAATAAGACTTAGGATGACAAATTTTGATCAACATTGGGGTAGGGTTGAAAAGTGGTCTAGTCCTATTGTATCCATAAAGTGGGCGGCTATAGCTAGAAAATACGATAAGATTTTTTATGTGGTTCCTGAGAATAAACCTGATAAATATTTCCCAATAGCAAAGTTTGCGTCTGAGAACAAGATGGTAACTAATTTTGGATATTTTTCGCGAAGAAGTCTTAAGAAAGAAGAACAAATTATTAATAATTTAAGACAATCAGTTTTAAAATTAAATTTTAACCCCACAGCAATTTATATTTTCAATGATGACGAATTATGGGAATTTGCGTTAAAAAATAAAAATGAATTTGACCTTTTAGACGAGATAGATGGCTACAGGGTCCTTGCCCCAAATTATTATTTTATTGATTAGCAATCTAAGAAGTTCTGCCACTTTTGGAAGTTTCTAGATTTCGTGCAAATTGCATCAACTTTAAAATTTAAATTATTCATTTTCTTTATATATAAGTTGATTTCTTCTTCGCGTTTTTGTAGCTCTGGTGAAACTAAGCATGTTTTGAGCTTTAATTGAGAAATCTCTTTGATAATTTCACTATTAAAATGAAAACTATGAAATGAATCTAGCCAAATCCAACTTATCCTTTCTATTATTTTTCTTATAGAGTCTACAGTCTCATACTCTGAGATTCTGGCCGCGATATTATTTATTCCACTATTAGAAAGTTCAATAATCATAGGGAATGAACAGTCTAGAAAGAAGTAATTAGTGACTTTAAAATCATCTAATAACTTTAATACTTCATATTCAATTCTTTCAGATTTAATATTTAGAATTATAGTTTTATGTCTATAATTACAAAGAAACTCCTGAAACAATTCCCCTTCATTGAAGGGATCATGGCTAAGAATTAGCCCTTTTTTTGAATCCCTAATATCAATCTCGATCCCATATTCCAGTGGTAGCTGGTTGAGTTCAGATATGGTATTAACCCTATGTGCAATTAACTGAGTATTCATAACATTGGGAATTAGTCTATAATATTTAGAAAAATTTACTATTAGTTGAAAATATGAATAAACAGATTTTAACCTATATTCTTTTTGGTGCTTGCGGCGTATCAATTGATTATTTCGTTTATATATATTTGTTAGATTTTTTTACGATTGAGATATCAAAAATTCTAGGTTTTTTCTCTGGTGCTTTATTTAACTTTTTTATGAATCGAAAGATTACTTTTGGAGCTCTAGATAAAACTTTTTTAAGACTACTGAGATTTTCATTTTTATACGGATTCTCTTTATTCTTGAATGTAGCAGTAAATACACTGATTATAAAGTTTATGAAGGATTCAGTTTATGCTATTGATATAGCATTTCTATTCGCAACTGGGACATCTATCATCGTAAACTTTATAGGACAAAAATTCTGGGTGTTTAAGAAGTAGACTCGTTTAATTCTTTCTTTAGTTTGAAACTATACGAAATAGTTCTTTTAATAAATTTAATCTTAGATCTGAACCCAGTATTCCACTTAGATTCTCCATGAACTCTTGGAGGAAAAGTTACATTAAATCTTTTAACTTTAATATTTTTTATCTTAGTTAAATATAGAGAATAAAGATCTAATGAGAAATCATTTGGGGGATTATTCCAGCTTCTGAAAAAGTCTTTATGAAAGAGGTTGGGCTGAGCATTTATATCAAATAGTGATTGCTGAAAGAATATTGTCTCAAATATACTCATTCCTAGGGTAAAGAAGTTGTCAACAAAAGGCCTTCCTTTTCTTTCTCCTTTAATGTAAATATTTTTAGGGTAGCCCATATCTCTAATCATATTAATTGATCTTACTACATCTTTTGGATTACATTGTAAGTCTGCATGAGTCCAACCTATAAAGTCGGTATCGCATTCTTTTAATCCAGAAATTATTCCGTTTCCATAACCTATATTTTTAACGACCTTAACTGATGATAAAAAACTAAAAGTTTCACACAAATCTCTAATTACTTCGCTAGAGTTATCCACCGATCCATTGTCAACTAGAACTATATTTATATCATCATTATCTATTTCCTCATTAAATCCTTTAACAAGGATTGGAATATTTTCCGCTTCATTAAAACAAGGGACAACTATTGAGAATAAAGATTTTCTAACTTTTCTGTTTGCATCCATGATACTTTAGGTTAAGAAAATTCTTGCTCAAACTCCTTTTCTTTATTTAAATAATTCTCAACTGCACCATAATTGAAGAAATAATCATTTTCATAGGAATAAGGATGATTCGCATTCTTATTAAAGAATGCTTGCCAATATATAAAAGTTTTGTATTCATCAGGTGTTCCCAGAGATATATGTTTGTTGATTTCAAAACTAAAAACTCTCATTTTCTTTCTTACGAGCAACTGCGCCATAGAATCAATGTAATATTCATTATTAACTTTATTCTCTAGATCTTTTAATTCTTTCAAAACCTCAAGATAAAGCTTAATGGTTTTGAAATAAAATATTCCCACTATTACTAGTCCGTCTTCATGTTTAGCAGACAATTTCTCTTTAACTGTAATCTCAGATATTTTATTTTCTTCATTACAGATCCAACCAAACATCTCAGGATTCATTAAAGCTTTATTGTTTGGTTTTGAGGAAAAAACAATACAGTCCGGATCTTCTTGATTTATTAATAATTCCAATTTCTTTTGATCAAATAATACTAAATTGTCACAGGATGCAATTAAGCATGATTTATTCTTTTCTATTTCTTGCATAGGCAAAGAACAAGTAGTAGCCTGGCCATCTGTTGTTTTCTCAAGAATAGTTATTTTAAAATCTTTTAAATATTCAGAACCACTTTTTTGTGATTCAAAATGCTCCTTCTTAAGGATTAAGTATGTTTCTTTGCAAGAAGGAAGGCATCTTGCAGCTTGAAAAACCATTGGATAGCCAGATACATCAATAAATGGCTTTGGCATCTCGTATCCCTCATCTTGAAATCTCTTTCCATTGCCAGCAGCGGGAATAATCTTAATGCAATTAGAAATTTCATTAAATTTCTTGGCTTTTGATATATCAACAAAAATATTTGACCATTTGACATAATCCTCTAGGTCCTGTGGGGTGCCCCACTGTAGCATATGCTCAATGCTATAAATTGATACATCAAGATTATCTTCAACCATTAACTTATAAACCATGCTGACATAATATTCGCCATTTACATTTAAATCTTTCTCTATTAGTAAGTCAAAATACTTCTTAACTAACGATCCTTTATTGAAATAATAAGTACCATTTGATGCATATTCATCCATTTTATTATCCGTAAACGGTTCTTTCTCTTTAATATCCAACATCCATTGTTTGGATTGGTTTATAAAGGCATAATTTGGATCCTTTAGCATGTGCGGGTGAAAACCTTTATAAGCGACAACTGCTCCGTCAGCTCTTCTGTTTCTTGTATGAGCTAAGAAGTCGTTGTAGTTCCAATAGGTTCCGAAATCACAGTAGTTGACAATAATTTCTTTGTCATCATGAATTAAATCATAGATTTGTTTAACTGCGAAGACAGGCCCTAGTTTGTGTTTTTTTATTGATCTAATAATATGATTTGGACAGACTTCAGAAAGTATCTGTTTAATATTAGTATTCTTAATGTCTTCGTTGTTACATATGAAAATAAAATCTTGTTCACCAGGAAATAATGAAATTACATGCTCTATTATCTTTTTATTTTCAATTTCTATTAGGAATTTAGGGACTTGATACCCATAATCCATAAATCTTTTTCCTATTCCAGACATAGGGATAATTATTTGCATTAAATTCCTTCCCTATATTTTTCAGCATCCCAATTAACTAGGAATTCTATGTCTTTATTTTTTAATTCTTTGGTCTGATTATTTGCAGTAGCCATAGATTGGAATATAATTTCAATATGTAGAGAGAAGACATCCTCTATTTCTCTAGCCTTAGATAGGTTTTTTGCCAGTATGAAAACCTCAAATTGGCCTGACCTTTTAGAACTTTCATTGAACATTATCAAAATTTTAGGATTTCTTCTTTTATTAGAAGTGTATTCCTTAATGTCAATTAAGTAGTTTTTTGTCGTTGTTGAGAGAATATTGTCCCCACAATAAACAACCTTATCAGGGAAGTATGATTCTCGACTTATTTTTTTTATTATTTCCTTGTGTCTTTTTAGTGCAGGGTTACTTTTCAATATTTTGAACTTCTTACCAATATCTATTTTTGAGGGATAAATCATCTGTATTGGCTTAGCATTATCATTGTTAAAACTATTATATAAATCTATATATGATTTACTAATTTCTCTTTCACAATCTAGAGATTTAATCATTTTCTTAGAGATATTAATTATTTCGTTATTTAATTCAACTAAATCATTAATATTTTCATGATGAATTATTAAACCGTGGTTTAAAAGAAAAATAATTCTAGGTTTATTTTTACCTTGTGTTTTTTTATAAATTTCCTTAGCTAAGTCTATTCCAGGTGCGACGTACCTAATTGTTGCAAATTCGTATTGACTATATATTTTCTTCAAGATTTCTCTTGCATTTCTCATTGAAAGAATAACTAAAAGCTCTTTTGGATGAGTATGGATAACGTATTTATTGAGAAATAAGTGCATAGATGTTTCAATTGAGGGCTTTTTCTTATTTATTAAGTTTTTTTGTATAAGCCTTTCTATCGATTTATTAAAATTCTTTGAATTCATCTTGTTCGCAAAGAGATTTGAAAAGCCACCCATCTTTAAATTAGAAAGTTCTTTCATTGATGATATATCTGAGAAATTTATACCTGATGATTTAATAAGCATCTTATTGTTGTCTTTTATTGATATATTCCCGCCACCGGACTGTACAACTGAAGTAAGAGGCCCATAAAGCTTTGCAATGTAGGATAATTCATATATTATTTTTTGAACTTTACTCATATAAGTTTTGATGATATCCAAAAACTTACTATATTTCCAATTTACTTTCACAAATAACTTTATCAATTATGAATATATGAGTAGAATTTAACTTAAATATATGAGATATATCTTTGTTTTTGGAATAATAATAAAATTATTTGCTGCCGTGCTCTTTAGTTCTGAGTATAAGGAATCTTTTTTTGTCCCCTTTGTAGACATCTTTGTCACTTTGGAGGAAAACCCGTGGGAACATGTTTACCTCAATTCGCTTAGTATCGAGTTCCCATACCATTCGCTTATGTTGTATGTATATTCAATACCTTACTCGGTGATACATTTATTAGATATTAACAATTTTTATCTCTCTAATTTCTTATTCAAGATTCCAACATTAATAAGTGATTTTATAATTTTAATTTTACTAAGAAAACTTTTCCCAGGGAAAGACAAAGAAATACTAATATTTTACTTCCTTTCCCCAATCGTAATATATTCTTGCTATCTTCATTCTCAACTTGATTTATTCCCAATAATGCTTTTATTTAGCTCAATCTTTTTTTTACAGAAAAAAAATATAAGTATTTCATCACTTTTATTAGGACTTGCATTTGCTACAAAGCTTAATGTGCTAGTAGTCTTCCCCTTGATACTTTTATATTTATATAGAAACTTTAAAGTTGAGGAAATATTTAAATATATCGTTATATCTTTTTTCATTTATTTTATTATCAATTCCCCCTTTATTTTCTCTGATGGTTTTAAGAATCTAGTTCTAATGAACGAGCAACAGTCACTACTCTTTTCCCTTTCTTTGGCATTCAATGAGGAAGTTAGGCTATTTGTAACTTTGTTCTTTTTATCTGTTCTTTATATAAGGTTTGCTTCTTATAAAAAGATTAATCTAGACTTGATGGATAGTTATCTAGCTTTATCATTTTCATTGTTAATCTTAACTATTTCACCTAGGCCTGGTTGGTACGTATGGATAGTTCCTTTCATCTCCATATTCTTAATTAAGTATTCCGATAAAAAAATTAAAAATAACACCAGTATTACATTAATATTCTGGCTGCTTAATATACTTTATATTGCCTATTTTGTTTTCTTTCATACAAATAAAGACATGGTAGACATCCTTTTATTTAATTCTCCTTTAGATATAAAGGTAGACAATTTATTATTTAAGGACTTCTTCTTTACTTTATTAGAGGTGGTATTAGTTGCAATGATGTATCGAATCTACTCTGAGGGTGTTAGGAGTAATAAGATTTATGACAAGAAAGACAATTTTTTGGTCTGCATATCTGGAGATAGCGGATCTGGTAAAACATATTTCCAAGATATTTTCAAGAAGATTATTGGGTCTTATGGTGTTTTCCTTGAAGGAGACTCCGAGCACAAATGGGAAAGAGACAATCCAAATTGGAAAAATATTACCCATCTAAACCCTAAAGCTAACTATCTTTATTCCCAGAATGAAAGTCTTAAAAAGCTAAAGATTGGAGAGTCTATTGAAAGAAGGGACTATGATCACAACACAGGCAAATTCACAGAATCAAATAGAGTTGATCCTAAGGACTTTATTTTTATTTCAGGACT
>Ga0209425_10002590_pt1 | contig 19957 bp, 23 predicted proteins | sample COG_05_FD_184749 | JGI IMG/M metagenome (GOLD analysis project Ga0209425, IMG submission 184749) | Pelagic Microbial community sample from North Sea - COGITO 998_met_05 (SPAdes) (version 2) | ecosystem: Environmental > Aquatic > Marine > Neritic zone/Coastal water | place: Helgoland, sampling...
TCTAGCAGGCTTTTGAATATTGGAAAGCATGCCTGTATGCTCTTCACTTAAATTTGGAGCTACCTGAATAAGTTCAGAAAAAACCTGCCTAAGATTATCTGCTAAAGCATCTAATTGAACGCTATCCTTTGAAGATTTATTCGACACTCTTTGAACTACAGCGCGATAATAGGGCTCTTTTTCTTTGTAGTCTAATATCTTAACACGATCAATTCCCTGGACAATTGCAGACTTGCTATTATCGGGCATATCGAAAACCTTAAGGACAACTGCAAGAGTGCCATATGAATACATATCACTAGGCTCAGGATCTTCAATTGATCCATCTTCCTGAGCGACGACTACTACATGTTTAGTCTTAGAAGAAAGCTCATTTATAAGTTTAAGTGATTTATCTCTACCGATATAAATAGGAATTACTTGCTGCGGGAACAGAACGGTGTTTCTTAATGGCATGACGGGATACGATTCCCCTTCATCAATTATATCTTCATTTATATTTTTTTTAATTTTGTCACTCATTTTAATCCTTATTAATAATATTATATAATACTATATACTCAAAAAATATACCAAAACACAGATTGTGCAATATTGGCATAATAATAGATTTATTTAGAATTTTTATCTGCCATAATGTACTATATATCTAGAATATGACATGATGTACAATTTTCTCTATATTCATGTGGCATTTTTTTGTTCTGGTATTTTATACCATTTTTAATAAAGTTTTGATTATTAGCATGGCAACTCATACAGCTAAGATCTGTCTTATTCTCAGTATGAAAGAGCAACGGTGAAAGTCTGGGCGCTTTCTTTCCATTTACAATAATAAGCGGGTATTGATCCTGTTCCATATTTTTTAAAATTATAGACCAAAAAATTAAAAGGCTAAAAAAAATAAAAGAAGTGATAATCATAAATGATTTGAAATTAAACAACCTTAGCTAATCTAGCTTGTTCATCAGCATGGTAGGAACTTCTAACAAGTGCTCCAGATTCAACTACAAGAAATCCCATTCTTAAGCCTTCCTGTTTAAAATATTGAAATTCATCTTCAGCTAAGTATCTAAATACTGGAAGATGTTTTTTTGTTGGCTGCAAATACTGACCCATAGTGAAAATTTCAACACCAAGATCAGCAACTTGCTGCATTGTATTGATTATCTCATCTTTTGTTTCACCAAGGCCAAGCATCATTCCTGTTTTAGTTCTCAAACCATATTTAACAGATTCCTTGAGCACATCAATGCTTCTTGACCATACAGCTTGCGCCCTAACCTGCTTACTAATTCTCTCAACACATTCAACATTATGAGAAAATATCTCGGGCTTAGCTCTAAAAACAGCTTGAAGCGCAGGGAGGTGTCCTTGAAAATCAGGTGTTAATACCTCTACAGTGCAGTTTGGTGCATTGCGATGGATTTGCTCAATTGTTTCTGCCCAAATTTCAGATCCAAAATCTCCTTTAAGGTCGTCGCGATCAACTGACGTAATTACAACATGTCGTAATTTCATTTTCTTAACAGCTAGAGCGGTTCTATAAGGCTCCATTGCATCAATTTTTAGAGGTTTGCCTGTTTTGACAGAACAAAAGCCGCATGCTCGTGTGCAAATATCTCCTAAAATCATTATTGTTGCTGTACCGCGGCCCCAACACTCAAACATATTTGGACATCTAGCCTCCTCGCAAACTGTGTGAAGGTTATTAGATGAAACAACGTCTTGAACAAATTTATATTCATCACCATACTCTATTTTAATTTTTGGCTTAAGAGTCGTTCGAGTTGATATAGATGGTTTCATATTAATTTGTTTTTTTTAGTGATACGCATATGATTACTAAAGGTTCTCTAGATTTGAAGATTCGATATATTTTTTGATCGCATTAATGAACTTTGCACCTCCAGAACCATCAATCAGGCGGTGATCAAAACCCAAAGAAAGATTCATCATGCTTTGTATTCCAATTGAATCTCCAGCACTATCTTCAATTACGACAACTCTTTTTTTAACAGCTCCTACTCCTAAAATACCAACATTTGGTTGATTAATAATTGGTGTACCAATAGTAACATCAAATACGCCAAAGTTAGATATTGAAAATGTTGATCCCGATAATTCATCTGGATTAATTTTTTTTAAGCGTGAGCGTGATGCTATGTCATTCAATGATCTGCACAATCCTAAAAAGTTTTTTTCTTCACAATTAGGTATCACGGGAACCATTAACCCGCCATCGAGAGCAACAGCTATTCCTAGATTTATATTTTTGTGATAGGTTACAGCAGTATTATTTATTGATGCATTCATCTCTGGAAATTCTTTTAAAGCCTTAATTACCGCATCAAGAATAAATGGTGTGTATGTTAGCTTAAACCCTTCGCTTTTTAAAAAAGAAGGGTCATGTTTTTCAATATAAGTTGCAATTTGAGTCATATTTATTTCATTAACTACATGAACATGAGCTGCAGTATCAAGGCTATTTTTCATATGATCAGCAATAATCTTTCTCATATTATCCATCTCTTCAGTGTGCGTGGCAGTAGCAAAAGAAATAGACCTTGGAGCTTTATCAACAGAAAGCTCTTTATCAAGATTGTTTGATTTAGCGTAGCTAAGAATATCTTTTTTTGTAACCCTGCCTTTTCGCCCAGTACCAATAATTTTACCAATATCTTCCATAGAAATATTTTTTTCTCTAGCAGCTTTCATTACCGCCCTTGTGACAAAACTAGTAGCCTTTTTAGATGAAACCTCTTTTTTAAAGCTTTCATTTTGTAAAACGTTATCATCTGCAGGACTCTTGGGTTTTTCTTGGGATTTTTTTTCTACAACCTCGTCTTCAAAAGAAACGCTTGGTGTGCTATTATCCTTATCATCAGAAATATCGGTCTCAATTTTTGCAATAGTTTTTCCGACATCAACAACCTCATTTACCTCTGCTAAAATTTCAATAAGCGTACCAGCCTCAGCGCAAGGAATTTCGGAGTCTACTTTATCCGTGCCAATTTCAAGAAATAGCTCATCTTTCTCAATAAATTCACCAACTTTTTTTCTCCATTCAAGGATCGTTCCTTCGGTAATTGATTCTCCCATCTTAGGCATAACTATTTCTACTATCATTAATACTCCATCAAATCGTTTATTGCGTCAACAATTTCCTCAGTTTGTGGAAGAACTTGAGACTCTAAAAAGTCACTATATGGTACATGGCAGTCTTTGGCAGCTACTCTCTTAATTGGACCATCAAGATCTTCAAAAAGGTTATCTGAAACTCTAGCTGAAATTTCTGCCCCTATTCCCCCGGTCAGTAAATCTTCATGAACAATTAATAACTTACCAGTTTTTTTAACTGATCCATAAATAGTTTCCCAGTCTATAGGGTTTAGTGTTCTTATGTCAATAAGATCAGCTTCCCCTATTTCAAGGTTTAATATTTTAATCGCATCAATACATTTTTGAACCATAGCCCCCCAGGTGACAATAGTAAAGTAATCTCCTTCTTGCACAAGGTTTGCTTTACCGAACGGAACGAGGAAGTCTTTATTTGGTTCAGGCGTAGAAGCATACCCTTGACGGTACAATCCTTTGTGTTCAAGAAAAATAACAGGATCTTCCATTCTCAATGCTGTTTTTAAAAGACCTTTAGCATCAGCAGCATTCGATGGGTAAGCGACTCTAATACCAGGCATGTTAAAGAAATAGCTATCAATTGATTGACTGTGATACAACCCTCCATGAATATACCCTCCAACAGCAACCCTAATAACCAAAGGACATGTCCAGCTACCCTTGGACCGGTAACGCATACAAGCAGCTTCATCTCTGATTTGCATCATAGCTGGCCAAATATAATCTCCAAATTGAATTTCAACGCAAGGCTTCCAGCCCGTAACCGCAAGCCCGATAGCTGTACCTACTATAGATGCTTCTGCTAACGGTGAATTAAAAACGCGATCTTTTCCGAATTTTTCTGTTAAACCTTTAGTCGCTGTAAACACTCCACCTTTTGGATCTGCAATATCTTCACCGTATACAATTATTTTACTGTTAGTATCCATTTCTTCAGATATTGCGTGGTTAATTGCATCTACCAAAACAATTTTATCGCTTATAGTATTTGGAGGCATTTCTTCCACAGAGATGGGCTTTGCATATAAATGATCAAACGCAGAGCTAGGGCTTGGATCAGCTTGGTTTTGTACCCACTGAATTGATTCTTCGATGTAATTATCAATCTCTAAATTAATAGCGGAAATTTCTTTTTTTGTAAAAACTTTTGCTTTTAAACATTCATTCTCAAATTTTTTAATTGGGTCTCGCTTCAAATCAGATTCAAGATCCTCTTGAGATCTATACTTACGTTGATCGTCAGATGAGGAATGTGAAAGAAGCCTCACTACATGCGAAACAACAACCGAAGGACCTTTTCCTTTTCTTGCGCGACTAATTGCTTGATTAAAAGCCAGGTTAGTTTCAAAAAAATCAGTGCCATCCACATCAAATTTTGATAAATTTTTATAACCTGAAACCATATCAAATACTGAGCTACCAGAGGTCTGTTCTGATATGTGAACACTTATAGCATATTCATTGTCTTGTATGTGAAAAATAACTGGAAGCTTTTCACGGCTTGCCCAATTTAGGGCTTCATGAAATTCTCCTTCACTTGTACTACCTTCTCCTGAAGAAACGTACACAATCTCTTTTTTATTATCCCATTTTCTTGACATAGCGCTTCCTACTGCTTGCAAAAATTGGGTTCCCGTTGGGCTCGATTGACTTACTATTCTTAAATCTTTATGACCATAATGTTGAGGCATTTGTCTGCCACCTGAATTCGGATCAGAGTCTTTAGCTAGAAACGATAAAAGTTGTTCTTTTCCAGTCATACCAAGCCCTAGGCATAAGGCGGCATCCCTATAGTACGGATAAGCCCAATCTTTAGAAGAATTCATGTTGTTAGCGGCAGCCAATTGTGCAGCTTCATGTCCAGAACAGCCAATATGAAAAAAAGCTTTTCCTTGTTTCAAAAGAGCCATTTCTTTTTCATCTAATTTTCTTGCGATAACCATATTGCGATATATTTGTAATAATTGTTTTTTTTGAAACCCTTTAAGCTTAGACATTATATAGCGACCTGTCTGCTTTCGGGCAAAAAGATATTATTATTAAATGCTTCAACTATTTCAAATTTTACATCCTGCATATTTTGTGGAGCTCCAAGCAACTTTTCCATTGAAGTTACTTTGCAATTAGCAATTCCACAGGGAACTATTCTTTTAAAAAATCTTAAGTCTGTATTTATATTTAATGAAAATCCGTGCATTGTAACCCATCGAGATATCTTTACACCTTGCGCTCCGATTTTTTCATCATTAACCCATACCCCTGTTAAGCCTTTTTTCTGATGGGCGGCAATCTTAAATACACTAAGACATTCTATTAATATATTTTCTAAGATTCTCATAAACCATGAAATATTTTTCTCAAAATTGTTAAGGTTTAATATTGGATACCCTACAAGTTGCCCTGGTCCATGAAATGTAATGTCACCACCTCTTTCAACATTAAAAACCTTCACGTCTGAATTGTTTTTATCAAGCAGGTTGTCTTGGCTTGCATTTTTACCGAGTGTAAATACTGGCTCATGCTCAACAAGAATAAGTGTATCAGGCTCATTGCCTTTTAATACATCTGCATGAAAATTTTTTTGAAATTCCCAAGAGGGCTTATAGTCCATTTTTCCAAGGTCTAGTATATTTATTTTATTTTTCATTTTCCAATGAAACTTAAAAATTCAGCTCTAGTTTCATTTGACTTTCTGAATTGACCGAGCATTGCAGATGTAGTTGTAAAACTATTTTGTTTAGTAACACCCCTCATTTGCATACAGAGGTGTCTTCCTTCCATAACTACCGCTACCCCTGTTGGCTTCAAAGTTTCTTGAATGGTGTCAGCTATCTGATGCGTAAGGCGCTCTTGAACCTGAAGTCTTCTAGAAAACATATCAATAATTCTTGGAATTTTTGATAAACCTATAACTTTTCCACTTGGTATATATCCAACGTGGGCTCTTCCAAAAAAAGGAACCATGTGATGCTCGCACATTGAAAAGAACTCAATATCTCTAACAACAACCATATCGTTACAGTCTTCTTCAAATATTGCATTGTTAATAATTTCATCAATGTTTGCTGTATACCCTTGCGTGAAATAATCCCAAGCTTTAGCAGACCTTAAAGGGGTTTTCAGAAGACCTTCTCTGTTTTTATCTTCTCCGATTGATTCAATTAAATTTGAAGTTATTTCTGATATTTTTTCAATTTTATTTTTCATTTTTTTCCTTAAAAAATTTCTTATATACCCACAATGAAAGAGCGATTATTAAAGTTTTCATTCTTTATGAATCGGAATTTTATCTTTAAGTAAAAATATTATACCGTATATAATTGGCGTATCAATAAATGCGATTAACATTTTGAATAGCCACCCATCCATTATGCCGTTGAATATCTGTCTAGCATCCCAAACTCCGATAAAGAGGATGCAAATGACTAGGGAAGTATCAACTAACTGCGACGCAATAGTTGATCCATTATTTCTTAACCAAAGGTGTTTTCCTTTTGTTAATTTTTTCCAGAAATGGAAAATCCTAACATCTATAAATTGAGCAATTAAATATGCAATCATTGATGCAGCAATTATTCTCCATGCATTCCGAAATACAACATTATAAATATTATCGTTCACAACTGAATCTGGAATTGCAGTAAACTCACCTCCGAGCCATAGAAAAAACAGGACAAAAATTGAGGCCACAAAACCCGAGATGACTACTCTATTTGCTTTTTTTTGACCGTACAGCTCTGAAATAAGATCAGTTACGAGAAAAGTGACCGGGTAAGGAAGTATTCCTGCAGATACTATAAAAACCTTAAAGCCTAAGTCAACAGTAACAAATTTGTTAGCTATTAAATTACATGTAACTAGCGATGCTATGAAGATTGCTGATAGAAAATGGTAAAAATATTCCCTAGTATTGTCGCTATTCTTAACCATAATAATCGGTGAATATTGTTGGTGTTTCTCTTAATCTTATTCTATGCAATTTAACATTAAGTAATCTAGGTTGAATTTGCTTCCACATAAATTTTACCAAATTTTCTGAACTTGGCTGCCTATCTTTAAACCAGTCAACTTCAACATCAAATTGACTGTGGTCTAAAAGATCTATTACATGCGTATTGACAATTTTCTTTAAATGACCAAGATCAACTAAAAATCCAGTTTCTTCATTGATTTCACCGGTTACCATTACTTCAAGGGTGTAGTTATGACCATGAATTTTTGAGTCCGGCCCAAATACTTCCCAATTTTTTTCCTGAGACCATTCTTTGTGTCCATACTGGTGAGCAGCATTAAAATAAAAAACTTTTGTTAGATATGGATTACTCATTCTTTAACTCATTTTTTTAAACAATTAATTTACTATTTTATGAGGAAGCGCTCATAGAATTATTATCAAATTTTTTTCATTAAAAGTAAATATACTAGTTTAAGGCTTTTTTAACAAGACTCTCAATATTCTTAACAATCGAAGTATCTGATAAAATAATATTGCAACCTGAAGATTTGAGCTCATCGTTTGATTTCTTTATAATTTTTGACACGTACCCAATAATAAAAATTTTTGAATTTAATCTTAACTCAGCAATAAATCTTGTATTGCCAAAATCTGCTACATTTAAATCTACAACGGCTATGCTATAATCATCTATTTCTTTACAATAGCTTTCAAAAAAACTGACCCCTAAATCAAGGCTAACAAGTTTTTTCGAAATTGCAGTAGCCTTTTGAAAGTCCTGAACAAAAATTGCAATTTTATTCATGGGTTTAATTTTGGAACTAGAGACCAATTAAATTCCTCGGAATTGTTCAATGATTGATATTCTCTTTCAACTTCACTCATCTCAATTTTAAGTCTTTTTATATTTATAGATCTATGCTCGCCTTCATAGTCTAAAAACTTAGCTTGCGATTTTTTTAATAAATTTTTTGCTCCAACCATATTACCATTCTTCAAATGGACAAAACTAACAGATAATTGAATTAACCCTTGAATGAATTTTCGATCTTTTAAATAATAATCTGACCAGAGATCTTCCCATACTTCATGAGCGTCGTAATATTTTCCATCTTGAAACTCTTTTTTCCCTTTATTATACAATGCATTTATTTTGCTTAAGTCATCCATGTGTCTATTTTTTATCTAAAAGCGTTGAAATTTCACTGGAAACAAATGCATGAAAATCTTTGCCTTGCCTAACAATATATCTAAGAGACTCTAGATACACTACATCGTGTTCATTTTTTATTAAATCCTCTGCTAGTTCAATAAAAAAATTTCCACCATTTTTAAAGTAAAAAGAAATTTCTTTTTCAACATTATTGTCAATTACAATTTTATTTTGACGATAATGATTTTTTATCCAAAAAGAAATTTCTCTCTTATAACCCTCCAACCTAACATACTCACCATTCCAAAAACGATGTGCTGAAGTAAAATTTATAGTTTTTGATTTATTATTTCCAATGCGGAGATTGCAATTAACACCTGAATTAACATGAGGCTCTGGTAGGGGTTTTTTACATATCTCCTTAAGCAGACAGCGAGTATAGGGCCATGTATTATTTATATCTCTATTAAATATATTTGATCTAAATAGATGAAAAGAAAATTTTCCGAGTCTCTCAAAATCCTGCAAAGCAACTTCGACCAATGCCTCAAAACCACCTAGACCATTATCGCTGACCCATTGAAGCCTTGCAGCCTCTGTTTCAATATTTTCAGGAATTCCAGATTGACAGGCATCCTCAAGATCTGAAACAAAAACCGACAAACCAATCCCATTTTTTGCTATTTTATCTAAGATTGATTGATCGTCATCTCTTTTTGGAAACTCTTCAGATTTTAATTCCATGAATTCTAAAAGTTTTTTTGAATATTCTGAGCGATTATCACCAATGATATTTTTTAGAGCGTTAAGAATAATAATAGGGTGATCAAATGATAAACCGTCAAAGTCTGAACGCACACACCTATCAAAGTATTCTTTGATTTTTTTTAAAAGCATGAATTATCTATTTCTTTTTCTTAGGTGCATTAAGATCAAAAAAGATGCTAAAAGAAAAACCTGTCATTCTAGAAAATTCTGATGGCAATCCAGAGTTATTGTCTTTTTTGGGCTTATTTGAATACCTGTTATAGTTTTGCTCAGAAAATGGATCCCATTTAGTGTTAAAAATATCAGTTATTGGAATTGAAGATGAGTCATGAAAATATCCAAATTCTACACCCCATCGTGGATTAGACTGAAGTCCGTATAAAAAACCAAAGCGATTGCTTGTGCCTCCCGTTATGCCTTTTTGAATAGACATCATGCGAAAACCAAGCCACCTTGATTTAAGAAAATTAGTTTCAGTTTTCTTGGTCTTAAATTTATAATAAGTAACATCTAAATTATAATTTGGGTTTAAAGACCACGCTAAATTAAGCATATCCCATTTATTTTTATTTTTATAAAGCAAACGACTGTAGTCTATCCCTGAACCATAAATAGGAAGACCAACCCTTAGCCCTAGTTCGCTTTTATCAGATATACCCACTCGATACCATAAGAAGGGGGCTATATTTTCAACTGAAAGAGCATAGCCTTTTTTAGCCTTGCCGGTTTTAGGTAGATGAGGGTTAATTACTGGATGAGAGGCGCAAGAAAATAGCAGGAATAAGAAGCACAATACAACTACACGATATATTGAAAGAGTATTACTTCGAAATGAATAAATTAATATCAAAAATCAGATGTTATTTTTTAGCCAATCTGTGGTTACTGATTTTGGTCTAGTGATAGGTAGTCGAAGTGCTCTATTTATTACAATTTGCGATATAATCCCCATTGCTCGAGACAAGCTAAATAATACTGTATAATAATTGAATTCTTTTAATCCGTAATAATATAGCAATGAACCAGAAGCAGCATCAACATTTGGCCAAGGATTCTTTGCTTTGCCGTGCTCTTTTAGTACTGAAGGCGCAACTTCAAATAAAGCCTTAACAATACCAAAAACATCATCATTATGTATATTTTCTTTTCCAAAATTCATAAATGCTGTAAACCTAGGATCAGGACATCTTAAAACGGCATGTCCATAACCAGGTATTAATCTTCCATCGTTAAGTCTTTTCCAGCAAAATTCTCCAAGGTCTTCATTTGATGGTTTTCCTTTAAAATGATTTCTTATTTCAAGAACAAATTTCAAGCACTCTTGATTCGCTAAGCCATGTAAAGGTCCAGCCAAACCATTAAATCCAGCGCCAACCGCAAGAAAAGGAGATGCCAAAGATGAAGCAACTGTAAGCGAACTGAATGCGCTTACGTTTCCACCTTCGTGATCAGAATGAAGCATTAAATACAATCTCATAAGTTTTTTGAAATCATCGCTATCATTAACTCCTAGCATATGAGCAAAATTTCCACCCCAATCCAAATTTTGATCAGGCTCAATTCGTTCTTTTATATTTTTATGCTTTCTGTAGATCGCTGCAGCAATGGTAGGTAGAGCCCCGATTAAGGTTAAACCGTCTTCCAAGACCCATTTCCAATAATCCTTCTTAGGTGTTCCTTCATTAAATTTTTCTACAAATACGCTTTCAATTCTCATAGTTTGTATTGCAATTGAAAGCATAGTCATTGGGTGAGAATTTTCAGGCATTGCATCAAGTACTTTCCAAACATAATCTGGAACAACTCTATGTTCTATTAATTGATTCTGCAAATCAGATAATTGCTCATGATTAGGCAGGTCGCCTGTCAATAAAAGATAAAAGACTTCTTCTGGTAAAATATTTGTAATATTCAATATAGAGTGTCCGCGAATAATTAGCCCCTCATCAGCTGAAACAGTTGATGTATCACAAATTAAACCTTTAACTCCCCGCATTCCTTTAGCAGCTTGAGATGCGGTTACATTGCTAATTACCTTGTCGCCATTTTGATCTAAAACTTGCTTAAGATCTTCTTGCCATAAAGGAATCTTTTTTGCTAGCTGTTCTTGAAGCATTATTGTCCTAATAAATAAAGATAGATTTTTAACATATTAATTTATAAATAAATAAACTATAAAATTTGCTCTATTAACTGAAAATTTTAATATAATCATCAAAAGAGCTCAATACTCCATCCGCAACTTCGCACACCTTCTCCCTGAAGACATTTTCAGTAAAAGCATAGAAATTTGATAATTTTCCAGAATTTTTAAGTAAATAATCATTATAGCCATCACCAATAGCATGTATTTCGATCCCAAAAAAGAGAGTTTCAAGGTGGGTTTTATAAGCTCAATTCTTCAACTTAATGATTCTTTAAAATTGATTTTTCCAGACATTCTATAATTTGCTATACCTTCTATTATTCTATCATGGATTTATAGTTTTCTTGTTTATCAATACAAGTCTGAGCTAGAACATCAAGGGATTCTTTCGATATAAACGTACTATAAAATCAATAATTATATAGTCAGCCTGAGACATGCCTCAGTTATTTGCGATTTTCTAAATTATACTGTAGATAAAAATATTCTTCAAGCTTGTCTATCATTTTTTCTACAGTAAAGTTTTGAGCTATGTGCCTTTTTGCAGCAGAGCACCAATTAGCAATTTCATCTGATTTATGGTTTTCAATAGCAAATTCAATTGCTTGAGTAATTGCATTAATTCTCAGCGGTTCAAAGATATACCCTGTTTTCATATGATCCATCAGCTCTGGAACTCCATTAACATTGGCAGCCAAAACTGGTCGCCCAAGGGCCATTCCCTCCATGACAACATTTGGCATGCCTTCTTGTCGTGACGGCATTATGACAAAGTCCGCTGCTTGAAGAATTGATTCAAGGTTTTCTTGAAAACCTATAAGCTTGATTTTATCTGTAAGGTTATTTTTTTTAATCTGATTATTCAATTGATCTTGATCTTTACCTGTTCCAGCTATGAGAATACTAAAAGATTTTGAAGTATTTTTTACTTTAGAAGCTGCTTCAATTAGTAAATCAAAACCTTTTTGTCGAGTTAACCTTCCAGCAGCAACAAAAACTAAGCTATCTTTATCAATGTCCCATTTTTTTCGAAGGTCATAAATACTAAGTGATTTTCTTAATTTTAAACCATTGTAAATGACTGCGGTCTTTTTTTTGTCCATCCAAGGAAAATCATTATAAGCTTTTTGAATAGATTTTGAATTTGTAATTATTCCATCAACAATGCTTATGGTTTTTTTATACTTCCATTTGTTTGAAAATAATTGGATCCCATTTCTAGCAATTATAACTGGAACTTTTGCAAGTCTTGCTGCAATACCCGCGACTCGAATGTCTTTATTAAGGTTAAGTACTATTACATCAATTGAGTGTTCATGTAATATTTTTTTTGTATGCCATATTTTAAAGAGGTTATAATCAGCATAAATATTCAAGGGGAGTGTTTTTAAATCTGCTTTTTGAGCTCTAAGAAGAAACTCTGAATTTGCTTTTCCAGATAGAATTACGTTATGGTCTCGCTGCTTCAAGCCAGCAGCAGCTGTTATCATCCATTTTTCACCGCCGCCCCACTTTTGAGAAGAAATTGAATTGCTAAAAAAAATATTGAGTTTTTTCACGATCTTTTAATCAAACTGTAAGTCATATAATCTTCTATATATTCCATTCTTTTCAAACAAGGATTCATGTGAACCTATTTCAGCAACTTTGCCCTTTTCAATTACTATAATTTTATCTGCATTTTGAACTGTTGATAGCCTATGAGCTATTATAAGAGCTGTTCTATCTTTCATCAGCGAGTCAATTGCCATCTGAACCTTCTTTTCTGACTCAGTATCTAATGCTGAGGTAGCTTCATCTAAAATTAAAATAGAAGGATTCTTTAATAAAGCGCGCGCAATTGCTATCCGTTGTTTTTGACCTCCCGATAACTTTACACCTCTTTCACCTACTATCGTATCAAATCCATCAGAAGTATTTTCAATAAATTCAAGAGCATTTGCTGCTCTAGCTGCTTCTATTACTAAATTTTCAGATTTTTCTGGTTGAGCATACGAAATATTGTTTTTTATAGTATCGTTAAATAAAATCACCTCCTGCGTTACAATGCCCATGTTATTTCTCAAGGAAGAAAGTGAAGTGTTTTTTATATCATTACCATCAAGAATAATTTCTCCTTTGGTAACATCGTAAAACCTGGGAATTAAGTCAGCTATCGTAGATTTTCCAGAACCACTTGGACCTACTAAAGCGACTACTTCTCCTTTATTGATTTTAAAGCTTACGTTTTCTAAAACTGGCCCACTTCCTTCAAAATACTCAAAATGCACATTTTTGAATTCTAGTGAATTTTTAAATTTGCTAATTTTAATTGGATTTTTTATCTCGATTATTTGAGGTTCGGTATCAAGAAGCTTAAAAATACGCTCTGCTGAGGCAGCGCCAGCTTGAATCTTAATGTTTACATTGCTCATTTGCTTGATTGGGCCTAAAATTGCAAATAATATTAAAATGAATCGAATGAAATCCTCAGGAATTAATCCCTTTGCAAGAATAACCTCAGATCCACCGTACCAAAGTAAAATTACACCTATGACCACTCCAAAGCTTTCAGTAATTGGGGCAGCAATTAAATCAAGTCGCGCTCGTTTCAAATGCAAATTCAGATAATTTGCTGTTTCTTTCGAAAATTTTCTTATTTCTTCTTTTTCATTAACAAATGCCTTTACAATTCTTATTGAGCCAAGTGTTTCACTTAAAATTTGCATAATATGCGAAATTTTCTTTTGCGTTCTTCTTGATTTCCTTCTAATACTTTTTCCAATTATAATTATTGCAATGCCAGCTAGAGGAATGATAATTATAGCAATCAATGCCAACTTCCAGCTTATAATAAAAAGTAGAGTTGAAAATGTCAAAATATTTATTGGTTCAACGAATAGTTTTTGAAATGCAATAGATAAAGATCCTTGCAGTTGCTCAACATCATTAATTATTGTTGATGTTATTGAGCCCGTTTTTTCTTTATGAAAATAGCCTAAGGATAATCCTTGAATATGAATGTAAAGACGGTCTCTAATATCTTTAACGATATTCAATTGAACCATATATAGAAGTATATTTTTAAGGTAAAGAAAAATATTTTTAATAAAAAACACAGAGAGTATTGTTAAGCACAAAACTTTTAATGATTCATACGGCGTTTCTCTGAGTATCGCAAGGTTTGTCCAGTACTTTAAAGCTTCATTCGGTGTTAAGGATTCTTTTGCTGCCCATTCAGACTGGGCTATCAGTATTGAATCAAAGTCTAATAATATATTATTAATTAAGGTAGCTGTAAGCCATATTGAAATACCGTTAAGAAAAACAAAAAATAATGCACATATCGATGAGAGTATAATAAAAGGCCAATATGAGAGCATTAATTGACCCATGCGTTTAAAAATTGATTTAGACATTAATCATAATTTATTTTTTAGAACGTAGAAACAAGAAGGAATATAATAGTAAAATTAAATAGAAAATTCATGGTTTCATTTTATCATTTTTTATAAATCATTTTTATATGCAGGATACCCGCTTCTTTAAAAGGTGATCCAGATTCTACAAATCCAAGATTTTCATAAAATCCTATCGCAGATTCTTGGCTGTTCAAATAAATGATTTTATTTTTTGGAATTTCATTCAAAATAAAATTATTTAATCTTCTTCCAATTCCTTTATTTCTATAATCCTTTAAAACTGCAAATCTTTCAAGCTTTATTTCTAATCCTGATTTTCTCCACCTTGCAGTTCCAACAGGCCTGTTATTTAAAAAAGCAATAATGTACTTAGAAGTCTTTTCGTATGAATCAATTTCAATTTTTTTTGAAATTTTCTGCTCTTCAATAAATACTTTTTTGCGTATTTTAAGTACTTCTTGATATTCATTTGAAGTATCTACCTGCTTTATTTTTAAATCCATTATTTGAATTTCGGTTTTATTAATTCTTTTATCAACTATTTCTGAAGCTTGTAAAGAAATAAAAAAAATTACTAATTTCACTAATGCGAAGTAAAAATAAATATATACTAGTTGTTGGTGATAGGGTGCTTATTAGACCTGATAAAGGTGAGAAAAAATCTAAAGCTGGTTTATATCTTCCACCTAGCGTTATTGAAAAACAAGAAATATTGAGCGGAGTAATTGTAGAAGTAGGCCCTGGAATACCCTTAGGAAGCCCTGAAGAAAACATTGAGGAACCTTGGTCAAATAATGATAACCACTCTGTAAAATACATACCAACCCAGGCAGATATAGGCGATATGGCTTTATTTTTAAATAAGGCATCGATTGAAATAAAAATAGAGAATGATGACTATCTAATAGTTCCTCAGTCAGCAATTTTGATTTTAATCAGAGATGACATTAATAGCTTAGCCGATAAATAATCATCAAAATAAACACATAATTCATACGGAGTGAGCTTTGAAGAACATTTAAAGTTGTTTAATATTTTTCAATTTAATAGTTTTGATGAAATTGAAAGTTTTGCAACTGCAAATTTACCTAAGCCTTCTCTAGAGGAATTAAAATTTCTCAATCAGCGCGAAAAAGCTGATCCATCATCAAGTTTCATAGATAATTTAAAGTTTTATACTGCTATTGGTAAATCAGAAGCACTGCAATCAATAATACTTTCAGAGAGATATGGCTCCTATGTATCTAGTAGTAATTTTATCCTAAAAAATTTAAATGGGGTAAAAAAAATACTAGATATCGGTTGCAGTATTGGATATTTGACAAGCTATTATGGATTAAAAAGTCCAAAATCAACATTTATTGGAATTGATTTTTCAATAGAATCTATTAAAAAAGCGAACACTGTAAAGAAAGAGCTAAATCTTAAAAATGTTGATTTCGTTAATGGAGATATGAATAGCATAAAATACCCTGATAAACACTTTGAATTAATAGTTGATACTCAAAGTATTTACTACTCGAAAGATTATTTAAAAACCTTTAATCATTTAAAAAAAAACTTATCGGATAATGGAAAATTGATTACTGTGCCAGGACTTGGTGAAAAAGAACTGATCAAACAATATATTGATCAAATACAAACTTCTGGTCTCTTAGTACATGATTTTAGATTCATAAAAACTATAAATCTTGGTGAAACAGAATACCTACCAACAATTACTTGTGGCCTTAAAAAACCAAAAGAAAAAGTTGACACCAACCACATTATTAATAGGCTTTTCGATTCATTTTAAATAGCTATTGAAATAGAATTAAAAACCATCATCCCTTACTGTGATTGATACAGGGCAGTGGTCTGAGCCTATTACATCGTCATGAATATCAGCATCTTCAATATTAGAAATAAATGACTCATTGACAAAAAAATAATCTATTCTCCAACCAACATTTCTTTGTCTTGCGCCAAAACGATATGTCCACCATGTATACCTTTCGGGTTCACTGTGAAAATGTCTAAAAGTATCTATCCACCCCGACTTTATGTATTGATCCATCTTTTCTCTTTCAATTGGCATAAATCCAGATGTTTTTATATTATCTTTAGGTCTCGCAAGATCGATAGGGTAATGAGCAGTATTCCAGTCACCTGTTACAACAACGTTAGATCCGCTCTCAACTTGTTCATTAATTATTGGTAACAATTCATCATAAAAATCTAATTTATAATTCAACCTAATTTCATCCTTTTGGCCATTAGGAAAATATATATTATACAATAAAAAATTCTCATGTTCTGTTACAAGAACCCTACCTTCAGAGTCAAACCTATCTATTCCAAGGCCTTTTTGAACATAATATGGCTCAACTTTTGAAAAGGTTGCAACCCCGCTATAGCCTGGCTTTTCAGCTGAATGCCAATAAGTATGATAACCATGATCTTTAATTAATGATGATCCAAGCTGCTCTACTTTAGCTTTTGTTTCTTGGATACAGATAATATCAGGATCTTCATTTTCAATCCATTCTAAAAACCCTTTTTTTTCAATCGCCCGCACTCCGTTCACATTCCATGAAAATATTTTCATAACTTATTTTACTCCATAATCAGAATAGTAATTTATTTAAACAATCCTTAATAGTAAATTTGGCACATAAATTATTTATATTAACAGAAATAAAATTATAAAATAAGCATATGAATACTGATCAAGTTCGAAGCTTAATTCAGAAAGGTATTAAAGATTCTTCTGTAGAAGTAATTGATACCACTGGAACAAGCGATCATTTTAGCGTCATTGTTATTAGCGATAGCTTTAAAGGGCTTTCATTAATTGAACAGCATCAGATGGTTTATAAATCAGTTGGTGACTACATGACAAAAGAAATCCATGCACTTGAAATTAAAACCTCAACAAAAGATGCATTAAAAACAAAGCGAGAAATATAAATGGACCTAAGTGAAAAAATAAAATCAGATATTAATGAAAATCCCATAATCCTTTATATGAAAGGAACTAAAGACATGCCAATGTGTGGATTTTCAAATCAAGTAGTTCAGATACTAAATCACTACGGTATAGAGTACAAGGATGTGAATGTTTTGACTGATCCATCTATAAGAATTAAGCTTTCTGAACAATCTGGCTGGCCAACTATTCCGCAGTTATTTGTTAAAGGAAAATTAATCGGTGGTGCTGATATTGCTATGGAGCTGCATCAAAACGGGGACCTTTTAGATGTTCTTGACGTTTCTGAAAATTAAGATATAACGCTTGGTGGTTTGGTACTAAGTCTTATAATTTTGCCATCTGTATTTAACTCTGGCCCGTTCGTCTAGTGGTTAGGACTCAGGATTTTCATTCCTGCAACAGGGGTTCGATTCCCCTACGGGCTACAATTTTTTAAATCATTAGATACATCATCTTAATGAATATTCCTTACCATCCTTTACTTGTACATTTTCCAATTGGATTCGTTTTTGCAGCATTAATACTTCATACTATATATCTAATTAAGCCAAATTGGACATGTAGAGTTGTAAGTATTTGGTTAACTGGTTTTGCTGCCACCTCTTCTCTTTTGGCATCTATCAGTGGTCAATTAGAATATCAGAAAGCACTATCTCAAAACTATTCAACTGATATATTAAAAACTCTTGAAACACATCAAATAATGGGGAATGTAATTACGTGGACTTTAATAGTTTTTGTAATTATTTGGTTAAATATCTTTTTTAAAAAAATGGATGATAAGAGAATTGATTTTTTTGCATTTGTAGTTTTACTATTCCTGGTAGGCGGAATAACATTTACTTCTTATTTGGGGGGTACCCTAGTATGGGAATACGGTGTAGGAATTAAGTAAGCTATCTAAAGTCTTTTCCTCTTTTTAAATAAACATAAAATGATTTATAGGTATGCGATGAAAATAATCCATACCCTCCTTTTATATTTGATCCTGGCAGGGTATATATATTATTGCCCAATGGATCTCCTTTAAGATAATCATAGAAATTCATATCTGTGGCTTGAACTGTAATTAGCTGAAGTCCAAAATAATTAAAATACAGCCAACTCATTCGGATTGGACCTTTTTCAACAGACCAAACAAAAGGATTTTCTCTCGACGGGTTATTATTAGAATCTCTTAAATATGGACCTTTCCAAATTATGTTCACGAAACTTGTATCATAAATTAAATTAATAAAAGTAGAGTCACGTCGTCCATTCCAATTATAATCGTAATAGTCATCATTTGTGCCTGGCTCTAATCCCATCAAATCTGTTTCTAAGCCATAAGTAAGCGTTCTGACAAGTTTAGAAGACTCATCTATTTCAAAGTCCAAGGCAAACATGGGGTATGAAGCGAAGCTTCCAGTAAAACAATCTCCGTAATTGTATTCTAGAGTATCAACTTTCGAAAGTATTGGATCTCCATTTAAATCTACATTGTCAGTATCAATAACTTTTATTGGCAGTGATGTTCCATCACCACAGTTATAATTTTTTAAATCTGTTTCTGAATCAATATTTAAAGATTTGGGGATGGTGGTTTCTGATGTGAGAACTTTATCGTTTATCTTGACAGAGAGCTCATAATTAATTCCTGCCTTAAATACTACCGATTGGTCAGTTTGATATCTTCCCGGCCTTCCAGAAACCGGTGAAGCGATGTGATTCTGACCATCACCGCTAATTGTAATATTTGCGTTACTTATCCATAATGTATTTGCATCAACTTTTTCATCTATTGCCGATGAGCGTGAAACAAAAATAGTGTCATCTATCATAGGCATATCGCCTGATATATTGCCAAAAACAACATATTGCTCGACGTAAGGAGATTCGGGATCATTAAATTCTTCACAGCCAATAAATACTGCAATTGTTAGAAAAGCCAAGTGATGAAATTTTCTCATTAAAAGTTCCACGTTATTCCAATCGTGGGTATTATAGGAAACAGACTAACTGGCTTTCTTTGAATTCTTGCCTCATCATCTTCATCAACGTTAGGCTCACCTTTATCGGCTCTTTTGTTGCCATTTTTATCATGTTTTCTTGCATCCCAGTCACCATCATCATCTATTCCATTATTAGTATCTCCCAATGGATATGTATATGTGAAAACATTTTCACGATTATAAGCATTTATTACTTGCATAAAGAGATCAAATTTTCTTCCTTTAACGTTGAAGTGGCGGACTGCGCCTAAATCCAATCTATGATAGGAAGGATATCTTCCACCGTTACGTGTAGCTGGGATTTCAACATAATTTTGCTGGGGCTCTCCAGGAAGGTTTTGTAAAAAATAACCATTTATCGGGGTGAAGGCTTGTCCGCTTTGTAGTGTAAATTTGACATTATACTCCCATTTTGGGCTTGCTTGATAATTAGC
>Ga0209425_10002594_pt1 | contig 19943 bp, 14 predicted proteins | sample COG_05_FD_184749 | JGI IMG/M metagenome (GOLD analysis project Ga0209425, IMG submission 184749) | Pelagic Microbial community sample from North Sea - COGITO 998_met_05 (SPAdes) (version 2) | ecosystem: Environmental > Aquatic > Marine > Neritic zone/Coastal water | place: Helgoland, sampling...
GTCCAGTGTTTGCGGTCGGTCCTGCTCCCCTGTGAACAAAACACGACGTCAGTCAAATTGCCATTACGAAGAATAAAAATAAGCTCACCGGCTCGACGTCCCGGGTCACGAGGTAGAGCCTGTCGCCCTCCGCGTCGCTGCCGATTGGAAACGAAAAGTTTGGGTTACCCATCGAGCAGAACCGGGCGTTTGTCGGCAGCGTGTGCACCGTGCAGAAGGGTACGCCGTCGGCGTCGGCGCCGAACTCGGCGAGGTGGCGCTCGTCCGCGAACTCGAGCAAGCCGTTCCAGTGCGATTCCCTCTCTCGCGGCGGCGGCGGTTCCTCCGCGTTTTGCACAGCTGTGTTCATCACACCCTCGGCACCCCCGTCGGCACCCCCCACCGTCGCCGGCGGCTTGATCCTCGGCGCGCGGCAGAGGCTGAACTTGGTTATGCCTCCGAACGTTCCCGGGAATGGCGGCAAGGAGTGGGCGCGTACCATCGCGCCGTCGTCGATGTCTCGGAGGCAAACCTCGAAGGTCCGCGGGTCCTCGTCCCGCCGCTCGGTTCCGTCGCACGCTATGAGCATGGCGAGCACGCGGTCGTCGAGGATGAGGTCGCTGAGGCAGCACGGCTCGAACGTCCGCTCCAGCACCTCGCTCGGCGGCTTTGGATCATCATCGGAGGAGGAGGAGGAATCGGCAGCTGAGGAAGAACGATCGCCGAGGTCCCAGAACCAGTGCGACTCCACGTTGCTCTGCGCGGGCCACTCCTCGTCGAACGGCCCGCCGCCGTGGACAATCTTCACCACGATCCGCCGAAAGTCGAACGCGAACGCGGGCGCCGAGTGGTCCCGGGCCGCCGCGTCCGCCTCCACGTCCTCCCACGACATCCACCGCCGTCCTCCCCGTTCGCTCCCCGTTCTCTCACCCCTTCGTTTCCTCACCGCGAGGTCCATCCCGAGCCCCGCGCTGGCGCCGTCGAGGTACACCGGCTCGTGTATGGGCTCGATGTGCCGCGTCGGCTCCGGGTGCCGCAGCACGTGCAGGCACTCGCCGGTCTCGCAGCTCCACACGCGAGCGGTACAATCGTCCGAGGCGGTGAGAATGCGCCCGCGTTTTTCATTCCACTCGCGGCAGTGAAGAATGATGGAGGATACACAATCGGTGTGTCCGACGAGCTTGCGGCGGTGGATCAGCGGCGACCTCGGGAAGCGCCCGTCGACTGGTTCGGGTTCATCAGCCTCGTCGGGAAAAGCGACGGGGTCGTGAACGGCGCGGATGGACCAGACGTTGACGACTCCGAAGACGTCTCCGGTGGCGAGGACGTTCCCGCTGAGTTCCACGGCGTCGAGTTCGTCGACGCGCGCGACGGTTGGATGGTGCGCTTGGACGAGTGGCCACGCGAGTTCTCCGTGGAGGCACGTCCCGTTGCGCCACCTGTTCAGCGTGCGCGCGGTTTGTCGATACCTGGATCTCCACGGCATGGAATCGGGTTCGTGGAGGTCGGCGGTGCTCCATTCGCGTCGTCCGAGCCACGAGTCGTCGAAGCGATGGCGGCACGCCTCCTTCCACAGGGTATCGTCGCGTCGAACGATCTCCGCGAACCTGCGGCACGTGCGGGCCATCGAGCACAGGTCCTCGTGGTCCAGCTGGCGGAGGATCCTCCTTTCCATCTCCTCGTCCAAAAGATCGAAAAGCCCCGCCGATGCTCGCGTCCACGTGCCGCGGTCCTGGTTGATGAGGGTGTCGGTCGGCTCGTCATCCTCCTCCACGCGCGGTTTGGCGTCGTTTCCGGCGGTATCCGAGGCCGATACCGCCGCGGGAGGCGTCGAGGGCACGATGTTGATGGTCATCGCGCCGCCGAGAGTGTGGCTCGCCTCATCATGTCATGTTTCGAGACCACGACGAAAAGATCTCAGACGAGCTGAAGAGATGTCGGATGAGTCGAACGGCCGTGCCCGCTCACTACAGGGCGCGCGTCCATAGATTTCGACGGACGGTTCAGACCGCGTCATGGCATTGTCCGTGTGCTGCCGGCCCATCGCGCTGACCCACGTGGTCCGCGTGCACGGGCCAAAGCCAAGGGCCGACGCTCGTGGCGCTCGATCGGCACCTCTTCGGAAGCTATCCACAAAGAAGATACGCAAGATGCCACACGCGTCCGCCCGGGCCGTCGTCGCGGCCGCCGCGCCAACCTCCGGCGCGCACATCGTCTGGATCCGCGTCGGCGACCTCCGCGTCCACGACCACCCGGGTTTCCACGCCGCATCCCTCCTCCCGTCCACCACCCCCATCGTCCCGTGCTTCATATTCGATCCGGAAGAGGCGTCAAACACAACCCCCGCGTTCCAGCGGCTGGTCCACGAAGCCGTCCGCGAACTCCGCGCCGCGCTCCAGGAACGCGGCGCGGACCTCGTGGTCAGAGTCGGGTCCCCCGCCGAGCACATCGCGCGCATCGCGCAGGAGACCGGCGCGTCTTCGCTGACGTGCAGAAAGGAACTCGAATGGTCCCGGATCCCGTCGCACAGAGCCGCGATCGACGCGGCGCGCGACGCGGGCGTCACCGCCGTCCACGAGTGGTCCGCACCCTTACGCGAGTGCGAGGACGACGTGGAGAGCGCGGAGAACGTATACCTGACCACCACGGCGAGGTCCACGAAAGGCGCGAAGGTTTCTCCGTGGGCCGACGAAAACGAATACGCCGCCGCTCGAGGAAAAATCGTCCAACCGCTGCCTCCGCCGACGAAACTCGCGGGGTACAAGACGCGCGGGAGCGAGCTGGAGGACCCGTTCGCGGGTGAGATCCCTTTAGTGGACTCGACGCGCGCGTGGGCGAAGCTCCCGGACAAGGACGAGGATGAAAAGTACGACTTCGCGGTGGCCGCCGCGTACGAAGCCATCAACGATCCGGAGCTCGTCAAACGACGTAAAGGCCGGAGTCGAACGGACAACGCGTTCGTGATGTTCAGCGAGGAGCGGATGCTGGCGCTCGCGGCGGAGGAGGCGGCGGTTGCGATCCCGCCCGTGCCGTTTCGCATGCCGGGCGGCGAGACGGAGACGCTCGCCAACTTTTCCGGTAAGTTTATTTTAATCTTCGTATAGGCAATTATTATGACGTCGTGTTTTCAGGTTTCCTCGATTTTTACACCGCGACGAATAACCGGGAGTTTCGGAAGATGTACGATCGCGTGCTGGAGAACAAGCTCAGCGCGTTCTTCAGGCTGTTCGGTACGTCCCTCGCGCTCGGCTCGTTGAGCCCACGGACGGTGTACGAGACGTCACGGCGGTGGGAGGCGGATTCGAAAAGGTCCACGGATCTGTGCGCAAACGCTAGAAACATCGCGGCGGCTCGGGACTTTCAGGAAGCCGTCGCGGGCGCCGCGGTGACCGCGGGGGTGGAAGGGCCGGGTGTGCCGCTCGTTGGGGCGTACAACGTGACGCAGGGATCGCTCTAGTGTCGTTCAGTGGGCCTGTCCGTGCGTGTATCGTTAGTCTATCCGTTCCGTTTCAGTCGTCGCCGCGCCGCTGATACATTCCCTAAACTAGTAGCTAGTCTCTAAGCGGCGCTCTCGCCTCATGAGCAGAGGTGCCGGCGTATGGCCGCCGCGAGGGGCCTCGCCGGCCTCTTGTGCGCCACGCCGACCACCCTCGTCACCTCCCTCCCGTTCTTCATGAGCAGAAACGTGGGCACCGTCTCGACGTCGAGTTCGTCCAGGATCAAGTCATCGAGCGCATCGATGTCGACTGTGACGAACGATACGTCGGGGAAGGCTGCGCTCATGTCGGCGAACTTTGGATGGAACCTGACGCACGGCGTGCACCACGTCGCGCCGATGTTGACGCAGAGTCGCGGCGCGGACGCGACGAACGTTCGCAACGCCGCGCCGTCGACCGCGCGGGACGGAGAAGACTCGGTGGACGCGATGAGGTTTGGACTCCTACCGGGCGGCGGGGCTCCGCGCTTGCGGTGGCCGCCGGCGTCGCGCACGTCGCATCCGAAGGATCCCGACGCGGACGTTTCCCCCGCGTCGGTCGCCTCGGGGCGAACCACGACCGAAGCGACGGGGGCATCCCACCACGCGGCGCTCATGCTCGAAGTGTTAACACTTATTTCAGGCTCTCCGCTGTGTCAGATTGAAGTCTCGGAAACGACGCTCGCGCACACAGTTGGAGGGCGCGGCGCGGAGGATAGCCCGCGGCGCGCCTCCACCTTAGCCTAGCCCTAGCGATGAGTGCCCCGAGATCACGACAGGTGAGTCCGACCCGCCTCGCGCCCCCGAACACGCCCAGTGATGCCCCGGTCAACGACTCGCATCAGGCCCCCGTGAATTTCACCGCTGACACGCGTGCCCACTCGTGTGTACCCACAGGAGGAGGAGGCGCAGCTCTTCGAGGCCCTCCGCGCGAGCGAGCGCGAGGCCGAGCGCATGAAAGCCATGAAGAGCGAGGTTCGCGCCGCGCGCGAGGCCGCGATACGCGCCGCGCAGGCTGCCGAGGCGGCCGAACTCCGCGCGCGTCACCTCGAGGATCGATGGAAGTTCGAGGCGAGATCGACGCCCACGAAGGACTGGAGGCCGGGCCGCGACGTCGAGGTGGACTTCGGCGTCGCCATGAACGCCAGAGCCGGCGCGTGGGACGAAGAAGACGAGGACGCGTTCACCCTCGCGGAGGCACTCCGCGCCAGCGAGGAGGAATTCGAACGCGACCGCAAGTCCAAAGCGCGAGCCGAGGGAGAACGACGAGCGCAGGAATGGTACGACAGGGTATCAAACGCGTCACCGCGGACGACGACGACGACGGACGAATCCTCGCACCCTAAACCACCCACGCCCCCGTCGCGGCAAACGCATTACTCACCGGTGTACCCGGACGCTACTCACCGCGCGGCACACAACGCGACGCCGCCGCATCTCGACCCATCGTTTCTCCGCGGCGCTTCGGCTTCCGGAGCGGCATCCGGAACGGCATCCGGCGTCGACTCGGTTCCATCCATCATCCCGGAGGAACTCGAGGAGACACGGCAGCTGCTCGAGGCGTTGGCGCGGTCAAAGGAGGATGCCGAGATGACGGAGGCGCTGCGACGGAGCGAGTCTGATGAGGCGGGAAGGACCTCGACCTCGACTTCGACGAATGGGGTGGACGTCGACGAGGTCACGCTGCGAACCGACTCGCCGCGGTCACCGAAGAGCCCGCACGGCAAGACGCCCCGGCGACGGTATAAAGACGAGGATTTCGACCTCGCGGGGATGGCGTTCCGTCGCACGGTGTTCGGGCCTGGGGAGAGGCCTGACCCGAGCGCCCCGCCCGCGGAGGATGAATTTGAAGATGCGTTTGAAGATGCGTTGTCGCCGCCTCGACGGGATAAGATTTACGGCGACGACGTCATCGAACAGCGCGCGGCGGAGCGCGCGGCGCAGACCGAGGCGCGGTTACGCGCGATGGAGACACGCCTCGCCGCGGAGAAGGTGGCCGCCGACGCGAGGCGAGTGGAACGGGAGACCGCGCGGATGGAGCGCGAGCGAAAGGCGATGGAGGCGGAGGAGGAGGTCCGTCGGCGCAACGACGCCGCTCGAGCGGCGCGCGCGGCGGAGGCGGCTGCGCGCGAGGCGGCGATGAGAGCCGCGGCGCAGCGCGCGGCGGACGACCGCGCCGAGCGGGAGCGCGCGAGCGCCGCGGCGGAGAACCTGCGCGAGGATGCGGCGGCGGGCGCGGCGGATTGCATCGGCGGCGAGGACCTACCCGGGGCTCTTCGAGTCCTCGGCTACCCCGACGTTGACGCGGCGAACCCGGCGGCTGTGAAAAAGGCGTATAAGAAGGCGGCGCTACGGTTCCACCCGGACAGGACGCGGGGTTATACGCTGGAGCAACGGTTGAACGGGGAGGAGGTGTGGAAGCTGTTGGCGCAGAAGATGGAGGAGTTCAACCGTCGAGGTTTGTGATTTCCGTACGTTTCGATGGGATTGATAAAAAATGAACCACCGGTTCGCCTCGCCGCCGCCCTCTCGTCTCGCTTCGTGCGCGTGTCCCGGCGTGAATGGATAGGTTCATCCACCGCCTCGGCCGGGATGTCCCGCGATCTCCTTCTGCAGCGCCGCCCAGTGCGTGTCCATCGCCTCCACGACCTGTTTACCGATCAAATCGCACAGCCTCATGCCCTCCCAATAATCCTCGTCGCTCACGTCCTCAATCACCCCACCCTTGGCGCTGGCCATAAACTTGCTCACGCCCACGCACGAGCAGTTGAACTCCCCAACCTTGTACACCGTGCCGCCCGGGAACTCGTCGCTGTCCATCGGGATGAAGTCCGCGGTCCACAGCAGCGGCAGCGGCTGATCCTGCAACTCCATCACCTCGAGCAAGCGCGGCACGTCCTCCTTGATGAACTTCTCGCGCAGGCCCGCAAACTCCGGCGCGTCCGGCTTGTAAAACGTCGGCACGTTGTTCCCGCCCACCGCGCTCATGCCCCCATCAGCCTTGGGTTTCTTGTGGATGATCTGGAACAGCTGGTCCCGCACCATCAGCATGCGAACCTCGCCCTCCGCGATGCGAGGCATGAGTCGCTGATCCACGAGGTGAGAACCCTGGCCGGTGAGGTACTTCCCGGGGAACACGCTGTGCCACGTGCCAGCCTTTGCCACGTCATCCGGCCCGTTGACGCAAAACTCCATGAACTCACCCACCGTGTGGTACTCCACGTGCTCGTCGTTCATCTCCATGAGCTTGAGTCGATCGCCGACGCGCAACTCGGCGTCGCCGAACTTTTCGCAATGAGGCTTATCGACGAGCCAGCACAGCCAGATGCCCTCGCCCGCGCTGCCCCTGTTCTGCTTGATGACCCGTGGCTGAAACGCGGCGGTTTTGACAAAGTTTGTCCGGAACTCCTCCGGGGTGTAGTACGCGAGGGTGTCCGGCAGGCCGCACGCCATGCGGTTGATCCGGACCAGCGCGTCCTTCGCTCCCATGCTCTTTTGCACCTGCGGCGACGACCACACGGGCTTACCCGCGTGCACGAAGGAGTCCATGAGTTCATCGAAGACCTGTTGCGCGCCGGTGGGCACCCCGGGTCTGGACAGCTGTCCCGGGTTGATGCGCACGATGTACCCGTCGTACCTGCCGAGTTCTTCAGCCATGCGAGCGGGATCGGTCGGGTCGTACTGCAGCCGCTCGCAGGACGCGCCCGCGTTGATGACTCCGTTGCATATGCCGATGGAGTCGTAGCGGTACCCGCACGCGTTCTTATCGACGTTGTGCGTCGGGCCGCCGGGTGAGGTGAAGCCTATGTGCACCAGCCGGTACTTTGGATTCGTCGGTTGGGCCACCACCCCGTGCGCTCGCTCGCCCGCGGTCGCCATGCGACGCAAGATTCGCAGATTCGGCTCGCCGCGTCTCTCCCCCCTCTCCAGACGGCGCGTCCGCTCTGTGCCCCGATCCCTACCGCCGTATCGCCCCCTCCGGTTCACACCCGCGCGGGATCGTTCCCGTCTCCCTGCGTTGGTTTCCCCCGCTCCCGACCGGCGTGGGTGGCCGCCCGCGGTGCTCGACCCGCGGAGCGCGTCGTTCTGAAGGAGGTCCTTTGACGGCAGAGGCTGATCCACCATCTCCAAAAGGCGCGGAGGAGGAATCTCAAAAGTCGATCTCTGTTTCCTGGTGTATGGAACGCGTTGAACCGTCATTCCTGAGTCATTTGTACTCGACGTGCATACGTATGGGCAAATAGTCATCAGGATGAAATTTGCGAATCGGAGGCCGCGCGTGGGTGGGTGTGACTACGACTTCGAACCTATCGAGTCATCTCATTGAGAGGCGCGGGAGAGGCCTCGAGTGCGCCAGCGCGAAGGAGAGTTCTCGCGCGTCGCGTAGACACAACACCAGGAGGGATTCAGCCCGGCGCGGCTCGGCTTAAAACCCGGTCGCGATGCTCACCAAGTTCGAGGTGCGCGTTCGTTCGCCCAACCTTCCCATCCCGCACTCGTCGCGCACGCAAGCGTCGAACGGACCTGAAAATTGGCCCGGGCACCCACCCCCCTCTTGGACCGCCCACACGGACGACGTCGCCCCCGATCGACCCGTGTTCGAACGCGTCGCTGACCTTCACTCACTCGTCATCCACCTCACACAGACCAAGAGCAACCGCGTCAAGGGCCTGAGCTTCCACCCGAAGCGCCCATGGATCCTCGCGTCCCTGCACAGCGGTGTGATCCAGCTGTGGGACTACCGCATGGGTACCCTGATCGATCGCTTCGACGAACACGACGGTCCCGTCCGCGGTGTCAGCTTCCACCAATCGCAGCCGCTGTTCGTGTCCGGAGGTACGAACCCGATCCCGTCACGACCCGATCCCGGACGCGTCGACGCGGTCCGCCCCGAGGATCGGAGTCCACCCCGCCCCCAAAAAAACCCTACATCCGCGCAGAGAGCAAACAACGAGTCGGGTGCAGATTTAGATTTATCTGATCATCCCCCCTCGGAGTTTGCCGCCGCCGCCTGGAACGCGTTTCGATCCACGGCCATCACCGAACCGAATCGACACACGACCGACGCTGACGATACCCCCACCCACCCACCACCCTCTCCCCACGCCCGCCCGCTCCAGGCGACGACTACAAGATCAAGGTTTGGAACTACAAGCTTCGCCGATGCCTGTACACCCTCCTCGGGCACCTCGACTACATCCGAACGGTTCAGTTCCACCCCGAGTACCCATGGATCGTCTCCGCGTCCGACGATCAGACGATTCGGATCTGGAACTGGCAGTCCAGGAGCTGCATCAGCGTGCTGACGGGCCACAACCACTACGTCATGTGCGCGAGCTTCCACCCCAAGGAGGACTTGGTGGTGTCCGCGTCGCTGGATCAGACGGTTCGCGTCTGGGACATCGGCGGCCTTCGCAAGAAGAGCGTCGCCCCCGGCGGTGAGGATCCGTTCAGCAGACACATGCCCAAGGAGATGCGCGGCGACGACCTCTTCGGCGGCGGTGAGTTTCTACTTTATTTCTCGTATGCGCGATTAGAATGACGTGATCCGTTTTGTTCGCAGGCGACGCGGTGGTCAAGTACGTGCTGGAGGGCCACGACAGGGGCGTCAACTGGGCTGGATTCCACCCGTCGCTCCCGCTCATCGTCTCCGGCGCGGACGACCGCCAGGTGAAGCTCTGGCGCATGAACGACACCAAGGCTTGGGAGGTTGATACCCTCCGCGGGCACGTCAACAACGTATCCTGCTGCATGTTCCACGCCAGGCAGGATATCATCGTGTCCAACTCGGAAGATAAGAGCATCCGCGTCTGGGACATGTCCAAGCGAACCGGCGTGCAAACCTTTCGACGCGAGCACGACAGGTTCTGGATCCTCGCCACGCACCCCGAGGTGAACCTCCTCGCCGCCGGCCACGACTCGGGCATGATCGTCTTCAAGCTCGAGCGAGAACGACCCGCGTACGCGCAGCACCAAGGAACCCTCTACTACGTGAAAGACCGTTACCTCCGCGCCTACGACTACGGGTCCAATCGCGATAACCCGCTCATCTCCGTCCGCAGCGCGCGCGGTGGACACAGCGCCGCGCCCCGGTCTATGAGCTACAACCCGGCGGAGAACGCCGTGCTCGTCAACTTTGACGCGGATGGCGGCGGGTACGAGCTCCACATGCTACCCAAAGGACCCACCGGCGAAGCCGTGGACTCGCGAAGGGGCACCGGCTCCTCCGCGGTGTTCGTCGCGCGCAACCGCTTCGCCGTCCTGGACAAGGGTGCGCACGAGATTCAGATTAAGAACCTCAAGAACGAGGTGACCAAGCGCTGCTCTCCGCCCGACGCCGCGTGCGACGGGATCTTCTACGCCGGTACCGGGACGCTCCTGTGCCGATCCGACGACAAGATGATCCTCTACGACGTCCAGCAGCGGTCCACGATGGCCGAGCTCGCGACGCCGTCCATCAAGTACGTGGTGTGGTCCGCGGATATGTCCCTGGTGGCGATGCTGTCCAAGCACGCCATCGTCGTCGCTAACCGCAAGCTCGGTCACGCGTGCACCGTGCACGAGACCATTCGCGTCAAGTCCGGCGCGTGGGACGACTGCGGCGTGTTCGTTTACACCACCCTTAACCACATCAAGTACGCCCTTCCCAACGGAGACTCTGGCATCATCCGCACGTTGGACACGCCGGTGTATCTCACCAAGGTTTTCGGCGGCGTGGTGTACTGCCTGGACAGGGATGGCAAAAACAGGCAGATTCAGATTGACACCTCGGAGTACATGTTCAAGCTCGCGCTCATCCAGAAAAAGTACGATCAGGTGCTCTCGATGATCAAGTCCGGCGCGCTGTGCGGCCAGAGCATCATCGCGTACCTCCAGAACAAGGGTTTCCCCGAGGTTGCGCTTCATTTCGTAAAGGATGAGCGGACCCGCTTCGACCTCGCCATCGAGTGCGGTAACATCGAGGTGGCGCTGGCCGCCGCGCAGGAGCTCGACGACAAGGACACTTGGCACGAGCTCGGCGTCCAGGCGCTCAGGCAGGGTAACCACCAGATCGTCGAGTTTGCCTACCAGAAGACCAAGAACTTTGAGCGCCTCTCCTTCCTGTACCTCATCACGGGCAACACCGAGAAGCTCAAGAAGATGCTCAAAATCGCAGAGATGCGAAGCGACGTCATGGGACAGTTCCACAACGCGCTCTACCTCGGAGACATTCCGGAGAGGCTCCGCATTCTAGAGGAGTCCGGCCAGTACCCCCTCGCGTACCTCACCGCCAAGACCCACGGCATGGCTGAGGACGCGGCGCGACTGGAGACCATCTTGACCGAAGCCGGGTGCGTCGTCCCGGAGATTGACGGCACCGGCGTGCTCATGACCCCGCCCGAGCCCATCACCCAGGAGGACAACTGGCCTTTGCTCACCGTCACCAAGGGCTTCTTCGAGGGTGTGTTGGCGGGCGACATCGCGGCGAGCGATTACGTCATGGATGAAGACGACGACGCCGGCGCTGGATGGGGCGACGACCTCGACCTCGACCTCGGCGGCGAGAAGGAGGAGAAGGAGGAGGACCCGCTCGCGGGGCTCGGCCTGGGCGACGACGAGGAGCGCGAGGGCGACGGCGAGGACGACGGGTCCGACGCTGGATGGGACATGGAGGATTTGGAGCTCCCCGCGGATCTCGGCGCGGGGGGCGGGGATGCCGACGGGGGCGACGTCGTCGGCGAGGTGTTCGTCGCTCCCACCGCGGGTATCCCGGTCGCGAGGCGATGGACGCAGAAGAGCGCGATCCCCGGCGAGCACGCGGCGGCTGGTGACTTTGACAGCGCGATGAAGCTGCTCAACAGGCAGCTCGGCGTGGTCAATTTCGCGCCGTTGCGTCAGCACTTCATCGACGCGGCGCTGGCGACGCACGCGGCTATGTCCGGCGTGACGTCCGCCCCGAGCCTTTCCTTCCCGCTCGGTAGGAACTGGAACAGCGATTTGCCGCCCGGCATGGGCTGCGCTCCCGCGCTCGTGTCTTCGCTGCCCCTCCTGGAGGAACGGCTCAAGGCGGCGTACAAGACCACGACGGAGGGTAAGTTTGGCGAGGCGCTCAAGATGTTCCAGGGCATCATCCACTCCATCGCGGTGCTCCTCGTGGAGTCCAGGCGCGAGGTTGACGAGGTTCGGGAGCTGTTGGGCATCGCGCGCGAGTACGCCAGCGCGCTTCGCATCGAGATCAAGCGCAAGGAGTTCAAGGATGATCCGAAGCGCGCGGCGGAGCTCGCCGCGTACTTTACGCACTGCTCGATGCAGCCGATTCACCTGTCGCTGTCCTTGCGGTCCGCGATGTCCATCTTCTTCAAGCTCAAGAACTTCAACACCGCCGCCGAGTTTTCGAGGAGGCTGCTGGAGCTGTCGCCGCCCGTCAAGGTTGCGCAGCAGGCGAAGCAGGTGCTGCAGGCTTGCGAGCGCGAGAACAAGGATGAGGTTGAGCTCGACTACGACTCCCGCAACCCCTTCGTGGTGTGCGCCGCGACGTTCGTGCCCATCTACAGGGGCACCGCGGACTGCGCATGCCCCACGTGCGGCGCGAGGTTCGTGAAGGAGCAGGAGGGGTCGGTGTGCCCGGTTTGCAACCTCGGAAAGGTTGGCGCGGACGCCGCCGGTCTCGTGTGCTCGCCAGAGCAGCGAAAGTGAGTCCGGGTTTTAGAAGAGGATGGGGTTTAAACACTACACTTACAGCCGAAATCTTGTGATGATGACACTGATCAGTCTATCATCGTTCACTGCATCGTATCTAGCTAGCTAGTAGTGTGCTAACGCTAGTGCTACGCGTTCGTCTCCGCGCCCGGGCCCATCGGGTCGGAGAGAAGGTCCGTGGTGCTCGGCGTTTGCCGCATCGATGTTCGTCTCTGGGCTTCGAGCCTCTCGCCGCCAGCTCCACCACCGTCCCCGCGCGATGGATACGCGCGGATCAGCGCCATCTGCGACGCACCGAGCGCCGCGCCCACCGCGTTGGGCGCGAAGAGCAGCCAATCGTTCAGCGCCAAGCCGTACGTCGCCCAAGACATCCCGTTGACGATGTTGGCGCACGATATCGGCCAGTAAAGCGATGACGCGTCACGCTTCTCGAGCACCTCCTTGATCGTCGTGAGCGGCGACGCGTAGTACACGAGCAGCACCGCGTTACAGAACAGCCCGATGGTCGTCTGCTTGTGCCCGTCGCTCTCCTTCTTCGCCACCAGTCCCACGTACAGGGTCAGCGCGAGCAGCGCGCCGACCAGACCCACCGTCCACCGCTCGATGGCATCCCGGGTCTTCCCCCCGTACGGCGAGAGGCCGTAGCCAACCATGGTGAAGTAGACGCCGACGAGCATCCCCGGCGCGTTGGCGAAGAAGAGGAAGTAGTCGTCGATGTACAGCGAGTACGCGATCCACGAGGCGCAGTTGGCGAGGATGACGGGGTACGGGAGGGGATTGAAATCGCCCAGCTCGCCCAGCCTCTTCCGCTCCAAAAACCCGGGCACCCCGCTGAAGAACATGACGTTCGCGATGAGGAAACCCATCAGCGGCGCCACGATCTTCATGAACACGTACTTGGCGTCCGCCATCGCGCCTCTCGATCGATGAGCACCCGAGGAAGCGCGCCGCCGAATCTGCGTTTAACGAAAAAAGAGACTCGAGTCAGGTCGGATAATATTTCAATGCGCACAGTACTGGGGCTAGACTCCCGTCAAACGTCAACCTATTACTTGTTGATGTCGACGCCCTCCACGCTGAGTTCCGTCACGACAAAGTTCACGCCCGGGCTCCCCGGCGTCGCCTGGTCCACCTTCACGCCACCCTTCACCGCCGCCTCCTTCTCCGCGCAACTCGCGTCAGCCGTAAACACGCCGATGGATTTCAACCCGCACACCCTCGCCACGAAATCGGCATTCTCCCTCAACACGCCAGCCTCGTCGAAGATGAGGCGGACCCCGAGCGCGTCCGCGCCCGCCACCTTGGCCTCGTTCATCTTGAACTTGACGAAGGGCATCACCATCTTCATGACGTTCTTGAAGTTCGCATCCTCCGCCAGCGGACTGGCTTTCACCGCGTCGAGAATCTCGTTAACCGCGGGGAAGTCGCCGTCGACAAACTTATCGGCGAGGATGCCGAGGCAGACCTCCTGCCAGCCGCCGAACTTCTCCGCCACGAAGAAGTCCACGCGTTCGCAAACCTTGGGCGGCGGAGGCACGGCCGGCTTCTTCTTGGGCGGCGCCGTCGCCTTGGCCACGCCGCCGCGCACGGTTTTGACCAAATCGTCGAGGTACTTGCCCGCGGCGGCGATGGACGCGTCGGGTGCGTCGCCGACGGGGAAGCCGGCTTTGGTGACGCTGCCTTCCTTGCCGAGGATGGCCCCCCAGACGTGCTCGCAGGTGTGGGGCACGAACGGGACGACGAGCAGCGTGGAAACCTCGATGAACCTCGCGGCGAGGTCGGCGCGCATGCCGGCGTCGCCGTCGCACCGGACGCGATAGGCGTCTCGCGCGGATTGCAGGTCGTAGTACCCGCACTTGAGCGCCTCTCGGAACATCATGTTCTCGTAGTGGTCCTTGGTCTGCGCGATGGCCGTGTTGATGGCGTTCGCGAACACCTTATCGGCGAAGGTGGCGGGGGAATCCGCGGGCCGGAGCGTACCGTCGGCGGACTCCTTCCGGATGGATTCGATCCACTCGAGCTCTTTGGTGAACCGGAGAATGGCGGCGTTCGCGGTGTCGTGGACGAAGTTGGCGTCCTCGATGCCGTCGCCCGCGTCGGCGAGGGCGAACCTCATGGCATCCGCGGAGTACTCCTCGATCGCCGTCTTGAGCGTCTTGAAGTTGCCGGTGGACTTGGACATCTTCTCGCCGTTGAGCAAGAGGTGCCCGTTGGTGCGGAAGCCCTTGGGCCACTTGCCCTCGTCCTTGTCCCAGATGGCGGTGTGGTTGTAGATGGCGAACGTGAGGTGGTTCTGGATGAGGTCCTTGCCAGAGACGCGCAGGTCGAAGGGGTACCAAAAGTTGAACTCTGCTCGCATCTCGTCGAGTAGATCTTTGGGAAACGCCGAGCCGGCGCTCGGCTCGGTGCCGAGGAAGATGGCGTCCCAGACGTCGTCCGTCATAGCCTCCGGGTTCACGGAGGGGCGGGCCTTGCCGTACATGTCCCCGCCCTGTAGGAGGTGAGCGACGGTGTAGTAGGCCATGTAGATGGTGGAATCCGAGAGGGACTCGATGAGGTACTGGGGATCCCAGGGCATGCGCGTGCCGAGGCCAAAGGCGCGGGAGCACGCCCACTGGCGGAGCCAACCGAGGGTGTGCTGGAAAGCCTTGCGCGCCTCCTCGTGGTAGGTCACCATGCCCTCGAGGCACTTCTCGGAGCGCTCGCGCCAGGCGTCCTCGCCGTACTCGAGGTACCACTGGTCGGTGAGCGCCACCACGCACTCGTCGCCGGAGCGGGACGTGACCTGCTTCTCGGGCTCCGAGTATACGATGGCGCCGCCGTCGGCGATCATGATGTCGCGGATCTTCTGCTTCACGAGCTTCACGGGCTCACCCTTGTGGACACCGAGGAGCATGATCCCGTCGGTGAAGCCCTTGAGGTAGGTCTTACCCTTGGCCTCCTCCAGCTTGACCTTCTCGTTCTGGCTCTTAATCTTGAGCTGCTCGCAGACGATGGGCGCGCACGCGTCGCCAAACTCCGGGATGTGCACGCAAGGGACAACCTCGAACGGCATCACCCACTCGTCCTTCACGCCAAACTTCTCGCGAAGCGCGGGCTTAGCCTTGAGGTCGCCGAGCGCCATGAAGTCCATGGGCGAGTCCGACGGGACGGACGTCACCACCCCGGTGCCCTTGTTCATCAGGATGGTCATCATGGGGAGACAGTAAATCTTCTCGAGCACCGCGAGCGGGGACTTGACCGCGCAGCCGATGAGCGCGGTGCCCTTGAAACCCAACAGCTTGTTCACCACCCCGGGCGTCTTCGTGTGCTCCTGGAACGCCAGGTTGCGAGCCGCGCGATCGCACATCACCATGACGTCGCCGTCGGCCATCTCAAACGCGCCGTAGTCGCCGTCGGGAAGCGCCCAGCAGTTGGTCTGCCCGTACATGGTCTCCGGCCTCAGCGTCGCCGCGGCGAGGAAGACGTTTTTACCCGCCAGCGACGCCAATTCGCCCGCGAGGCTGTCGACAAAACACGTGTACTCAGTACAGTATAATCACCCGTACTGGGATGGAAAAAAGAAGAAACAAATTCAAAAAAAACTCACCATTCGTCGTAGACTCGCATCTTGACGAGGACGTACTCCTGCGGCCCGACACCCTCGCCCGTCGCGCGGTCGTGGTCCGCGCACGGCTGCCCGTCCAGCGGGGAGTACACCGCCATGCGCTTAGCCTTGATGATCTTACCGATGCTCTTGAGGGTGTTGAACTGCCACCGGACGAACGCGTCATAGAATGGGTTGTGGTCGGTGGTGATGAACGACCTGCGCCAGTCCACTTGGCATCCCATGGCGGTGACGTCGCGCTTGGCGAGCGGGGGGAAGTAGTCGAGCCAGTGGTACGGGTCCGCGAACGGGGGAATGTCGCCCTCCGGGACCCCGGACGACTTCATGATTTGCCACTGGTAGGCGGCGGTGCCCGCTTTGGCGACGGCCTTGGACTTTTTAGCCGCGAATTTGGTGGGATCGGCGTTCTTGGCCGTCTCGGCAGCCTCGGCAGCCTTGGCGGCGGCGGCGGCAGCCTCGGCAGCCTCGTCGACGACGGGGAACACGGGCGGGTTGCCGAATTTGGCCATCTCGTTCTTGATCTTATCGGCGGACGCCTTGATGGGCATGCCGGTGCAGTGAAAGGCGAAGGGGAAGAGGACCTCGTCGCCCTTGAGGCGGTGGTAGGCTGAGGCGAACTCGAGCTTGGAGAGGGAGAAGGCGTGGCCGAGGTGGAGCATGCCGTTCATGTACGGGTACGGGAAGTTGCCGAAGAACTTGGGGGGCTTGGAGCCTGTGTGCGCGGTCGGGGCGGGGCGGGGTCAGTCGGGTGCCGGAAAAGCGCGATCGATCGACCGGCCGACGCTTCGACGGGCGATCGGAGGTGAGATCGTGAGTGGGCGTGGGCTGGATGAACGCACCGTCCCTGGGGGCGGAGACCTCGAAGATCTTCTCATCGGCCCACTTCTTCTGCGACTTGGCCTGGATGTCCAGGAGGAGGTCGCGGCGTGCGGTGGCCATGTCGTCCGGCTGATCTGCCGACGCTGATGCGACTTGGCGACGGGCGGAGGTTGTTTCTGCCTCTCGGGGTCGCTTGCGCGAGGGCGGCGCCGGTGCGATGGGCGAGCCCTGGGTGATCGACGGCGCGTCGAGGGGTACGACGCGTGCGAGACGAACCGTTGACGCGTAGACGTGATGTCTCGCGCGGCGGGGTGTGGTGCCAGGCGCTCGGGCCTCGGCCGTCGACTCGGCCGCCGCCGGATAGGGCCTCCACAGTTTTTGCCAACAAAATTTGCCCCACGACCTCATCAAAGTTATAATCGAAGGTGCCTTCATTGCGACGAGAGCTGCGGCGCCGGGGCATCGAAGGGGCGCGGGTGTTTCACGCTCGACGACGCGAGGGTCTCTCACGCGGTATGGCCAGTTTTCAGCCCATCACCGGGGCGGTCGACAACGGCAAGAGCTACAACATGGAGAGGGTCCTGCGGAGCAACGTCCTCAATTCGACCTACTTCACGCAGCTCTGCAAGGTGGAGGACTTCATGGACCTGGTCGACGAGATCTATAACGAGGTGGACCACGTGGAGCCGTGGATGAGCGGCAACGCGCGCGGGCCGTCCACCGCCTTCTGCCTCCTGTACCGCCTCTTCACCATGGAGCTCGACGACCGCAACATCAATCACCTGATCAACCACCGCGATTCGCCGTACATTCGCGCCCTCGGTTTCCTGTACGTGCGGTACGTCCGCGACCCGAAGGAGTTCGGGCGATGGTTCGATCCGTTCTTCAAAGACGACGAGGAGTTCGCGCCGATGCCGGGCGGCAAGAACGTCACCATCGGCGCCTTCGTACGCGACCTCGTGCTGGACCAGTACTACTTCGAGACCATCTTCCCGCGGTGCCCAGAGGTGACCCGGCGACGGCTCGTCGAAAGAGTCGTCAAGCTGGGGTTCGACGACAAGCCGCTCGGGTGCGGCGGGTGCGGGGGATCGCGCAGGGCGGAGGCGCCCAGCGGCAAACGGCCCCCGAGCGTCAAGGCGGCGCTGAGCGTCAACCTGGGGCAACGAGCGCCGCACGTCGCGGGAGTCACGGAGAGAGGCCGAGGGCTAGACCCCTCGAGGCGGGACGGTCACGACAAGGACAAGGACAGGGACAAGGACAAGGACAAGGACAGGGACAGGGACAGGGACAGGGACAGGGATCGTGACAGGGACAAGGACAGGGACAGGGATCGTGACCGACACAGGGACAGGAGCCGCGACGTGGGCAAGGAACGGCGACGGAGCAGGAGCAGAGACAGGGCCCACCCGTACGGGAGAGACGAAGAGCGAAACCGGCGAGACCGCGACGGCAGCAGAGACCGCGCAAAGTCGCGCAAGTCGCACAAAAGGGACGGCAGCAGGGACAGGGACCGCGGGTACGGCGGGGGGTACCGAAAGGACGGTGGCTCCCCGAAGCGCGCGGGGTGGGCGCGGTGAAACGCGTGTATTTCCCATCCGTTTGTATTCCGTGATGACATCCTTCGTCAAACAAAACTCAGAGCCGCGTCTCCACGGTCATCGGCTCCACCTCTTCGATCACCTTCGTCTCCTCCTTCGTCTCCACCGGCATGACGTCCGGGGAGATGCCGCCGTCTGTATCCCCACCCTTTCCCCCCGTATCTTCCCCGCGCGCGGCGACGTCACCCTCTCCTTCGACGACCCCGGAGCCAACCGCGTCGCCGCCGCCGTCCGAGCTCTCGCGTGATTCACGGCTGTGATTCACATCGGCCAGCCACGGGTGCTCCAGCGCCTGCGTCGCGCTCAGCCGCTCGTCCGGGTTCACCGCCAGCAGCCCCAGTAAAAACCCGACGAACCCGTCGCTCCCGCACTCCGCCTCGTCCACCTGTAAACAAAACACGACGTCAGTCTAATTACCCGTATGATGACTAAAAATAAACTCACCTCGGGGTCCAGCCCGAGCCGCCTGGCCAGCGTCGTCTTCTTCGGCCGCATCAGCCGCAACTCCTCGCTCGTCTCGTCCCGCTCGTAAACCAACCCGCTCTTGGTGAAGTAATTCGCCGCGTAACGTCCGCGGCGGAGCAGTCGCGGGTCGAAAGGACCGAATATCCCGACGCATCGAGCTGTAAACAAAACACACGATGTCATTCGAATTGCCCATACGAGAGTCAAAATAAACGTACCGAGCAACGACGCGAGCGAGTCGTTGTGCAGCAGCACCTCGCCGCTGTACAGCTCCGCGAGTACGCACCCGAGGCTCCACAAATCCACCTTTTGGTCGTAAGCCGCGCCGATGATCACCTGTGAATCACAAAACACGCGTGCCGTCAGTACATCACAATCGCCATCGCAAAGATTGAAAAAAGCTCAAAGATTAAAACAGACTCTCACCTCGGGCGCTCGATACGACCTGGACTGCACGTACGAACTGAGGTGGTCGGTGACGTAGCAGCTGGAGCCAAAGTCGATGACCTTGACCTCGCACCTGCTGTAGCTCTTGATCAGGATGTTCTCCGGCTTCAAGTCGCAGTGGATGAGGTCCAAGGAGTGGAGATACTCCAGCGACGTCAGCAGCTGCCTCGAGATTTTTTTCAGCGCGGGTAAGGTAAAGTAGGGATCTTCGCCGGATTCGAGGTTGTACCTCTGGAACTCGTACAGGTTCGCGCGCAGGAGCTCGGTGACGATGAACAGGTGCTCGCGGTGGTAGAAGTAGTCGTGCAGCCGCAACACGCCGAACGCGTCCGTCGGGTCCTCATCGTTGATGTACCTGTCAACAAAACATATCGTAAGTCAAATTGCCCATACGAGAGTTAAAATAAACTTACCGCAGGAGCTTGATCTCGTCCAAGGATTGGTCAAAGTAGTCCTTGTTGTTCTTGACAATCTTGAGGCAAACGACGTCGCCCGTGTCGAGGTCCACCGCCTGCACAGCCTTGGAGAACGCCGCGCTGCCGAGGTACTCGGTCAGTTCGTACCGCCCCGCGACGACGTCGCCGATGCGCACGGGGAAATCCTTCTCCTCCTCGAACCCCGTGCGGTGCAGCCGGTGGACGATTGGCAGACTAAACGTCAAATACGTTTCATCCGCGCGGCGCTCGTCGTCGTTCGGTCCGCCCACTTCGTTCCGTCCTCGGTCCGAATCGGCGTCCACGACGTCCTCGTGCTCGTCGCTGACGTTACCGTCCGCCCAGGACGCGTCCAACGAACTCCGCGCGTGGATACTCTCCACCTTCGTCTCAACCTCGGCGTCGAGTGAGCGCCTCGAGACGTCGTCTTCGACCGCGGC
>Ga0209425_10002598_pt1 | contig 19932 bp, 18 predicted proteins | sample COG_05_FD_184749 | JGI IMG/M metagenome (GOLD analysis project Ga0209425, IMG submission 184749) | Pelagic Microbial community sample from North Sea - COGITO 998_met_05 (SPAdes) (version 2) | ecosystem: Environmental > Aquatic > Marine > Neritic zone/Coastal water | place: Helgoland, sampling...
GTCGTTGTTTCCGTTCTCGACCGGTACGTAGACGGTACCACGGCACACAAGAAAGAGTATTGGAAATTTTCAGTGACCTGCCCAAACCGGCTCCGATTCTACGAACACGGTATCAAGTTCGGGGGGCATTTGCGCGCGGAGCAGCGGAAAACGGAGACGGGGGAATCGATCGGCGGTCCCTTGTTGAGCAAAGAAAACCTCAAGAACGTCGCGACCTTGATCGCGCACGCGTTGACGAAGGACCAGATTACGGGACCATTGTTGGACTCATTGTGGCTCGACGTCGTCGACACATCGGTACCGCTCTCCGCGCAAGGCATGCGCTTGCCCCGGGAGTTCAAAGGGAAGGAGACGAAGAAGGAGAAATACTGCATGAACTGCTACCCCCGAGAAGGAGATGCCGTGATGTGTAGTGGCCCGTGCGGCGAGAAATGCGAGAAAGTCTGCCACGTTCCAGTGGCGTGCTATCGATTCGACGAGCGCGACGATGAATCACTGCAGGAGTTGACGGGCACGACGAAGGAGCATATGCACCGAACGTTGACGCGCCTCTCGATTTACACACAGTATTCGACGCAAGCCGAGGCGGACGAACACCACAACGGCGGGCATTTCAAAACGAATACGAGCCGTCTCCTCCAAAACTGGCAAGAAATAGCAGCGCCGGAGAATGTTGAAAATCGAATATGCGGCGCGGACGTCAACGGGGACGGAATATCACGTTTGCTGGAGATCCAGGGAAGTACAGAAAAACCATTTACACCCCGCACAGAGTATATAACAAAACGCATCGCTGGTGTGTCGACAAAAGAGGAGGTATTGTGGACAAAAAAGAATTTAAATATCCAACAAATACAAGACTTGCATAACTTGGTCCGGAGCGTCTTTCCTCATTACGGTGACGACGTGGAGGCGAGGGAGTTGCATTTCACACCGCAATTAGATCCGTTCCGCGCACCGGATCAGTTCCGACTTCGGTTGAGAGGTTCGAACATCACGAAGTGCCTCCAGAACGATAACGATGGCACTGTGGTGTCGCATGTGGAAGAGACGTACATTCTTTTCACCAAGGATGGCATATTCCAAAAGTGCTGCAAGTCGGGCTGTCAAAAAGAAACAACAAAAAAAGAAGTATCAAAAAAAGAAGGCAAAACACAAAGTTGGGACCGTCCAGTAGACCCAGATACTAACGATGGCGACCATTCTGGAGGAGTCGAAACAAAAAAAGAAGTATCAAAAAAAGAAGGCAACACACAAAGTTGGGACCGTCCAGTAGACCCAGATACTAACGATGGCGACCATTCTGGAGGAGTCGAGAGAGACTCGGCGTTTAGGGTGGCGCTGATGATGCAGTACATTGAATCTGATAAAGAACCATATCTCGAATATCTCGACATGAGGAAGAATGCTGCATATTATTCCACCAGACGCGAAAGAACACACGAGAAAGACTGTGAGGAAAACCTGCCTATAACAAGAAGGGAATCCCTCGCGAAAAGAAAGGCATATCTAGAAGACGTACAATATGAATTGTCTAAGAATAATCTAACCACGAAGATAGCCGAAAACAGGCAGAAGCAAGCAGCAGCACTAAAAAACGACAAGAGTGAAAACCCAGAACTCACGGACGAATACATAGCCGCGAAGAAAGCCGTACGTGACGCGCAAAATGAAAGAAAAACGATAAGAGCATGTGTCACCAAACGTACCGGTATACCCAGTCCGTTCGTCGCGCGTTCGTGGTGGGGCAAGGCGTATACGGACGATTTAAATGCGAGACATTTAAAGGAAAAGGAAGAAGAACAGGAAACAGCAAGGAAAGAACTCGTCCACCTCTCAACACTATCGAAAAATGAAAGAAAACAATATAAGACAGAGAAGGATAATAAGACTTACTTAGCGTTTTTAGTTAAACCCCAGTTAGCGCGGAAAGAAAAAGCAGCAGCGCGCGTTCGTAATCCCTCAACATTTTCCCTGGTAGTAAAAAAACGACTTCAAAACAAATTGTCGAGATAAAATGATCGAGTTGGGGCCCTTCCGAATACCGGAGACGGAGTACCTGACCCCGCTCGCGCTGCAGCGGCTGTCCGAACTGGTCGAGTACACGGACACTAACTGTTTCAACGTGTTGGTGGCGTTGATCGACCAGAAAGCGCCGGTCAGTTTGCGGATCCTCGACTGGCTCTGTGTGAACTTCGCCAAGAAAAACAACACTTTTTACTCGCTGCCGCAGCAGCGCTCGAGGATTCCATTCCAGATTCACAAAGAGTACAAACAAACGTTGCGGTGCTACAAACGACGGCTGTTCGACCCGTTCCAACGCAAAAAGCGAATATACTTCGAGCACCGGCAACATGGGATCGTGCCCACCACGGTGGGGCAGGTCGCCTTCGTGGTGTGGTCCATACGCAACGGCGTCTACGCGTACGCGTGTAAGAACACGAAGAGCATCGAGGACGACATGCGGAGCACGATCAAGAACAACCGAATGATGGCGAAGAAGAAACGGGGGCCGCTGTCCACCGCGAAGAAGCAGTTTTGCGCGTTGCACGTCCGAAGAATCAACCTGATCGACAATTCGGATGCAGAGTCTGAGGGAGAGTAACAAAAATATTTGATACCAGGAATTTCGTCCCTCGGAGTCGTTCCTGTTTAAGTATTCGGTCACGCCACATACTACGAGTGCACAGAGCAGAATGTACTTGTTGTAGTGCATCATTTTTATTTAGTATATTTTTTTTCACACCGTACGTATTAAAAGGTAATAGATCATGACGAGCGTTGTTGTCGAAGAAGACGAGGACCGCGTCAACATGACCATCTCCACCGATAACTGCGTGGATATGCTAGGACAGTACGTACCCGCCGGAAACTACTACTTTACGGCCACGCACTTCCTGAACAACATGGTGTGCGGGAATTTATTTCAGAAAGGTGAGTGGGGCGAATTCTGCTTCGAGAACAAACAGTTGATCCGGATGATGGCGATCGCCCAGGCCCGGCTCAATCGCCGGGTGAGGCCATCGATTCCGGACGAGCGCATGCCACGGTACAACAGCCCCCCCACATCGCCGATCCGGGCGCCGCCGCGGAGGTTGACACCGCCGCGGCCCCCGTCGCCGCCGATGTGCAGCATTTGCTACGACGGCGTGATGCCCGGTCTCGAGAAGCGATTGCCGTGCCAGCACCTGTTCCATAAATCCTGCATCGACACGTGGCTGCACCGCAAGGCCAACTGCCCGCTGTGCCGCGCCGCCGTACCGAGGAGCCTGCCGCGCATTCACCGACGCCGGTACCCCCCGACGATCACACCCAACAACAACAGCAACATGCGGATTCGCAGCATGGCGTACGACAGGTATCGACGACGGAACGGGTCGATTCTCTAACGACGTATACGGATGTCACCATTAGGGAAAAAAAAGTCACCGCGCGGACTTGCTAACAAATCATTAACATTCTTCGGCCGTCTTCCACAGACTTGCCACGGAGCGCTCCATGATCGGCACGACAGAGACGGAATCGCCAGGGTGGAACACTGAACCGCCGCCACCCAGGTTCAGAATTTTTGCCTGCGGCCGCCGCCGCGATGCCTGGGAGCCCGCCGTCGATACCGGACGCTGCGTCTCGGATACCCCCCGCGCGGACCGTCGAGACGACGCCACCGACGGTGGGTCTTTCCTGTCGTCGTTGGTCAGGGCCCGGAGCCCCCCACGGATCAACTCCTGGACGTAGTTTGTCCGGTCGGTCTGTGTGTACTTGCCGACGTACTCTTTGACCGTGCGCGGCTCGGCGTTGGCGAAGGACGTGACGAAGGCGCGGAAGAACGGCTCCAGCAGGCGACTCCCGGAGTTTGCCGCGGTCGTCCGGCCGATCAGGTCCAAGTGTGACAGGTAGGAGAACTGGAACAATCGCGCCGCTTGCGGTTCCAACGTTTGGAAGCGTCCAAGTTCCTCCGCGAACGTATCGTCTGACCATCGTGTCGGGTGGTCGACTTCTTTCATCCGCTTGATGAGCCCGTCGATGTACGCCTTCCCGCAGAGCGCGAATTGGATGCAGAACTCGTCCTCGAACATGTGCCGTTTTCTGTTTTCCTCGTCCGCCATTTCTTTCTTTAATACGGCCCCCGGACATTATCGATTCTTGTTCGACCGCACTTTTTTTTTTGCCCGAGAGAAGAAAGCAAAGCAAATCCTATATTATATGTCGACGACGTGCACCCTCGCCGCACGACGCGTGCGAACATTGGTCGCCCCCTACCGTGCCCGTATCGCCGGGGCCGTGGTTTTTGCCACGCTCGTCTGCGTCCTGTGCCCCATCTTCCTGTGGCTGCTGTCCGGCGTGGTGTCGAGTATTGGCTTTGGCACGGGTGTACATACCGGCCTCCTCTTCCTGCTCCCGCACCAGGCCGAGGTGGCCGCCGCGTCGCCCGCCTCGGCGTTCTACGATCTTCTCCCGGCCACCCTGCTCCATGCCACGGGGAGCGCCCTGGGCGAAATTCCGCCGTTTTTGATGGCGAACCACGTCGTGGTGACTTTGCCGGCGTCCATGCGGTCCGGGGTGGCCCGCGTGCGGCCCTACGTGCGCACGTACGGTGCCTGGACGATCTTCGCCTTCGCCTGCTCGCCTAGCATGTTCTTCGACTGGTGCGGGGTCTGCGCCGGCATGTTGAACATCCCCATGTACAAATTTCTGGCGGCGACGGTGCTCGGGAAGATGACGAAGAGTACCGTCCTGTTGCTGGCGGTCGTGCGTGCCGTCGAGGAGGGCTCCGCCTACGCCGCCGCCCTGCCCGAGCCGGGCGGCGTCCCGCTCTGGCCTGTGACGTTCGGTGCCACGACGTACGTGGCGTGGACCGTCGTCCAAGGTTTGGCGCGGGAGGAGCGCGCGGTCAAGAGTCGTGAAATTTGATTGCACACACAAAAAAAGGATATGGGTAACGCGATGCCGACCGCGTTCCAATATCTGTACACCCACGGCCCTGCGTTCTTGGGCGGCTGGGAAGGACAGCGCGAGTCGGTCATTTGCAACGGCCTGACGCAGATCGATTCCGCCATTTGGGAGTTGCTCCCCGAAGAGTGCCAAGCGCTGCTGTTTCGCAAGGCGCAGGCGTACGCCGTCGTGGCGTACGCGGTGCTCGCCGTGTACGGCGTCGGCAAGGCCCTGGTCGTTCTGTCCTCATCGGCGCCAGCGCTTCTCACACGCCAAGCACTGGCAGAAGACGGTCATGCCCTCGTCGGCGCTCCGCGTTTGGCGTTGGTAACTCTGGATGTTCCGGCTCTTGCATCTCGGGCACGTGTAAATTGACGTCGTCGTTGCCGGGGCGCTGTCCGCGGCGGCCGATTCGTCGCCCGCGGTGTGTGCGTGCCCCGCAACCAAGTCTTCGATGCTGCCGGTGCTGCTGCTGCCCTGGTGCAGCGCGTAGACGCACCGTTTCAACGTCTGTTGGTAGCCGCGCACGTGGTTGTGGAAGCGTAGAAACGTATGGTGCTCCACCGCTTGCGCGACGGCGAAAGGGATGCCCACATGTAACCGAACGCGTTCGATTATGGTCAGTCGAACGGAAGATTCCATTTTTTTTCCGGTTCCTTTTTTTTATTTTTATTTCACTCCAGGACATGAACGTTGCAGTGCCAGGACGAGTTGCGTGCGGCGGTGGCGGCGGGGACGACCGTGCGCCGCTTCTTCCGCACTATCCGTCGGTATACCGAGCAGCGATCGGTGCTGTGCGCCACGTAGTCGCAGCAGACCCGGCATCGCACCAGCGGACATCGATTCTTGCTGTGCCCCGGTCTTCGGCACCGATAGCACACCCCGAAGAAGGATGTATTCTTGTTGTTAGGTTGTACGTTGGCCGCCGCGACGACCGCGTTTTCTTTCCCAATGTACACGACACAGTTCATCCATATGTCCTCTTTCTCAATTACGAATGAAAAAAAAAACATTATACAATTACTTACTTCTCCTTGTCTACGGCATCGACCTCGAGGAGTTGGAAATTCAATACGACAATGCCTCCCGACAATGCCTCTTCGAAGAAGACGCCACTTCCCAATACCGCCGCACCAGCCGCCTGTCCCGAATACTTACACCGTCGCGTAAGTCAAAAAAAAATACGACGCAAAGAATTCTTCGTAGGACCACAGAATTATTTTGTTGTTGAAAACAAAAAAAAACACAAAATATGTCAAGCGAAGCATGCGAAAAACAAAAAAATACAGTACATAGTATACATATCGTTGCACGATTCGTTTCATTTTTTTTCAGAAGTACCATGAAGACTACGAAAAGAGCATTTTACCCGCAATTATTGTATGTACGTCCCAAAAAGGCGATCTAATAGCATAAAGCCGGCTCCGTAGTTGCAATTACGAAAGCGGTGATGTAGTCCGTGAGTGTTATCTTTTTCTACTGGGCTATGACTTACAACGGTGTTCACGGATGTTAATGTGACCCACAAAACGACAATTGTTGGATGTGCTTTTACGAGAAATAAGGGTGTTATTACAGAAAACAAATTCACAAATATATGCTCTACTGGATGAGCATACAGAGCCCCAGCAGCAATAGGAACTTGATATTCGTGATGTTTTGAATGTATACGTTTGTACAACCATTTAGTATGCATTGTATAATGCGCAATAAAGAACATGACATCTGTCAACACAACCATTGATGGTATTTGCCACAGTCCATGGACGACACTACATGTTTCCTGTGGATAATACAAAAACGGTAGAACGTAGACACCGGTGTACAGGCATTGATTTTTTAGAACCACAGAGCATACTCGACTAAAGTCATCCGGTATTTCATCTGTATTGTGTTTTCCCCACGGAAACATATAACACAAAACCGTAAACCAATACGACAAAAACGAATATACGAATAACTTCAAGACAAGCATTTTTTGTTTTCTCCTCACGAAAACAAATGAAATGACTCAAATGAACTTAGAATTAGACGTTTAAACTTTCCGCCGCTTCTTCTTCCGTGGTTCGATGAAGGCCGCGGTCGTTTCGGCCGTTATCTTCGTGGTCAATTTGATGTCCCCGACGAAGGTGCAAATACCCGCCTTCAACGCCTCGGTGGGACTGACGTAGTAGTCGACGTTCTTCGAGAGTTTCGTCTCGAAGAAACGTTTCTTCACGCCCGTCCCGTCGGCCATAATTTTCACCATGCCGTCCGTGAGTCGCTTCACCTCTTTGGATTCCACTTCGAGGTCCCCGGATTTCCCAAAGATGCAGGTGCTGGCGCTGTGCATCATCAGCGAGGCGTTAGGGCCCATGATCCGCTCGTCTCCGGCGCAGAATATCATGGCGGCCGCACTCATCGCCATTCCTCTTACCACCGTGTAGATCGTGATATGTTCTGGCGCCATCTGCATAAGATCGACAATACGCATCGCGGAATACAAACAGCCACCCTCGGAATGCAGAACGATTGCGATCGCTTCCTGTCCGCTCTTGATGGCCTCCCGGAAACACGTTTCAAACGAAAGTGCCGAGTCGCTGGAAATTTCGCCGGCTATGTGCACTTCCACGGGGTAGAGCCCGTCCTTCCACTCCACGCTCGCCAACGACGGGTCGAGGTCGAGGAACGTGCTCTCCTCCTTCGTCGTGGTGCACACCACGTCTTCGTCGTCCGACATATTGGTGTCTGTTTCTCTGTGTGTCTGCAAGTTTAATTCGCCACGTTTCAACGCAGCCGCCGCCCCACCCATCCTTGTAGACGAAGAGCGAATGTCGGCTCCAATTCTTCTGGATGCTGCACCCTGGCGAAGTTACCGCGCAACTCGTTCTCCGTCTTGTACGTCAATCCCGATCCCGTCGTCTGAAAAGACTTCAAATCCAGCAACCTCGCCTGCCATCGATTTTCGTTTGACGAGTACACGGCCAGCCATACCGCGTCGTCCGCCGCCGTGCACAAGCGCCACCGGGTCGGGCCCCAACGTCTTAAGCGCTGCGTCAACTTGTGCGCCTCCGTGTCCAGCAAGGCACGTTGCGCCTCGTTCATATCGCTGGCGCGGCTCATCCACTTCGGTTGTCGGTTTCGGTGCGCTTCCATGTCCTGTCTCGACGTGAAGAACGGCTGGTCCCGGGCTGCCGTGGAGTGTTTAAAGTACGTTCTCTCGCAGAAAAATACCTGGACGTTCTTTGGGTCGAGATCCAACCGCCAGACAGCGTATCCAGGTTCGTCCGGCAGCGGAACGTAGAAATATGATTGCGTCACACGTTTCGTCATGCCCAACACTTCGTTCACCGTTTCCACTGTGTCCCCGACAATCCCGATACACCAGGGTATGCACATAGAAACCTCCACGCGCGGCTTCTTTTTAATCGTTCTAGGTTCTTCTTTGGCCTGCCACCATTGTTGGGGCCCGTTCACGTCCCTTAAAAATGCAAGCAAGTCGGGGTTGCTGCACCGGGTACACTCACACACCGATTTCAGCAGGGTAGAGACAGTCGTTATGTCGTCATCATTTTTCCGTAACACCTCGTCCACCAGATCGTCGAAATCCCAGGTCTCGAGGTCGGCATCCAACAAGTCTTGAAGATGTTCTTCACTCAGCAATTCCTGCGCGTAGTCTTGGACACTTTTGTCGCTGCTGGATTCTTGAAGCCAGTCCACCACCTCTTTTTTTGTGTGGCATTCGCAGATGGTTCTGGGCGTATATTTTCGTTTCTTCGTTGGACGCTCTACTACTGTGGCAGGGGGAACGTAAACACATTCCTTTTTACCACATAGTTGTCTCCCATTATTTTCGCCCATATCTTGGCCACACTCCAGGCACTCATTGGTCGCCATGTCGAGTTCCTGGACCTGCGAAGAAGATGTCCACTCAATACGCTTGAAGAACGAAGAAAAGTTAGTGACGTGTGCGTTATTTTTGCAAACGTGGAGGCTTTTGTTAAAAGCCGGTAGTGGAGGAGCGAGAGTGAGTGCGACATGGCGAAAGTGACTTTGAAAAGAGAACGAATAGACATCTCGGAATTATATCCCTTAATTTTAATGTAGAGAGCATCAGCAATTATTTCCCCACCACCCAATTTTACAATGTGAACATTATTTCCCGCCAATTTTACATTTATTTACATCCGTAATATAAGTATATAAGTAGTAGTCTAAATCCAATATTGATATGAAAATATGAAAATACCAGATTCCGGAGACACCACATCATGCCGCCACACACTAACTACTACCGACAACCACTACTACCGACATCATCCCCAAACTACCTGCACAGAAAAAAAGTCCGTCCGGTCTAGTCTATTAGTATGGAAATAGCATTGAAATAAAAGAATACAAAATTAAAAAAAAACAAAAAAAATTAATTAAAAAAAATGTATACGTATTTATTACGGTATTTAGAAGTCCAGCGCGCAAATTGAACCATTAATCGGACGTCTACCTCAAGCCTAGAAAGGATCGAAACACGAAATAACCCATTTTCGGAAAGACTTCCGACAGACACAAACAACAGCAACAACAACAAAGAAGAAAGAACAAGTAATAAAAAAAAACAAAACAAACGAATGGCGGAACAATTGTGGTCGTTAATGAAGATGGGCTCTAGTCCTGCTGGAGCACTGACCCAACGTATTTTGTCAGAAGTTGTAGACCTAAACAACTTCCTTAGACGTTTCCAATTAAGTGAGCACTTTGAAGTAAAAAGGAGACAATTGGGTAACTCCTTTGTTCCTCTGAGTGCAAATACGTATACGGACCTGAGCATTCGTAATGGAGAAATCGGTCTCTGGGTTGGAGATTCTTTCAAGGATGTTCGCTACTATTCCGATGAGGAAGAAATGGCTGCCATACTTCGTTCTTCGTTAAAAATAGTAATTACTAAAACACATCGAAACATGTCGACTGAAGAAGTGGTAGAAGACATAATGCGAATAACTGGGATCGCTCTTCAGATAGGAGGCATACCAAGGGACGCTGCCGGAATCATGAACATGTTAAGCGAGGTCGACGCGACGAGATCCCAGATTTACGAACTGGCGAACAACAATCAACTCGAATGGATTCGCGGTTTCGGCGAACCCCAATCACCCAAGGAGTATAAAAAAAACATGAACGCTGCAATGGCGCGATATCTAAAAGAAGAATGACCAAGTGGACACAAAAAGTATCGAAAGTTCGGTATACCGAACTATAAACGTCGTCGTTGGGGAAAAAAAGAACGCAAATGAACCATTTACCAAGTCGTGACTTCTTTTTTGTTAGGTTTTATTTTTCAACTGTTGATTCTTTTTTTGTTTCCACCGAGCCGTTCAAAACGCGCGGCCAAAAAATGCTGTCCACACTCCGTACCATTTTGAAGGATGGGTCGCCGCCGGCGCCGCGGCAGTACGCCTTCGACCCCGAAGAAGAAGCGCCACCACCCACGATCGAACCGGCATATAAACCCGCCTACCCGCTCTATCCCTACCAACAGCAGAGCGCGCACTTGCTCGAGCAGATCTACCGGGAGGGTGCCGCACTGAACGTCCTCTGCGCCTCGGCCACCGGGTCGGGGAAGAGTTTCCTGATCAAAAACGCCGCCTCGTTGGCGGTGCAGACGGGGCAGAAACTGATCGTGGGCGTCCCGTTGGTCGCGCTCGCGGAGCAACAGTTCTACGATTTGACCGAGGCGTTTCAAGCCAAGAAGACCGTGGACGTCCTCGACGACGAGGAATCGGACTGCTGGGGGGGCGACGACTACGACTACGCGGCACCAAGCCGGCAGTCCATCCCTACCTTAGGTATCTGGACAGGCCCCACGCAAGTGAACGAGAAAGACGCCCTGGTCGTGATCTGCACGTACGAAATTATCAAGATTCAATTGGACAACAACCCAGCCTTCTTCGACGGCTGCCCGGCGTTGATACTCGACGAGATCCACACCATCGCCGAGAAGGAACGGGGAAGCGTGCTGGAATCCATCCTGACGCACCCACAGTTCCGTGCGAACGTCGTCGGCTTGAGCGGGACGCTGGAAAACGCATTAGAATTTGCCGAGAACCTCGGCCGCAGCAACGGGCGCAAGACGGCCGTCGTCGGGATGAAGGCGCGCCCGATCACCCTCACCACGCACCTGGACATCGGCAATCAGGTGCGCCGTGTGGCGCACGGCACCGAGGTGGACGACGTCGCCTGGGGCAAGGCCATGGAGGACGTTCACATGGCCTTGCCGCGCAAACTCAATTTTGCGCAGTTGAAGACGCGGCTCGTCAACCTGCTCTATCGGTTGAAGACGCAAGAGTTCCTGCCCGCGTTGGTGCTCGCCTTCTCGTGCCGCAAACTCAACGACATGGCCGAGGCGGTGCGGGCCATCGATTTCCTCCCCGAGAAGAAAAACAAGTGGCGCGTGCGGGTATTGTTCGCCCGGCTGCGGAAGCGTGTCCCCGAGGAGGACTGGGTCATGTTCCAAGGCCTCGACACGTTGGCGCGCAACGGCATCGTCGTGCACCACTCCCAATGCCCCAAGCACTACCTCGAGACCGTCTCACTGCTCGCGCAGCGCGGCCTGGCCCGCGTCGTGTTCTGCACCTCGTCGTTGTCGACGGGCATCAACCTGCCGGTGAAGACGGTCTGCCTGACCGGGAGCAGGATGCCGGCCGGCGACGGCGCCGAACGGTTCATCCCGTCGAACTTGTTCTGGCAAATTTGCGGCCGGGCCGGCCGCCCCGGCTACGAGACCGAGGGCCACGTCGTGCTGTGCGAGTGGGAGCAGGACGCGCAATGGCGTGCGATTCTGCAGGCGGCGCCGACGAAGGTACGGGGCCACGGTACGGTCAACGTCGGGACGGTCCTGCGCAGTCTGACGTACGCCAGCGTGGACGCCGAGGCCACGCTGACGAACTCGCCCTTCTCCACGGCCAGCCACGAACACCTGCGACCCTTCCTGCTGGACTGCGAGGCGGAACTGGCGACGTACTCAACCCTGATCGTGGCCGGCGCGCGCAACTGGCTGAAACTACGCGAGTGTCGGGAGACGGCGCATCGTCTCGTCGCGCACTTCCTGGCGACGAAGGCGACGCGCGGGACGGCGGTCTTGGTGGAAGGGGAGTTTCCAAGGATGCACCCACACCGCTGGACGTTTGTCCGATGGGCGTCGAAACCGCGCACCTTCGTCGTGGAGGAAAGCCCATTGGAGATCGAGGCTGCGTGGGTCGTCGACGTGGACATACCGATGCAGAAGAAGTTCATACCCCTGCATGATCACCTGGCCATCGAGGCGCTCCGCGCGTCCGTCGCCCTGGTCCTGGAGGGGCCGGTGGAGACCACCGCGGCCGCGTTCGACCTCGTCGAGGCGGCGGACCGCTTCCGCGCGCGGTACTTTGGCGGCAACCCGTTCTGTGAAAACTACCAGCACATCCTGGCCCGGCTCCAGACGCTGGGCTACGCGAACGGGGCGGTGGCCACCGCCAAGGGGCGGATGGCGACGCAACTGGTGGGGTGCGAGGATCCTGTCAGTTTGAACGAGTGCTTTTTTCGCAAGGTCATACCGACGAACGACGCGTGCATCTTCGCCGCGGCGCTGACCTGCTTTTTGACGACCGGTCAGGACGGTCCGTACAACGCCGTGCATCAAACGTTCCGGACGGTGATGGACGAGGTGGGGCTGCGCGACGCGGAATCGTCCAGTTTATACTTTGGACCGGTCTGGTCGTACTGCTACCGGAAGATGTCGATCGCCGACATCATAAACACCTACAAGAACGTCAGTGTGGGGCACCTGTGCAAAACCATCCAGCGCGTCGTGCAACTCATCGAGCAAATCGCGAAAGCCTGGGACGACGAGGAGACGCGGACCGTGTGCGACGAGAGTCTCCGTCTGTTGAAGCGCGGGCTGCCGTTCGTTTCCTCCACGTTTGTGTAATACTTCATATAAAATAAAAAATAGTGAAATCGTGTATTATATTTGCAACAAACAACAACGAAAGCAAACGACGATGGAGGTCGTCGAATTGGTCGATGAGATGCTTCGGACGCGTTTCGCGCAACCGTCCGACACCCTCATCGAGCGCGTCAGGGAAGGTTGGAAGTGTCGAGGCGATCCTGTCTTTTATTTCATAGGGTGCTACGGTGGATTCCTGTACACCGACGCCGAGAAGAAGGCGGTGCGCCAAAACGAGGTCGACTGTCTCCGTAAAGCGAAGGTGCTTCTGACGAAATCCACGAAGCGCGTCTCGAACTTCAAACAGGCCGTGCTTCTCCTTACCCACGGTGCTATGTACAAGACCTGGTGGAAAACGTGCAACGAACCGTTGTTGCCAGGTTATCGGACCGCATTGGAACGAGTCCGTCGATGCTTGGCGCTCTCCAAGTCGAACCTGGAAAAAACCGATCTCTGTCTGGAAGTAATGCTATGCCTTGGCGAGGAGCCGGACCGGGGCGAGTGCGTTCGCCTGTTGCATGGCTTCGAGGCGATGAACCCTACGGTCCCCCGAGCACACGTTGGTATGCTTCTGCGTCATTTCTGCGACCAAGACGGTATGGTGACCGACATGAACCTACTGGACGCGGTTGCTGTTCGTCGACCGCCGAACTCGACCGGTACCTTCGAGTTTCCGACGGACTCGTTCAACGGCGCGTTCCGTGACCGCATCGATCGCCTCCGGACGCACGTCCTCGAAGAGGTCCTTCACATTCACGCGTACGACGTCGTGCCCGGAATGTCGTACGTTCGAATAAAAGACACGGTTGGAAGTTTCACAGAACTTCACTCGGACTACGAGAACGTCGTGAACGTTCGGAAGGCCGTGCTTGCAGAGGACGCTGGACTCGTCCGGACAATATGGGTCGCGCTGCACGACATCGACGACACGATGTCGTCGATCCAATTTCCCCGTCGACCAACACGAAGTCGTATTAAAAAGGGAGAAGTCTTTGTATTCGGTCTGAACGAAGAGCACTATGCAACCACCCACCGTAGCACACGACGCGTACGGTTCTCTGTAGATTTTCGCGTACGGTTAATACAATAATGCTTATATAAAACACAATGACACTAAAATCAAAATGCGAGGGAAAGAATGACAAACCCTTAATGGGTTTTGTAGAAGATGGCTGCTCTAGAAAAACTGTAGAAGCATGGACGATGAAGCCTTTGACGTGCACGAGTTCGTCATGGTCCATTGTTCCAAGGACGAAATCTTTGAAAACCTGGATGGATTCGGCAAAGACGAACTTAAGGGTGTGCTGCAACGATGGCAGGCGAACACGACAAATGATCTCGAGGAGGTCATAGAATTTCGATACGCGGAAGAGGTACGGACGCGGACCCGACGACAACTATTGTTGGTGTACTTTATTTACCTTCTGACGAATCATGAACAATTTCAAGCGTAACCCCGTGCAAATCGACGTCCAAGACATTGTACGATGTATTCTCGATCAAGTAAGCGGAGCGTGCCCGCGCCTCCTTCGCATCTTGCCGCGAGAGTTGGAACGCCCTCGTTAATTTCATCAGGACGAGCAGCGAGAACGAGACGAGGGTGGTGATGGTCCCGTCCACCGTGCGACTCGAAAGGTAGAGCGAGGAACTCACGATGTTGATGGTGGTCATAAGCATGGCCAACGATGCGACTTTCCAGTACAGCAAATTGTGGGCGAGGAGGGTTTGTTTCAAGGGCGCTGGCACGACGGTGGCCAAATGAACGTCGGGGAAGCCCGGGTCAATGTCCAAATGCTTGATCATCCAATTTTCACGTCGCAACTCCACACAATAGAGCAAGAGAACGCTCAAGAAGGCGCCGTAATTCAAGCCCAGCGCGACGTTGTGGGGCCGTGTGATGAGGGAGACGGTGCTACACTCCTCCACGCACGTGTGCGGAACGAACACAGTCAAGAACGTTCCCATAATGATTTTGTACGACTCGAGGAGGAACAGGCCGCCCGTTTTCACGCGCTCTTTCAGGTCTTGGTCGACTTTCATCGGAGAGGTCTTTGACCCAGTCGTGCGAAAAGGATATTCATCGTCGTGCCGCGGCAGCCAATTGTCGGCCGACTATTATTTTTTTGGTGGGTAAAGTAAACCAAATTCAAACCATGCCCATCCGAAAACAGTCTAGAAAATTGAGCGGCCGCCGGCGATCCGGCCGAAAACTGAGTGGCGGACGTAAGGTGCGCACGGGTCCGCGCGGCGGCAAATACGTTCTCCGTGCTGGACAAAAAGTCTATTTGAGCGGGGGACTTGCCTGTTCACATCGAAGAGAAAAGAAAGACCCAAAGTGTGAGGATCAGGCCGGCTGCAAATGGGAAAAAGGTAGAAAGCCAGGGTGCTTCGACCTCACGAAGCAGGCCAAGAAAAAAGAGCCGGCGGCTGCTGCCAAGAAGAAGTCGAAGAAGCAAGAAACCATGAAGATAAATGATACAAAGTTGATGAATGAACTTGCAATATATGATGATCGAGGTAATTTTATAGGAGAGGAGGACGACGACGGGAATTGGTCCAATGAAGCATACTTCCGCGATCTCTTTAAATCGACGAGACTTGACTTGTCCATGACACATGCTACGTCGCAAATTCACGTGAGTGGGGTTCAAATAACCTCAGACGATGGCTTAGCCATCGCTCGTGATCCTTATACTGATCGTGTTTGGCCTGCAAAGACGCTTGCATTCATATTTAATAATTTGAAACATTTCAAACGGTTGAAAGAATTGACCCTTGATAACGGACGAGATTATGACCAGCGCTGGATTAATAACACACAATCACCTGATTTTATGTATGTTACAGGGAAACGACCATCAAAGTTAAAGAAGTTGGTCATTAGCGGGTTCAAAGATGTACCATCCCCCTTTACGAACGGACTCGACGAACTACTAATTCGCACTAATATCGCGAAAGTACCAAGGTGGGAAAGAGATCAACCTTTCACAAACGTCCATGAGAACATTAGTAAGGTCGTCTTCGATGGGTTTAACAAGCAATCGTACGACACGGACGGATCTATGAATCGACGTGGTATCACCCGCACGTCCAAGCAAAGGCACGACGAAAATATAGCATATTTGAAACGAATATTCCCCGGTAGCGAGATCGTCTTTCGTGGGGATGATACGGAATACAAATTGGACGACTTAAAGTACCTTCCTGACATGAGATATGACGGCACGTTCATGTATTACACCAGGGACAACCTTCCAGACACGGGAAGAAGGGGACCACGGGAACCATGGAACGCTTGAAAAGGCGCCAACAATCGTCAAATGAATCAATGGTATACTACTTATATACTTTTTTTATTTTCATAGGGTACAAACTCTGGGTATACCCGAACTTTGATCCACCTTCGTCCCAATGTGACGTTCTGTATTGAACTTGGACTGGAAACGTTAATTGGTACACTGGATTAGTACATTCGTTCTCATCTGCTTCCAAGAGAATGTTGGCTGTTAACGGACCCGCCCATATGTACGCATGTTCAGGATCGTTGTGTGCGTTCACCATGACTGCCAACTTCTCGTCTACTGACAAAGTAGGGAATTCGGGCGCGATCTCTGCGATTCGCCGAAGAAAGAGAAGTATATACGCGGACACAATAGGTTCGGTCCACTTACTTACTTCCCACTCGCGATCCTTCTCCTCCTCGTACAGATCAAACGTTCGGTTCTTAGCGTTAGTACCAAGTTTTCAGTAAAGTTTCCAGGAAATGGTTTTTTATGTTTCTCGCGGAACTGTTTACACGCATCAATCATATAGGATTGCTGTTCACTGTTGTTTGGCATCTTCTCGCATCTTTCCCATATGCGTTTGGCCTCCATAAATTGTGTTTGAGAATATACCAATGTCTTTTTTTGCTGTTCCTCGTGCTGGCCCACAAGTCTTTTCAACATCTCTTTCTCTATTCCATGCTTCTTGCCGTCTTTCCACTGCCCTTCATACGTATACCACACGCCGCCTTCGCTCGACTTGTTCGGTTTTTTCGATACGCTTACGGCCGTCTTCTGCTTCTTATGGCTGTGGTGGGGTGCATCCGCCACAACTTCTTCACTTATGGTTCTTTTCTTTGCGTTCTCCAGAATAGTGTTCAACTCTGTCGGGTTGCATGTTTCTGAATATCTTTCCATCCAGTTGAGTAGTGCTTCTTGGGCTTCCTTCGACATAATGAGGCTGAACGTGTGTGTGTGACGGTTTGTGTCCGTTGCGACGGTCAGTGAGTGTCTCTGTGAGTGTGGGTCGATGGTGGATGTCGATGTCCGTGGACATGTGTGTGTGCGTGTATGTTAGTCGTGTGTGTGTATGTGCGTGATAATGGTATGTGATATGGCGATTTGTACCGTCAAAAAATACGTATTTGTAGCGGTCAAAGAAATACGTATTTTTTTTTAGTTCCGTTAGTCTCAAATTACGTTTTCATAGACAATTTAAGTTTACATATTTGTACATTATTGCTGCTCCACAAATGATTCTATGGACATCATCATAATTCGAAAGAGGTTGTTCCACGACACATGGTTAAATATTTGTAGGAATTTTATAATTTGAAGAGATGGCGAAAACCACGCTTCTTCGGGCAGAAAGAATGTCGATAGTGTTGTTGTGGGTGTGGCCTTCCGCGGCCCGTTGGATCATAATCAAGTGGGTATACCGGTGGCCAACTACCCGACACGTACACAAAAGCACACAACCGCGAACTCGTCATCGATTCAACACACCTTCCCCCTCACACACCCAAACACACACCTTCCCCCTCACACACCAACAACCAGTGCAATGACCCGTCCCCCTATCCATGAATGGTCTAAATCATCCCGGATATGTAGACCTTTCCACTTTCGCCGTGGTGATGTAATTCGATGGGAAGATTGCGAGCACGAGTATGGCGAGGAACGGACTGGCGAAATACTGTGGGCAGATAATGTTGTAGTTTACGGTCACCAATTACATCAAATAGAAGGTAGTAAGGTATGGGAGTTGAGAGAGATGAGATACCCTCTCACACTGGATAAAATTACGCATCATATATCTCATGATCCAGTGTATATATTGACCACAGAACGCGTGCGCCAAGCGTATCGTTTGTGTGGGTTTGATCGCAAGGTTGGTCCTAAAAACTTACTTTTTTGCCGTGTTGAAGATGAAGTACGAACATAGAAAGCCGCACGGACGGCGGAGAAGAAATGTACCATGATCACCCATCGACATAGAGGAGGACGGAAATTGTCACCCCGTCGGTTGTGCGACGGATTGGAGAAAAAAAAATCATTTTCTTTACTTATATAGGCTTTACGTATTTTACAGACTGGCCGGCGCATCGGCGTTCTCTTTTTCCTCCTCCCCCTGTTTGAATGATGGGCGGTAGTATTCTTGGAATATTATTTTTCCATTGTGACAGAGAAGAGGCCCCCCTCCAATCCCAGTCACATTGACGGCCTTGGCCTGCTGCGATTCGTCGTTCGCGTCGAGGACTCGGTACTCGACGTATTCCCCGGTGTACAGCACCGCGGGGTGTCCTTTGCGCGAGGACAGTTCACTGAAGTGCACGAACAGGTCTTCGGGTTGGTTCGCGCTGCACAGCCCAGAGATGAATCCAAATTTTTTCACTGCATCATACCATTTCACACGGCCCCAATGAACTGGCGGGTAGTTCGCAGGTACGTTCTCGGCGGGGTTGGCTTGGATGGACATAAATAACAAATAGTAGGTACTAAGATAGATGGGCGTTTTTTTTAAGTACGTGTGATTTTTTCTTTTGTCGGTTGAACGCGGCCATCCTTAGCATTCTGTCCTGGTACGGATTCGGTTTTCTCACGTACAGTGCGCGTGGCTCCACTCCTAAGAGTCCAGTGACGCCTTTATACGTACCGTTGACTGCCGACGTACATTCTGGGTACAACCAGATCTGCACCTTTGCTGAGAGTAGCATCTCCTCGGGATCTTGACGACGCCAACCACGGTTGTCGCTGCGGAATTGTTTGCACGCCTTGTTCGTCCGACACTCACTCTTTACATTCGGCGAATGACACCGTTGCGAAAACCCACGGTCCGTGATGATGATGTACGTCGGGTTACCGTCTGCGTGAGGCGGCGGGACCACTTCACCGAGTACGCGTGGTTTGTTGAGGCAGCGCGAGCATCCGGTACCTTTCAACGTCAGCCGATATATCTTGCCGCCCGGCGGGCACGACAACGTCCTCGCATCCACCTCGTTACCGTAATGAGGAAAGATTGTCCTTATCAGCCGACCCAACATTTCGATTTGATGCGTCGTCATTTCTTTGGATTGCCATACGGTTTGTTTGATACCTGGTTCTTTTCCCCACGTAAGGGTTTTCCGTTTCTTTCCGCTTATCTTCACGGTAAGCGACACACCGTTCCCATCTTCGTCCGCACCGCATATTCGGATCTCCTTTTTCTTCGTATTCGGTGGCAGGTCTTGCACGTCTTCGAGGAGAGCAGTCTCGTTGATTCTAAAACTGCCATTATTGTGGCCTTTGTCCGCCTCGTTTTGCGTGAGGTACGGCGTCCAGATAGACAACCGTGTCAGCGTTCGGAACATGGCGAGTTTGGTAGGGGCCGTCAACTCCTGCAGTGATTCATCGTCGCGCTCGTCGTGCGAATAGCACGCCACTGGAACGTGGCAGACTTTCTTCCGCAGCCCTATGTGGGTGTCGTTGCACCAACAGCCCGTCGACAGAGCCCGGACGTTGACCAATCGCTTCGCCTCATCTGGTTCGACTGTAAAAGCAGGGTCCACCCATAGCGGGTAGCACCCCGTGCAGTATTTCTCCTTCTTCGTCTCCTTCCCTTTGAACTCCCGGGGCAAGCGCATGCCTTGCGCGGAGAGCGGCGCGGGGTCGACGACTTCGAACCAGTCCAACAATGGTCCCAGTGTCGTGTCCTTCGTCAACGCGTGCGCGATCAAGGTCGCGACGTTCTTGAGGTTTTCTTTGCTCAACAAGGGACCGCCGATCGATTCCCCCGTC
>Ga0209425_10002604_pt1 | contig 19913 bp, 19 predicted proteins | sample COG_05_FD_184749 | JGI IMG/M metagenome (GOLD analysis project Ga0209425, IMG submission 184749) | Pelagic Microbial community sample from North Sea - COGITO 998_met_05 (SPAdes) (version 2) | ecosystem: Environmental > Aquatic > Marine > Neritic zone/Coastal water | place: Helgoland, sampling...
ACGATCTACGTCTTAGCGCTAAAATTGTACCTAAAGGTACAACAGTCTCCTCCTGACATAATCGTTTTCTCTCTTACCAAAGTGGCATCTGGGTTAAAGCCCTCAATCAATGCATAGTCTCGATTACAAGATAAAGTTGCGCCTAACTCCTTAATACCCAAGGACTCATACATCTCAGCATATCGACATCTTACAACATCAAAATCTAACGTAGTTTGATTTTTTTCAATTATATCAATCTCTAATGCATTGTCCTGAGTCCAAAACTCTAACGTCTTTAAAAATGCGTCTACATCATTTCCATATTCATCAGCTAAACTTTCCCCCTGTTCTCTTGAGAGTGCTATTATTTTTTTTCTAATAACCTCTAATACCTCTTCTTTACCGAAGCGGTCATTAAGTGCATCCATTATTGGAGCTAAAATACGAGCCTCTGTTTCTCTTCGTTTTAACACTCCAATTTCCTGAGTAATGCGATCGGTGTTAATGTTATTCATGTTTTACTACTTTCATCTATTAAAAAAATTTAGAACCTTACTTCAAAGCTTAACGGTTAAATTATATTATTGTCAAAAAGCAAAATAAAAAAATCAAGATCTTTACTATCAAAAAAAAACATAGTTTAAATTTTTAGTCTGTGAATTTTGTTTAATAGTACTCTTTATATATCCTTCACCAAACCCCTTACTCTGAAAGCGATTAATGAAAAAACATAAAAAGAAAGATCCACTGCTAGAACCCTATAAATTGGCAGGAATGGAACTTAAAAATCGTATAGTAAGCACGCCTCATGCACCGGCATTAGCAGATAATGGAATGCCAAAAGAGCGTTATCAACTTTATCATCTTGAAAAAGCGAAAGGTGGTATAGCGATGACTATGGTGGGGGGGTCATCATGTGTAAGTCCAGATTCTCCATCTGTTTTTGGACAACTAAATGTAAGTACAGATCAAGTAATTCCGTGGTTTAGAAATTTCTCAGATCTAATACATAAAGAAAATTGCAAAATGATATGCCAAATTTCTCATCTAGGTCGTCGCACCACTTGGAATGATGGTCACTGGCTCCCCATTATCGCTCCCTCTCGTGTAAGAGAACCCGCTCATAGAGGCTTTCCAAAAATAATGGATCATTATGATATCAAAAGAGTTATATCAGACTATGTAGCAGCCGCTAGACGTTGTCGAGATGCAGGTTTGGATGGAATTGAGGTACTACAAAACGGACATCTTCCGGGACAGTTTTTGTCTCCTGACACTAATTTCAGGTTAGATAGCTACGGTGGTGAATTCATGAATAGAATGCGTTTCATTAGAGAGCTGTATGAAGCTTTACGTACTGAACTCAAAGAGGATATTGTAATTGGTGCTAGGGTAGAGATGGACAGCAAACTAAAAGAAGGCCTACAGCCAGATGAGGCGCTTAGAGCACTTGAAGTTATTGAATCTGATGGCACCATTGACTATTTCAATGTGAATGTGGGTAGGTCAGATACTGAGTATATGCTTGCTAGCTATGCAGTCCCTGCAATGTTTCAAAAATTATCACCTTGGTTGCAGTTAGCTGGATATTTCAAGTCAGAGCTAGCAACTCCTATAATTCACGCTGCTCGGATTTCTGACTTAGCAACAGCCAGGTACGCTATATCTGAAAACCTATTAGATCTGGTTGGAATGACAAGAGCACACATCGCTGATCCTCACCTAGTAAAAAAGTTGATAGCAGGTGATGAACATAGGATTAGACCTTGTGTGGGTGCAGGATACTGTATTGATCGCATATATGGTGAAGGAGAAATGCTTTGCCTTCATAATGTAGCCACTACAAGGGAAAAATCAGTACCTCATTTAGTACAAAAATCAGATAATCAAAGTAAGGTTGTAATAATTGGTGCAGGTCCAGCAGGACTAGAAGCAGCTCGGGTATGTGGTGAACGAGGCCACAAAGTAATATTAATAGAAGCCGCCTCAACTCTTGGCGGTCAAGTTAGGCTTGCGTCAATGGCAGAGGTCCGTAAAGACCTTATTGGAGTCATTGATTGGTTGGAGTCAGAAATTAAACACTTAAATATTGAAATAAGACTTCAACAATATGCTGATGCAAATTATATTATAAACGAAGATCCAGATATCGTAATAATTGCTACAGGTGGAATTCCTGATCTTGAATACATAGAGGGGCTAGAAGACTGTTTTAGCACTTGGGATGTTTTATCAGGACAAGCTCTTCTTCAAAATTTGGGATTACCAAAAGAATCTGAGCCTAATACCGTATTAGTTTATGATGATCATGGTCAACATCAGGCTGCCTCTACAGTGATTGAGATTGCTAAAAGAGGTTATCAGGTTGAATTAATAACTCCAGACAGGCACATGGCGGCAGAGATGGGATCATCGAACTTTCCTATGTATATGAAAAATTTTAAAGATTATAATGTAGCAGTAACGCCAGATTTTCGGTTGGTTGATGTCTCTCGCTCCGGCAACAAACTTAAGGCTAGATTTTCTTGTGATTACGGAGGCCACATCGTAGAGAAATTAGTAGATCATATTGTTATCGAACACGGCACCGTGCCAATGGACGAATTATACCAAGAGTTATGTGGCAAATCCATAAATAATGGGATAACTGATATCCAATCGATTATCGGCAATCACAGCCAACCATATGCAGAATCTAAAATAGGAGGATTTAATCTTTATCGAGTTGGAGATGCTGTTGCTAGTCGTAATATTCATGCCGCCATTTTTGATTCCAGGCGTTTATGTCAAAACTTCTAAGTGGAAAGACCAGAATAAAATGTATCTCAAATGTTATAAAGTAAAAGTAACCGCATAATGTGAGTCATTACAACTAAGTTAATAAATATAAATAAGCTTTACTATTTTTAAAAACATAACTTTAGAACAAAAAAAGGATATAATTTAATGCATTATGACAGTATTTTAAACAATCACGGTCTTCCCCACGATCCTTTTAAGGCTATAGTAGCTCCAAGACCAATTGGGTGGATAGGTAGTGTCAGTAAATCTGGTGTGAAAAATTTAGCTCCTTATAGTTATTTTAATGCGGTATCAGACAAACCACATTTCGTAATGTTTGCTTCAACCGATATAAAAGATTCTATCACCAATGCAGAAGAGACAGGGGTATTTACTGTCTCTTTGGCAGTTGAAGCTTTATTCGATAACATGAACGGTAGTTCTGTAGCAGCGAATTCAAATATAGATGAGTTCAAACTAGCTGGATTAACTCCTCAAACAGGGAAATTCGTAGATGCTCCATTCGTATCAGAGAGCCCCGCAGCACTCGAATGTCGATATTGGAAAACCATCGATTTTCCTGGTTCTGACCGATCTAAAGGGACAGGAAGCTATGTTGTTTTTGGTCATGTAGTTGGTGTGTTTATTAACGAAAAATTTATTAAAGACGGATTGTTTGACACCGCAGCTGCTCGACCTTTAGTTAGATTAGGTTATATGAACTACGGAGTAGTTGGTTCAGAGAATACATTCTCAAAAAACAGACCTACCCTAGATAAAGACGGCAATCTAGAAAAAGTAAAAGACTGGGACGGAAAATATAGATAATTATATAAAAATTTTGGGAATATAAAAGTATTAATTAAACAGTTTTAAGAAGGAAATAAAATGCCCTTAATAAGAGTGGAGATGTTTAAAGGTAGGACTGATGAACAAAAAAAAGTATTAGTTAAAGAGTTAACTGATAGCTTTATTAAATCTTGTGGCGGAAATCGTGACGCAGTCGACGTGATAATAACGGACATTGAACAAAAAAATTGGGGCAAAGCAGGTGAGCTTTACTCAGACAAAATTGATAAATAAGTTAAATATTTTTAATAGGGACAAAATTAGAGACCCCAAGGTGTTGCTCTAAAGTGTTTGCAAAAGCCAGTAGTTTATTCTCCTGCCTAGGCTTTCCTACAATTTGAATTCCAACTGGCAACCCGCCATCTGTAAAACCGCAAGGCAAGCTAATAACTGGGCAAGATGTCATGGTAAGTGCAAAAGTAATCGCAAACCAATCGATATAAGTTTCACAAGTTACCCCATCGATTTCCGTGATAAATGGTTTCGCAGTATCGAAAGGAGCAACTGAAGTCGTTGGACAAATTAAAAAATCTGATTGTTTGAAAAACTCAACCATACCAAGCATTATTCTTTTTCTTACGATTTCGGCCTTGATAATATCATCATTACTTACTTTATAACCTAATTCGACGTTTTTAACGATATCTGGTGAAATTTTTGACCTATTATTTTTAACTAACTCTCCCATCATAGAGGCGAGTAAAACTCCTCTAAGAGTTTGAAATCCTTCCAATACCTCAGAAAAATCAGGGATTTCCTGTATTATATCTACCCCCAAATCTCCGACCTTTAGAATTGCCTTTTGTGTTGCTAACCTTATCTCTTGGGAGACCGGTAAAATCCCTAAATCTTGGCTAAAGGCTACTCTCTTAGGTAAAGGAAACTCGTCTAATTGGTCTATAAATAAACGAGAGTTGTGTTCAAATGACAAAGGGTCTTCGGATGAGTATCCAGCTCCAGCATCCAACATCAAGGCTACATCTTTAACAGATCTAGCCATTGGGCCTTCCACCCAAAGAGTATCAAAAGGTTGCAGCCTTTGACCACGAGGGACAACCCCAATGCTAGGCCGCAAACCAACGACATTATTAAAAGCAGCAGGGGTCCTAAGACTTCCACCAAGATCATTTCCTGTTGCCAGCCAAATCTGACCACTCGCTAATGCTGCTCCTGAACCTCCTGACGAACCACCAGCAGTTTTCTTTAAATTAAATGGATTTCTTGTGATACCAAAGTTAGGATTAAAAGTATGACCACCTGCCCACTCCGGCACGTTTGACTTGCCCACAGGGTTTGCTCCATTTTCTTCTAATTTTGCAATCGTTGCATCAGATTTTTTAGGCATGTTATGTTCATAAATCTTTGAACCGTAGGTAGTTTTGACTCCCCCAAGATCATTATAGTCCTTTACTACAATTGGAAGCCCTAAAAGGCTTTTTGGATTCTTAATTTCTTCTTTAATATTCACTTTTCTGGCTTTTTCTATAGCCCTATCAAAACACCTAATTGGGATAGCATTTACCTTAGTATCCACCTCTTCTATTCTTTCTATTGAGGCCTGTACTACATCAAGTGGACTTACTTCACCTGATCGTAATAACAAAACTACCTCGTGAGCGGATAACTGCCAAATCTTTGTACCAGTCATTAATGAACCTCCAGATAGAACCTTTAAAGAACAGGTTTTTTTAAACTAAGAAATATCTCCAAAAACTCCGTATCCTTCTTTCTTGGCTTTTTGAAAAACAAAATCAGCACATGCTAAGTCCTGCGCAGCTATTCCCATTGAACGATACAATGTAATATCACTAGGAAATAATCGACCTTTCACTTTATCTGACAAAACCTCTCCAATTTCGCCAAGAATATGACTGCTGTCAAAAGCTTTCGAATTTAAGCCATCTATAATCTCTTTGGCCTGAGCTAAAGCTGAAGGCCGATAGTCAACAAACAATTTTGACTTTAGAACCATAGATTCATCTATTTCCTGAAAGATTGGAATAGAAGCACCAACAGCATTTACATGAGTACCTTTAGTAACCCATTCCCCAAATAAAATAACCTTCTTAGACGACGTTACAGTGCACACAATGTCAGAACCTTTTATACCATCCTTTACATTTTGGAATGCTGTGAAATTTATGTTTGGAAATCGACCCCCCACTTTATTTAAAAAGTCTTTAGCGCGGGTCATCTCTCTGCCAACAATATTAATTTTTGTTATATTCCTTACTAAGGATATAGCCTCTATATGTGCTTCAGCCTGTTCACCAGTTCCAATAATTGTGAGTTTGGAGGATTCCATTCTAGAGAGCGCTTTCGTAGCAACCGCAGTCGCAGCAGCCGTTCTAACAGCCGTCAAGGCATCCGCATTGATTGCAGCGGCTGGGGCGCCAGTTTCAGGGTTAAATAAAATTACAACTCCAATGTGAGAGGAAAGTCCTTTTGATGGGTTTTCTGGGAATAAACTGAGAACCTTAACTCCATATAACCCACCCAAACTTAAGACACCGGGCATTATACCAAGTCTGTTAGATGAACTGACATCTATTACGTTCCTTAAAGGTAGAACACACTTATCTTTAGATACAGAGATCATAGTTTTTTCTATAACCCTAATTGCATCGTTCATAGAAAGTAGTTCGAAAACATTTTTTGATGACAAAGAAAGCATATCAGTTTCTCCTTATAAAATTAATTCGGCTACTTTTGCGAATGATCTAAAAATCTTCCCCATGTAATATTCTTGAAAAAGTTGTCATATCTATGTTTCCTCCAGAAATAACCGAAACTATATTCAGTCCAGAAAACTCTGGCCTTAATGCTGCAGCCAGAGCAACTGCCCCTGCACCTTCAGAAACTAGGTGGGCATCTTGAGCCAAGGTTCGCAAAGCCTTCGCTGCCTCTTTGTGGGATACCACTACAACATCATCAACTAATGCATCAAGTAATGGCCACATTTTAGGCAATACACTGGTGGACCCTATTCCATCTATCCAACTGGGCCCACGCGAAACCTTCACTGGTTTCCCAGCAAGCTTGGCTGAAAACAAAGGTGTCGAACTCTCTATTTCACAAGCAATTATTCGAGGTCTTTTACCAAGAGCTTTCATAGCTAATGCAATTCCAGAAATCATACCTCCTCCTCCAACAGGTACAACAACGACATCTACCTGAGGAAACTGATTAACAATTTCAAGTCCAATACCACCGTTTCCCATTATAACTGAAAGCTCTTCCACCGGATGGATAAAAAATCCATCAACACCAGGTGATCGAGAAACCATTACCTCCCACCAATCATCAAAGGAAACTGTCTTTACTCTTGCCCCAAGTTTGTGAAGTGCTTCTAGTTTTACGACCGAAGCTGTATCTGGTGCAATAACATCAACCGAAAGACCACGTGACACGGCTGCTTGCGCAACACCTTGACCAAAATTTCCTGCGCTTGCTGTTACGACTCCGTTACGTAATGAGGCTTTATTTGCTGTCTCGATAGCATTTGCGCCAGCTCGAATCTTAAAAGACCCTAGAGATTGTAGGCACTCTGCTTTAAGCATTAAATTTCTGTCAGAAACATCCAAAGCTAATAATGGTGTTGTTACTACGTCTTTGGAAACACGTAAAGCAGCCGCTTTAAAATCCGATAGTTTTGCGTTAAAAGCACCATAAGAAATTGTACGATCAGTCAAAAAATATTTCCACTAACAAAAGCCATAAATTATCCTTAAGGACTCAACATAAAATAATGGTATAACTTATGACTCATTGCGAATTTTGTTACAATGGCAATTCAGTACTGTCTTTGAGATCTTCCATAACAAAGCTGGAAGAAACATTTGAAATCGGAACTTTAGAGATTAATCTCTGATAGAATTTATCATACGCTCTGACATCACGAACTCTTACTCTTAAAATATAATCTAAGTCACCACTCATACGATGTGCCCCCATAATCTCAGGCATTTCGGCGATTGCTGAGCGAAACAAACTTAACCACTTAGGGTCATGAGAGTTAGTACTTATAAGAACAATAACCATTTGCCCTAAATCAAGAGCGTCTGCGTTAACAATAGCAACTCTCTTATTAATAATTCCGTCGTCCTCTAGACGCCTTATTCTTCTCCAACAAGCATTGCGTGAGAGTGCTATCCTATCTGATATTTCCTCAATGCTAAGTGATGCATTCTTTTGCAACTGTCTTAAAATTTTAATATCATTTATATCTAATTGTTTCATTTTTATAAATTTTTCTCATTATTTCTAGTTTTTAACAAACTTTATACCATAATAATACAATTGTTAAGTATTTTATACCTAAGTTAGAATTAAATATAATAGAAAAATCAGTCATAAAGTCTTTAATAAGTAGGATTATCTCTATATCGACTACATAACTTATATAAAGGCACAACAAGATGAAAAAATTTGATTATATTATTGTAGGAGCTGGCTCAGCTGGTTGTGTATTAGCCAATAGATTAGGTAAAAATTTAGCAGTTAAAATTTTAATACTTGAAGCTGGCCCAATGGATTACAACTTGCTTATTCATGTCCCTGCCGGAGTTTATAGCGTATACAAAGATCCTAAAATTAATTGGAATTACAAAACTGAAGCGGAGAATTTTGCTTTGGACAGAAGTATTGATACCCCTAGAGGGAAAGTTATAGGCGGTTCTTCATCGATAAACTCCATGGTATACATGCGTGGTCACCCTCTAGACTACGACGCCTGGAAAGATAAATTTGGATTGAAAGATTGGTCGTTTGATCAGTGTCTACCTTACTTCAAGGCTGGTGAAAGCTCTGACCGTGGTGGTGACGACTGGCGTGGTGACAGTGGCGACTTGGGCGTTTCCAAAGGATCCTTTCAAAACCCATTATTTGATGCTTTTGAAGAGGCCGGGAAAGATTCTGGGCAAGGTCACTCAGACGATCTAAATGGTTTTAATCCAGAAGGGGTCGCTAGACTAGATGCAACAAAAAAAAATGGCCGCAGGTGTAGCGCAGCGGTTGCCCATCTTCGTCCTGCTTTGGCTAGGGGTAACGTCAAACTTATTACTCGAGCTCATGTAGAAAAAATAATATTTAGTGGTACTACCGCTCAAGCAATCACCTATCGCCATAAAGGAAAGCTACATACGATAGATGCCGAGAAAGAAATTATTCTGTCCGGTGGAGCGATTAACTCACCACACATTTTAATGCTTTCAGGCGTCGGACCATCAGATCATCTACTTAAACATGGCATTACCCCGGTAATAGATTTACCTGGCGTCGGACAAAACTTACAGGACCATGCAAAAATCGAATTACAGTATGAGTGCAAAAAAAGCTTTGCTATCCAAAAAGTTGATTTATCTATCAATAAATTAGCTGCGGGCATTCAATGGATCTTTACTCGAACAGGTATTGCAGCTTCGAACATTTGGGAAGCCGGCGGCCTCATTAAAAGTAATGATAAAGTACCCTACCCTGACCTACAGTATCATTTTGCACCAATTGGATATGAGTACAAAGGAACTAAAATCTACTTAAGGCAGGCTTTTGCATTACTTATTGATCAACTACGTCCCAGAAGCACTGGTTCCGTGGAGCTTAAGTCATCTAACCCTAACGATAAACCATTAATAACTTTTAATTATTTAAAAGACCCTAAAGATATCAAAGATCTTCTTAATGGTGTAAAAAAAGCTCGCGAACTTGTGGCACAAAAATCATTTGATCAATTTCGTGGTACTGAAATTGAACCAGGACCCTCAATAAAAACTGATGCTGAAATTAAAGCATGGCTCAGAAAAACTGTTGCAACTGACTACCATCCAAGCTGCACGTGCTCTATGGGGAACGGGAAACAAGCGGTAGTTGATGAGAATTTTTGTGTACATGGCCTTAAAAACTTAAGGGTTGTTGATGCCTCCGTAATGCCTAAAATTATCTCCGCAAATTTAAATGCTCCTGTTCAAATGATAGCGGCAAGGGCTGCAGATATGATTTTAGGGTACAATCAAAAAGAACCATTAAAAGTATCATTTGCATTTGAGGAATAATTAAATTTTATTCGTCACATAAAGATAATATCCATTTTTTTAAAACCAGCCCATCTGAATGGTTTCCATCACATAGATAATCAACAAGATTAAAGTGATGTGCTCCAGAACAGATATGTAAAGTAACATCATCACCACGTTTGGTCAAAAAATTAGCCATAATCCAGGATTGATCGATCCATGCCGACGGTTCATCTCCGCCAGCTGAGATATAATATTTTGGTCCTAATGACGGAGGAAAATTTAGACAATCAAGTTTTTTTACTTCATCATCTGACAAATGCACATCATCTTGAATAGATATTTGTTGAATGAAACCTAATTCAAATACTCCCGATAGAGCTACTATCCCTACTAACTTTTTCTTTATTGCTGGCTCATGGGACAAATGCATCCCTAAATGCGCCCCTGCTGAATGACCTAGCAAAACGATTTTTTGATTAAACCCCTGAGCCTCTAGGTGCTCCATAACATGACTAATACCAACGCTTAAGGTTTTAACAATTGAAGTTAAAGTTACTTCAGGGCAGAGCGGATAATTTATATTTACGACTCCAAATCCACTTTTTAAAAGATCAGCTACATGGCTATCCATCCCAGACTTATCAAAGGCACGAAAATACCCTCCATGAATATTTATTATTATTAATTTATCTGAACTTTTTACATGACAGTCATATTGCATTAAAGGGTGATCTCCATAAGCAATATCGAACTCGCCCTTAAGCTCTACTCTACGCCCAGCAGAGGCAGACTCCCAACCAGCTAAAATTGTAGTAATTCCCTCTCCAATTGCAGCACGAGGATTGAATTGCTTCTCAAGGTCTGAATGAGACCACTTTTTCCATGTCATTCTGTTTCCCTTCTCAGTAATAATAACAAAAATTCATTTTTAATATGATGAGGCGCTCATTCCATCTGTCGCAGGGTCAGCTCCACCATCAAGTTCACCATTAACTATTCGAATAGCATGTACCCAAGCGAAAGTATGGCTCTCCGGCCTCCTCACAACTTCATAATTATCAGATTTTAAACTAAATTCTGTTGATCTAAATATACGATTAGAAAGCTCTATAAAATTAGATGTAGCAGCAAACCTTGGAGCGCTTACAGCCTCTTGGGCATTCATTCCAAACACGATGACATTTAGTATGACCTGCAAATTTCCCATCGTAATGTAAGTAGCACCTGGCGCGCCTAGGATTAAATATGGGAGATCATCTTTAAAGATTATAGTTGGCGAAATTGCCGTAAACCGCGCCTTTCCAGGAGCCAACGACCCAGGACGGCCTGGCCTAGGATCAAATACGGTCATTGCACCATTATACATGAACCCAAGGCCTTCAGTGACCACCCCCGAAGGCTGTCCAAGAGTATGGGTCATTGTTACACAATTTCCACTTACATCAGCCAATACAAGCTGAGTTGTGCACTTGCTTTCGGGATTACCTTTATTAACCCTGTTAACAACCGCTCGGTCCCCTCGTTTTATTTTTTCTGCGTGAGCTTTAGCATAAGACTTAGATGTTAGTTGGTCAGTAGGAACAACGGTAAATTTAGGATCTCCAACCTTAGTGTCTTTATCTATTGTAGCAATCTTCATAACTTCAGAGACCACTTTTATATATTCCACTGAGTTATGACCCATGCCCTTAAGATCAAACTCTTCTAAAATGTTTAACATTTCAACTAACATAACGCCTCCACCAGGAGGATTATTTGTTGCAATTTTATAATCAAAAAAGGTTCCCCATAGAGGTGGGTGCTCTTCTGGCGTACACTCCTGAAGGTCCTCTATAGCAAGCAAACCTCCATTTTCCTGCATATCTAATATAATTCTCTGTGAGATTTCTCCTGAATAAAAATGATTAACTCCATAATTCCCAATATCTTGATAAAGTTGTCCCATATCAGGATTTAATAAAAGGTCACCAACCTTCTTAACTAATCCACTCTCATCACAATAGATTTTTTGGGTTTCTTTAAACTTATTCACCATACTAATATTAGGGTCACGGCCAGCGGTTGCAGGCATATTCCAGTAGGAACTCATATGCGGTCTTATAAGTACTCCATTTCTACAATACTCAATTGCAGGTTGAATTAATTCTTTTAAAGACCGTGTTCCATATAAATTTAAAATGGTGTCTAAAGTTGCTAAAGTTCTCGGAGTACTTATAGAACCATATCCAAACTCATTCTCTCGACCGGATAAAATAAATCCCCAACCATCTTCAGCTTCTCGCTCGATAAGGCTTTCCCAGATATCAGACTTTACTGCCTTTGGCGCTCGCCCATGAAAATCAAATGTTGTATGAACACCCTTTTCAGGTAAAAAAATCTGTATATTTCCAAACCCAGCTATACCGCACATTTGTGGATCAACCGCAGTCTGAACTAATGCTGCACAAACAGTTGCATCTATAAGATTTCCACCTGCTTTAAGAACTTCAATTCCAGCTTCAACAGCTTCAGGCTGGGGAGCCGAAATCATACCATCTGTCATTTAACATACCTCACAAAATATAATTTATTAACTAGCAGTGTTATTTAAGTCTTGCCTGAGCTTCTGTATGTTCAGGGCCAAGACCACAACAACCACCTATAATATTAACTCCTGAATCGATCCATTTTGATGAAAGTTCAGCTAGCTGGTTTGGAGACATAACATCCATAAATTGCCAATTAGGTGATTTGAAGTAACCACTGTCTGGATAAGCCATCACAGGTCCAGAGTATTGTTTTTTTATAAGCCCTACACACTCTGAAATTAAATCAGCTGATGTATGCATAATTCCACAAACATCAAAATTATAATCTAGAGATAGCTTGACAACCTCTTCAAAACTAACCTTTTCATCGTGAAATGATGTTATTTCTCCGCTCTCACTCTTTCTTTTTGCCGAAAAACCGCACCAAACAGGTAAATGTGATTGAGACACACACTTAAAAAGTGATTTCATTCGGTCTGGAATAGTCATCATTTCTAATAATAGTAAATCTACCCCACCTAGTTCGTGAAAATTAAGCATTTCCTTGAAAGCACTATCTAAATCCTTTTTTGGGATAACAGTTTCAATTTGTTGTTTAACTCTCGTACCATCCCTTTTCCAGGAAGCTTGATGGGACATAGACCCCGCAATTAAAATATCTCTTGCCCCAGATTTTTCTCTGGCTATCAAAGCGGCTTCAATATTCTTTTTATTTATCGCTTCAAAGTTTTTTTCACTTTCCGTTCCTGCTAAAACAAGTCTCGATGATGCGTAACTATTGACAGTAATTACATCAGCACCGGCATCAATATAGGCGCGATGAGTATCAACTAATAGATCAAACGACTCAAAAGAAACACTAGCTGACCACTGTGTGTTTTGCATTTTAGCTCCGCGACGCTCCAATTCAGTTGATGTTCCTCCATCAAGTATTAAAGTCTCTCCATTAGCTATTTTTTGCATTCCTAAATCGTAGGCTGTGGTCATAATTCGGGCTTCCTTTTACGTTATTTTTCATAATTTTATAGTATGGTTAACAATATTCTAAATTTATTCAAATGCCACTTATAACTTTTACGATGCTCTTTTTTTTAAAAGCCCAACACATCCAATAGTTTATATTTTGTTAGGGTTAACTTGACTCCCAGCTTACTAAATTTGTGAAATGGGATTTTACGAGGCAATGTAAGTGGAAAGTCGAGCTCATCAGGCGCAACATTTAAAGCCCAATCTGCCATTACCTTCCCCATGGCCGTCGCCATGGCAACACCACGCCCATTATACCCCAAACCCGCTATGATCCCTTCCCCTAGTAAATTAAGGTGCGGATAATGATCAGTTGTTACAGCAATATACCCTCCCCATGCATGTTGCCACGCCACCCCTTTTAACTGTGGAAACATTCTATGCGCTGATAATCTCAATTTCTCCTGCTCTCGCAAAGTCTCTCTCTTTGTATAGGCTCCTCTACCACCCATAATAAAACGACCATCAGAATCTAATCGATAGTAAAGCAAAGATCGACGCGTATCGGATGGTGCCTGCTTGCCTGGTAGTATAGATTTCAAGATATTGTCTGAAAGAGGTACAGTAGCTACTTGGACAGATTGAACAGGGATAATAGTTCTCTCCAAAGGAGGAAACAAACCATCGGTGTAACCATTCGTACAAAGTAATACCTTAGAAGCACGGAGAACACCATTATCGGTATGAATTTCGTAACCACCATTTTCCTTCACAATTTTTCGTGCTTTAGATCGGCCGTGGATAGTCACACCGGCTGAAATCGTTGCTTTAGCTAAACCAAGCACATAATTTAAGGGATGCAAATTACCCCCTCGTGGATCAAGGGTCCCACCACAATATTCGTTTGTTCCAATCATTTCTTCAATTTCTGTGGAGTTAAGAATTTGAATCGGAACACCCCTACTCTGCCAGTCTTTTGCCCTTTTGATTTGCTTTACATGAGCATCTTCACTATGCGCTGCCCGTATCCACCCAGAGCGGATAGCATCACAATCAATATTGTATTTTTTTATAAGAGAAAATACGAGATCTGGCGCTGTGCCTGACATGTCAACTATCCTACGTCCAACCTCGGCTCCAAATTTAGCTTCAATCTCATTTGGATCTTCTTTTAATCCAGGATTGACTTGACCACCGTTGCGGCCCGAAGCACCCCAGCCAGGGTTTTCTGAATCCAGCACAACAATATTTTTGTTTTTTTCTGAGAGATGCAACGCTGCAGATAGGCCTGTGTAACCAGCTCCAATTATGGCAATTTCGGTTTCCTTGTCACCAATTAATGCATTACAAGTAATCTTACTGTTAGCCGTTGCACTCCACAAACTATCAGCAATAAATAAAGACTCATTTTCAATCATAATTCAAACACTCAAAATTATTCAATTAGGATTAACAGATGCGTTCAATTTGGCAAGACCAGTATAACTATCTCTATTTCGTAGATCTCTTTTTATAAAAGCCTACCATCGATTAAAAACATTTTTAACATGAAATCTATCAAAAAGATTAGATAAATAGCTTTATAAAGTTATAGTTAGACCTTAAAGATATTTGGTTAAGAGCTTTTAACAAAAGGATATAGCTATTGGCAAAAACAAGAGTTGCGGTCGAGTTTGGAATGGGAACTTCCATAAGGAAACAGGATTATACTGGAGCCGCCATACGAGGCCTTAAAGATGCGTTATGGCATAATTCGTTATCAATTGCTGAGGCGTTTGGATTTAAAAAAGAAGCAATGTTGGTTGACGTTGAGATAGCTGTGCAACAACCAATGTCTGTTGATCTAACTAAGTTAGAAGAAATACTACCTTATGGTCAGTCAACATTTAAGGTTATTAAAGGCGGTTTGGATATTATTAAACCTGACGGTAAAGGCGCCACTGTAGTAGCCAACGTCGCAGTTATAGTTTCATTTAATATGGAGAGAGCCAATGACCAATAGATTAATCCTAGAAATGGGTATGGGAAATGATTTATATGGTATGGATTATACAAAAGCAGCATGCCGAGCTGTTCAAGATGCTCTACACCACTCATCACTCACTCTATTTAATTCACTTAATCTTAATTCGAAAGATATGACTGTAAAAGTCACTATTGGAGTACAAGATCCAAATAAGGTTGATACAAAAATAGTAGCCTCCACATTGCCTCGAGGAGTAGCTAAAGTCTCAGCAGTTTACGGTGGTCAAAATGTAATTGATACAGATAATAATATACAGCACGTCGTTGCCATTGCAGCAATTGAAGCGATTTATCCAGTTAACAAAGAGGATTGGCGGATTTCGAAGGACTGATCCGTCACAAAGTTATACGCTGTCAAACGTGCTGTGCTCCGTTGACCTGGACCTCAGTTCCCGAAATATAAGAGCTTTGACCGGAGCATAAAAAGAAAATAACTGAGGCGACTTCCGATGGTTGGCCCAATCTTTGCAACGGAAGCGCATCAACAATTTTTTCTGTTCCAGGACTCAAAATAGACGTTTCAACTTCTCCTGGTGCTATAGCATTAACTCTAATTCCTAAAGGACCTAAATCATATGCCATTTCACGAGTTAAGGCTGCCAGAGCGGCTTTAGACGTTGCATAAGGTGCTCCAGCAAATGGATGAACTCGTGAACCCGCAATAGATGTAACATTAACAATAGAACCCTTAGCTTCTTTTAACTCATCTATGAGGCCATTAACCAAAACAACAGATGAAAAGAAATTAACATGGAACACATGACCCCAAGTTTTTAAATCGGTTTCGATACTATTTAATCTTTCATTAGTTGGTCCTTTTGGAGAAATTCCAGCATTATTTACCAAGGCATCAAGACGTCCATTAACTTTTTCTTTTATAATAGGAATTGCATTAATGGTACTGTTTGGATCTGATAAGTCTACCTGGATATGATTTTCTTCGCCACCTGGCCAAGGGCATCTTTCATCAAACGGCTTTCGTGAACAGGTTAAAACTCTCCACCCCTCGGAGGAGAACCTTTTAACTGTGGCATGTCCGATTCCTCGGCTCGCTCCTGTAAGAAGAAGTGTTCTCTGGGACATTATGATATCCAATTAATATTTCACCACCTCTTCTAACACGAACAACTAGGAGTTCAAGACCCATTTCCGATAAAAAAAGTCAGGTATATCTCGCGCTGGACAATAAATAATTACAAGTTATAAAATCTTAAAGCTTGGAGAATTATAATGAAGGATAAAGAAATACCAATATATAGGGGCCTACCACTACCGGACCGCGTTCAAAAAGAAGATGATCAGGCCCAACAAGATATCGAAAAATTTCTTTTATATATGAGAAAACGGCACTCGGTCAGAGAGTACTCAACCAGAGCTGTTCCAGAACCAATTATCAAAGCCGCCATTGAGGCGGCCGGAACCGCTCCCTCAGGCGCAAATCGCCAACCATGGCATTTCGTAGCAGTAAGCAACAAAGAAATGAAACACAAAATCCGTTTAGCTGCAGAAGAAGAAGAAAAAACTTTCTACGCTGGTGGGGCTGGTGATGAGTGGCTTGCTGCGCTTGAGCCAATTGGTACTGGAGCTTCAAAGCCTCACCTTACGGATGCACCATGGCTTATTATCGTATTTGCTCAACGATACGGCCTTAGTAAATCTGGTGATAAACGAAAAAATTATTATGTTCCCGAAAGCGTCGGGATAGCAATGGGCGTGCTTATAACGGCGCTTCATCATGCAGGTTTAGTGTGTCTTGAGCACACCCCAAACCCAATGAAATCTTTGGGCAGGTTATGCGGTCGACCAGCTAACGAAAAACCAGTGATGATTTTACCTGTCGGATATCCAACTGGTGAGGCCACTGTTCCAGAAGTTGCTAAAATTAAAAAAACTATAAGTGAGATCATGACTGTATTTAACGATTAGAAATTACAAGGCTAAAGAATATTTAAAAGTAAATGCTGTTTGTAGTTAATGTTATTTTACTATGTAAAGAATTTACGTATCCATCCTATAAAGTGAGGTGAAAAAATGACTGCTTTAACAAAAGAAAATAATATACGACCTCGCCGAAGCTTTATTTTTACGCCAGGCCTACGACCAGACATGTTTCCAAAAGCATTGGCATCTGGCGCAGACATGGTGTGTGTAGAATTAGAGGATGGTATTGCACCCAAAGATAAAGATGAAGCTAGGCAAAAGACTTTAGCTCTCTTTACTGAGAAACAAGCAGATGACGGAGTCGAACGTCTTGTCCGTATTAACAGCATTAGAGAGGCTTTCGGTATTGCAGATGTTCAAGCCATTCTTGCCACGGACACTCCTCCACCTGCCCTAATGGTTCCAAAGGTTAAATCTCCTGATGAGGTGATATTATTAGACAATTTACTCACTGAGAGAGGTCATGAAACTCGATTACATATTATAATTGAAACTAATCAGGGCTTAGAATCGGCCTTTGAAATAGCTCACTCAAGTTCTCGGATTGATTCAATGCTATTTGGGGGAATAGATATGGCGGCAGAATTGCGCTGTGATCTTGCATGGGAATCTCTATTATATGCTCGGTCTCGTTGTGTTCACGCTGCAGCTTCAGCTGGAATTGACGTTATAGATGTACCATATTTAGACCTAGAAGATCCCGAGGGAATGCAAATTGCGGCCGAGCAAGCAAAATCAATTGGTTTTTCTGGAAAAGGTTCTATTCATCCAAAACAAATATCTTCTTTAAACAATGTATTCACCCCTAATAAGCAAGAGATTTCTCGAGCCAGACAGATAATTTCTACATACGAAGCTGCAGATACCGGCCTTGTTGTAATTGACGGAAAGCTTATTGAAAAACCAGTGATGCGTGAAATGTATCGGATTATAGCAATAGCGGATAGAATAAAACGTTAAGAATAATCAAAAAGAGCCTTTGATACAGGCATTGGATTAACTTGCTCCGTCGCAATATACCTCCATATTTCTTTGGTTCTATTTTTTCCTAGTAAACTATTACTTTTAGCAAGTACTTTAGCCTCTCGCATTTCAGGGTTTGTTAAATCAGCTAGGTCATAATCGTTTGTTAAACTTTCTCCAGATTTGGTCACCAAACTAACCTTTGCTGAAGTTTCTGAGAGACTGGAATCTGTTCTTACTAACACTTTTTTACAGGTTTCTGTTAGAGCGAAATCTCTACAGGAAATATCAGAAAAACTCTCTAAGCGAGCGGTATCAATGCCGTGCATAACCATAGCCGCTGTAAACCGGTAACTAAATTTTATCTCAAGCCCAGTCTCTGGAGATAAAATATTACAAACATTAAGGTATTGAGGATGAACCATTATTTCTATTTCTTCGATATCCTTGGGTTTAACAGAGTTTTTATTTCGTAGCTCTATCAATGCTTCCATACCTGCATGTAGCCCATGACAACAGGCATGAAATTTATGACTAACTCCTTCAAATATATATTCAGAACCCAGAGTATCAAAAACTGTGGTATTATCCTCGGTGTCGTGTGTATGCCCAAATCCTTGTGGTCCTCCAAAGCCATCCTCTGTAGAGATAAAACCCCTATAGGCTAAAAGTGACACCTCAACTCCGTTACTAGCGGCGGTTCCAGCATGAAATGGTTTTCCCATAGTGCCAAACTGCGCCTTAATACCAGCAGCGCGAGAAGCGGCAAGCCCAAGAGCCATTTTAAATTGTCTCTCATTTAAGCCAAGTAAAAGACTCGCTGCTACTGTCGCTCCAAATGTCCCAGCAGTTGCAGTAACATGAAAGCCCTTTCTGTAGTGACCTCTTCCCAACCAAATGCCAATCCTGGTTGCCACCTCCATGCCAATAAGGCTAGCACGCTTAAATGCCATTAAATCACTATCAACCCGGTCAGAGATAGCTAGTGCTGCGGGCATAACGGCAACTGAAGGGTGTCCTAGTGAAGCAAAATGGGTATCATCATAATCAAGCGCATGAGATATAGTCCCATTTATCAAAGCGGCTAAACGGCTAGGCGCTTTTTTATTGGAACCCAATACAAAAGCCTCAGGATGCCCACCTTCCTCTAAGAAACATTCTCTTACTATTTTTGAAACTGGTTCACCAACCCCTGATAGAGACACACTTACCCAGTCCAAGATTGACAAGTTTAAAATATGAGCAGCATTAACAGGTAAAGCTTTTTCCCCCAATGCGAATTCAATTAACTTGTTCGCAATATTCATTAATAAGACCTCGGCAGCCCTAATACATGTTCTGCAACATAACTTAAGACCAAGTTCGTAGATATAGGTGCAACTTGGTACAATCTTGCCTCTCGAAATTTTCTTTCAATATCATACTCTTCTGCAAAACCAAAACCACCAAAAGTTTGTATACAGATCTCAGCGGCGGCCCAACTAGCCTCAGAGGATAACAGCTTTGCTAAATTCGCTTCTTCTCCAGGGTTTCCTCCAGCATCATACAGTGCCACTGCTTTAGCTAACATTAACTCAGCGGCTCGCATCTGACTGTAAGCTCTGGCTATAGGGAATTGAACTCCTTGATTTTGGCCTATTGGTCTTTTAAAGATTTTTCTTTCACAGGCGTAGGAGGATGCTTTTTCAATAAACCATTTAGCGTCCCCGATGCATTCTGCGGAAATCAAAACTCGCTCTGCATTCATTCCTGATAATATATTTCGAAAACCTTTACCTTCCTCACCTATTAGGCTTGATTTTGGGATCTTCATATCATCAAAAAAAAGTTCAGTTGTAGAGTGGTTCATCATCGTACGAATTGG
>Ga0209425_10002605_pt1 | contig 19913 bp, 17 predicted proteins | sample COG_05_FD_184749 | JGI IMG/M metagenome (GOLD analysis project Ga0209425, IMG submission 184749) | Pelagic Microbial community sample from North Sea - COGITO 998_met_05 (SPAdes) (version 2) | ecosystem: Environmental > Aquatic > Marine > Neritic zone/Coastal water | place: Helgoland, sampling...
GGATTTTTGATAGGTTTATTATTTGCCCCGCCCAGCATTTTATGGAACAGAAAATATTGGCGGGGAACGGGCACTTAATGGCAGTTAGTTCATACACCAGAAATCTGCTAATATCCGTCGGAGGGCAGCCTGAAAAAATTTCGAGGGTTCCTATTCCAGTTAATTTAAAAATATTTTCACCTCCCCGTAAGGCTCCCAAACCAAGAGTAATTGGATTTGCTGGACGCGCTGGTGATCCAAGAAAAAATCTTAGCCTTTTATTTTTTACATTAAAATCTTTGATTGAATATAATAGTAGCTTTGAATTAATTCTAACAGGCAACATGGGGGGATCCTTTGAAGTTCTTACGAAGAAATTAGGTATCTATAATAGAGTCTCATGGGTAGGATGGTTAGAGGATAACGATTTACCTAGCTTTTACAAAAAGTTAGATGTTTTTGTGATACCTTCAACTCAAGAAGGCCTAAATATTGCAGGCTTGCAGGCTATGGCTACAGCAGTGCCGGTGGTCTCAACTTATTGTGGAGGACCAGAGGATTATGTTATTCATGATAAAACTGGTTCTTTAGTCTCCTCTAATGCTGAAGAAATGTCCTCTGCCATTTTGAATATCACTGAAGATCGAGAAAAAAGAAATACAATGGGCATGAGTGCGCGGAAATATGTTGAAGATCATTATAGTCATGAGCAGTTTGAGGAATCTTTGCATCAAGCATGGTATAAAATCTGGGGAGATAAGCCGTAACAATTAAACTCACATATATTGTTTCTCATCCTATTCAATACCAAGCACCATTGTTGCGCCTTATCTCAAAAGAACCGCAAATAATATTGCGGGTAGTTTTTGAAAATAATCCAGAAAATTTAGACTATTTTGATCCGGGTTTTAAGCGCAAGATTGAATGGGATCTTCCATTAACAGACGGGTATAATAATGAATATTTATCGAACACTAATCTGGATAATGAAATAAAAAATGCTGATGTGCTGTGGCTACATGGTTGGGGCAGTTCTGTTGTCCGTAAAGCTCTTAGAATTGCAAAACGCGAGGGCGTTCCCGTATTAATGCGAGGTGAAAATAACGATACAGCAATGCCAGATGGCTATGGACTTAGAGGCTTGTTTAAACGTTGGTACATCAATTGGATTTTAAGCCACTGTAGCGCATTTCTAGCGATTGGTTCTGATAACAAAAATTACTATCTTAATCGGGGTATACCAAACCATCAAATTTTTATTACTCCTTATGCTATTGATAATAAACAGTTCATATCAAATTCAAATGCCTTTGAGCCAATCCGTAGTGACTTTAAATCTGGATTAGGGATAAGTGCCGAACAAAAAATAATTCTTTTTGTTGGTAAACTCATACCTCGGAAATGCCCAGATATTATTATTAAAGCCTTGGATCAGATTGATTGGAAGGGCAATGTTAAACCAGCGTTAGTATTTGTCGGCGATGGTGAGATGCGAGAAAAGCTGATTAATTTAGCTCCCACGGCGTTTTTTTTGGGCTTTAAAAATCAAAGTGAATTACCTGCAATATATAATGTTGCCGATGTATTGGTGCTTCCATCCCGGCGGGAACCATGGGGTTTAGTGGTTAATGAAGCGATGGCGTGTGGAACAGCCGTTATTGTTAGTGATGAGGTCGGCTGTGCAAGAGATTTATTGAATAATGGATGTGGTGAAGTTTTTCCTAGTGGTGATGTTTTGGCCTTAACTAAAAGTATAGTTTATTGCCTTGAAAATTCAGAATCAATGGGCAAAATTTCACAGCAAACTATAAAGGAATGGGGTTTTTCTGAAGACATTATTGGTTTGAACGAGGCCATAAATTATTTAGGCTTGCGCGATGTCGATAACACTTGAAAGTAAATTACCTTTAAGAATTGCTCTAGTTGGCCAGACGTTTGATGAGTCCAGAACAGTCCAGAGAGCCTCAGCTATGCAGTCACTTGGAATTTCGTTGAAATGCATTCCAACAGTATTAAGCGGCTCAAATTACGAGACATCCCCCAGTTTTAACAAAAGGATACGATATTATCTTCGGATTCCCTCTGACCCTGCTAAGGCAAATTCGAGGGTCATAGAAGAAGTTAATAAAGGCGTAGATATTTTGTGGCTTGATGCCGCGGATATGATTACATTTTCTACATTGCAACGAGCGAAAGAACTTAATGATAAGTTAGTTATCATTTGGTATAGCGAAGATGATATGATGAACCCTCGGATGAGGACCCGACAAATTGAGCGTGCTCTGCCGCTATTTGATTTATGGGTAACAACAAAATCATTTAATGCCAAACCAATGGAAATACCAACTTTAGGGGCAAAGAAAGTACTTTTTGTCAATAATAGTTGTGATCCACAATTACATCGTTCTATCAAAGTTACTGAGGAGGAGCGAATACTTTTTGGCGGAGGGATAAGTTTTATAGGCTCTTTTGAGGCCCCTCGAGCTCACAGCTTATTATACTTAGCCAAAAGAGGATTAAATGTAAGAATATGGGGGAACGGTTGGGGCTCCTGGGTAAATAGACATCCTAATTTAATAGTTGAAAATAGACCTATATATAATGAGGATTATGTAAAGGCTATTTCAGCTAGTTCTATAAATTTATGTTTCCTGCGGAAAGCGAACCGAGACCTTCAAACATGCCGATCGATTGAGATACCCTCTTGTTCTGGGTTTATGCTACACGAACGTAATAGCGAAATTACTAATTTATACAGGGAGGCAAAAGAAGCTGTTTATTTTTCTAGTGACGAAGAGCTTTTTGATATGTGTTCTTTCTGGTTAAATCGTGATCAACGCAGTTCTATTATTGGGGAAGCTGCAAAAAAAAGAACAATAGAACTTGGATTATCCCATAAAATAAATATTATTCGAGTTATTAATAATGCCCTTTCAAATTATTCAGATTTAGTCTTATGAAAATTTTAGTTAATGCATTATCCGCCAGGAGTGGGGGTATCGCTACTTATACAAAGAATCTAGCACACTCTTTTTTGAGTCGTAAGTTAGATTCAATTTTTGCCGTTTCTAATGATTTTGAATTAGAAGAGGGGGTTCCAACGATCAGGTTTTCTGCTAATCGAATGCCACCCATCAAACGTTTTTTTTGGGAACAATCAGTTTGGAGGATGATAGTAAAAAAATATAAACCTGATGTTTTATTTTCCTCAGCGAATTTTGGTTTGATTTTTTCGCCTGTTCCTCAGATTTTATTGATGCGGGAAGGTGGGCTCTTTGATCCATTTTATTTAAGTAATATTGGTCCGTCATTAAGTATGAGTAAACTCGCCCAGAGGATTGCTCGACGCAAATTAATCCTTGCTTCGGCACGAGCCTCAAAAATTATAATGACCCCATCGAACGCAGCAAAAACTTTACTTGTTGCAGCAGATAAAAGCTTAGGGAGTCGTATCATCATAAACAAATATGGAACGAATACTAAATTATTTTCTCATCCGGCAAATAGAAAAGAATTGAAAAAAGATGAGAGGCTTAATCTTCTCTATGTCTCGGTTTATTATCCTCATAAAATCCCTGGTATAATCTCCGAAGCCGTAGCTCAATTAAATGCAAAAGGTATTGAAACTCACGTTTCGATAACAATGAATTTAGATCAGATACAGAATACTGCAGGTGGCGAAAAAGATTTTATTCTTTTAAAAAAAGGTATTGAGCGTAATCAGGTAACTTTATTAGGCACAGTATCTTATACTGATCTCCCATCAATTTATGCCCAACATGATTTGTTTGTCTTCCCATCTATATCTGAAACCTTCGGGCACCCATTAGTTGAAGCAATGAGTATGGGTTTGCCGGTAATAGCATCAGATACATCTATTCATCGGGAGGTTTGCAAAGATTCTGCAGTTTACTATTCACCATTTTCAATATCTGATCTAACACAAAAAATTATGGAACTGCATCTAAATAAGACCAAATATGCTATACTTAGTGAAAATGGGATAAAAAATAGTAGGAAAAACTTTCTTTGGGAAAAACACGTCGATCGTTTAATCTCTATTATGGAAAATTCAAGAAATTAAAATATTGAATTTATTATTGTATTAATATTAATTTCTTCATATCCCCTAATACCTATGAATATCTGATATAGTTAACTAAAGCTTATGACCATGGTAAAAATAGTCTCGGATTTTTTTAGGTGGTCATTACACTAGGAACTTATTATACATAGGTTGCTCAAATGGATTATTGGAATGCAGATTAACTCCTTGACATTGCCGTTGATATGGATCCTCCGTCAAGTTGGAAAGAGGGTAAAAATTCGTGGTTGGGAGAGAATACTCCGAGTATTATTTCACCCAAATAGACAGAAAAAAATAAAATTCCAAATATCTTTTTTTGGATCTACTTATATTGGGTACTCAAATAATTTTGTTGATTGGAATGTTCTCTTCTATGGAAGTTATGAGTCTTATGAGCTTGATTTGCTTGCGACTTTGGCATCTCGAATTGACGAAGCTATTTTTATAGACGTTGGCGCAAATGTTGGGCAACACGCTCTTTATATGAGTTTTCATGTTAAGGAAGTTCATGCATTCGAACCTAATCCCAGCCTTTGGCCTCAAATTAACGAAAAAATATTAGCTAATGACACACGGAATATATTATTACATGGCTATGGCCTAGGTCAATTTGAGGGAAAATTACCGCTCTATTTAGGAGATGAAAGTGGCGAGTCATCATTAATTTCTGGTGCTAACAGAAATCATAGTGTTAATGGTGAACTAGTTCAAATTATAAGTGGAGATCAAAGTTTTAAAAAAATAGGCATCCATAAGTTTGATTTGATAAAGCTAGATATAGAAGGTTATGAAAAATATGCCATTGAAGGGATGATTGATCACCTTAACCAATGTCGACCAATCATGATGGTCGAATTGACTCAAATAGGGAGAGAGCAATTTGGATGTCTTGCAGAATTTATAAAAACCTTTCCAAATAAGTATAAATTTTATTCTTGCGAATGGGTATCGGGCATAATCATTCGCAAGGTTCTTCTTCCAGTTGATGATCAGTCGTACTTCCACTTTGCTGGAAATGTATTTTGTGTTCCCTTTGAGAAAGAGAATATATTTATAAATGCGGTTCGCGCTCTATGAGTAAATTTGAATATAAAAAACTAAGAACAGCTAGTGTTTTTATGGTATCTGGCCAATTATTGCAGGCAATTCTAGCATTTGGGGTTAATTTGATCTTAGTGCGCTATATAACACCTGGTGAATTTGGAAAATTTGCGCTTATTTTGGCTGGTGCTTTTCTTATATATTCCATTATTTCCTCGCGTATTAATATCCTAATAGCTCGTATGCCGGAAATTAATTATAACTTTGATGTTAAACAAAAACTTTTTTCAGCAATGACGCTGGAAACAATTATTGCGACTTTATTTATTTCATTTTGGTTGATCGTTAGTGATAAGGCTGGTTTGTGGGAATTTACTCTGGTTGCTGCCGTTGGTCTGCGTCACTGGACGGATCTTAATAAGGCTTTCTTTGAGCGTGACATGCCTTATCGTCAATTGGCTTTGGTAGAAACTGGAGCCTCTACTGGAGGACATCTAATCGCTCTTTCCATGGTGTTAGTTGGAGCGGGATGGGTAGTGTTGTTTGTTCGCGAACTATCAATTTCACTTATTAATTTATTGGGATTGTGGCGTGTTGGGGGACTGACTATATACCGAGTACGGTTTTTAAGTTTCCATGAGTGGGTGGCTCTTTATACAGAAGCTAAGGGTTTATGGCTTGATGGCGTGCTTGAAGGAAATTTCCAACGTTTAACCATTATTTTGGCGGGCTTTTTTGGTAGCGAAGTCATCGCAGGATTTTTTTTCCAGGCTCAACGATTAGCTTCTGTTCCTCATCAGTTATTATCACCGATTGTGAGCCGAATTCTGGCTGTTTGGTTTGGTCGTACTGAAGATCCAGTGATACGAGATGCTGGACGCAACAAAACACTAAAGATCTTATTTTTACCGTTATTATTTGCTGGGGTTCTGACAGTATTATTTGCGGATCCCGTAGTGCCGTGGCTATTTGGTCAGAGTTGGTTGAGAGTTTCGGATCTTCTGGTTTGTATGTCTGGAATGGTTGTTTTTTATACTTTATTTGAAACACTGAAATCTTATTGCCTAGCAACCCGTGCAACCACAACCTTATTTGGCGGTCGTTTGGTCCAATATATTGGTCTCTTAGTTCCTACAGCACTAGGGTTTTTGGGTTGGTTTAGTGCTGATTTGGCTTTGGCGATGGGCCTGTCTTTGGCCTATTCCTTTGGTTTTATATTTATTTTGATGTTAATTTATATTAATAGGAATAAAAAGAGTATATTCTAAGTTGCTGGGATGATAGGCAGGCTGACTTGAATTTTATTTTTAGCTATAAATCATTATTATTTTAACCAGATCCTTCTTGTGTTATTTTATATTATGGGGTCGTATAAAAATTAATAGGTCTTAAAGTTATTATTTTTGTAAAGAGCACAAATTCTATCCTTACCAACTTCAATTAACTCAAAGTTTCTCTGTAAAAGATAATTTGTCACAGGTATAAATGTACTTTCTTCCAAGACTCCTCTTTCATATCCTAAATCAGCAGTAATGAATTCGATCATATTTAATTTATTGCCAATACCCTCTAATATTTCTGGCTCTGCACCTTCTGCCTCTATTTTCAGACATTTTATTTTCCCATTAATAAGATTCTCAAGTTTATCAACTTTAATATCAATGGTCTCATCATAGTTTTTGGGTTGAATTAAACTAGAGTCGGCTCCTTGAGAGCTTAAATAGAAACGCAGAACACCCTCGTTATTCCACAACCCTAGGTTTTTAAGTTTATTAGAAGAAATATTATTTTTAAGACATTGGTATTCTATCGGAGATGGCTCAAATGCGGTATAATCTATGGCAATATTATTTAATTCAAACCATAAATGTATGTCCCCTACATTAGCACCACAATCGTAGAATATATCTCCGTCTTTAAAATCTATAAGATCGAGAAAATAATTCTTGGAAAGTATTTCAGCGCGCTCTATTATGCCCTGCTCATACGCCAAATTACCTTGCCGCTGATGCCTAAACTCATAACTGAACTCTGGTATTCTTTTATCTAATATTACAAAGCATGAACCAGTCCACTTAACTCGAGACTTTTTTTTCAGAAAAAATGACTTTAGATTGAATAGTTTTGCAAAAAGTGATTTGTCTGTCGAAACTAAAATTTTTTGATAAAATAGGAGTAATACGTGAACGTGAAAATTTAGATATTTTTTTAAAAATTTCATTTATCACTCCTACCCTTTACTGATATAGTTTTTGTATTGCAATGAAATCTCAAATTTCTATAGTTTATTTTTCATAATATTTTATTGGTAAATTTTAAAAATTAAATATCAATTCTTCTATTTTTATGAATTTTTTCAAGATCTAAAATTTTTTTAAATAAAGCTTCTAATTTGATAGATTGGTTATGCCATGTCAATTTTTGGAGGAACTCATTATTTGATACATTAATGGAACTCGTGTTTAAGCTTTTAGATAACGCTTGAGCAACGTCCTCAGCTTTATTACACGAATGTAGATCAACATTAGATCTATTCGCAATATTTATTGCTTCCTCAATTTCCGAAGGGTAACAAATTACTGGTCGGCCAGCAGATAATAATTCGATCGTTTTATGATGAAAGGTGGTATAAATTTTAATATATAAATTAGCAATTGAATTTTCATGAATTTCCTTTAATTTTTCTAGGGGAATAAATCCAATCAGATTAATATGGCAAAAGTTATTGAATTGATGCATTACCTTTTTGACTGCTTCGGCATCATGACCAGCATACGTAAGTTGTACTTTCGATTTTTCAATCTCAGTTAACCTGTCAAACCATATCTTAACACCCCAAATAAGTTCTTTAAGCGCGTTATAATTGTAGATCCCACCGGTAAGGCTAATGTTGATTTTATGTAAATTAGCAATGTTTACTGGTTTGGAATTACACTCCGAATAACCACTATAAATAGTGGTTGTTGGAGCTTTGAACCATTTCGTAACATCATTTGAGTTAAATTTGGAGAAAGTAGATAGTGCCAAACAAGTATCAAAGTGTTTTGCTAAAAACGTTCTCAAGGGACGTGGAATATAAATTCCCCATGGATCTTTAATGTCTCCGACCCATGAAATTTTTGCAATCTTTGATAAGTCTTTAGCTATATTCCATGCATCTGTATTTAGGAAAGTTGCCCAAATTAGATCAGGTTTGAAGGTGTCTGCAATGGGGTGCAAATATATTTGGCTACCTTTTCGCCAATCAGTAAAGACTCCTTTGTAATAAAGAAAATAACAAATAACGACTACCTGACGAATGCCCCAAGGTAGTTGTTTTTTTCGCAATCTTTTTATTAAGGGATGGCCTTTAGGTTGAATCGATAGATAAAGCGGAGACTTAAAATTATGGCTCTTAATTTTCTTACGTGTTTCTTCAGGAGAAATTTCAGCTGCTTTTCCCGGAAAAACCTCTGTTAATAATATTACCTCATGGCCAAGTTTTGTTATCGCATAAGAAAACTCTCGCATTCGTGTTGCGCAAATATGTTTAGTATCTGGATGACAATGATTTATAAAAACAAACCGCATTAGTGTTACCCTGTAAATATATTAATTCGTTTGGTTGAATTAAGTCGGTCCACAAAATATTTTTTCCAAGAATGTTCTATGACGGGGCGCCAAAGCATGGAGGCTAAGTGAAGTTCGCCTGCATTGAAACGTTTTAACACAGTCAGCCACCATTTTTTTCTCCAGACCCCAGATTGCTCAAAATCTGGATGGTTTATAATCTCTGTCGCATACTCAGCCAGATTCTGTTGAAACCACGTTGCTTGAGGCGGCAGAAAGCCCTGTTTATTCCATCTTGTGCGTATGCCCTCCGGTAATATCCCTTTCATCGCTCCTCTAAATAAACGTTTGGTCTGCGCTTCGCCCATAAGATAATTGGCGGGGAGCGAAAAAGTAAACTCAGCTAGACGGTGATCACAAAAGGGGAGGCGTACTTCTCGCGAATGAGCCATGGAATTCCGATCGCCATATCGAAGCAAAACAGGTAGAAGTGTGTGAAGCATTTCTCTATATAGGGTTGCGCCAAGTGGATGAAATTGTTTTGCTCCAGGTGGAGGTTCTGGCAGCGAACGATGAAGATTACTCGAATGTTTTGGCGTTAGTCCAAATGAGAAGTCACTTCCTTTACCTGTTACTCCAGCTAAAAAATGCCTTATTTGTTGGGGTAAACCGTTGATTATTTTCTGACGTCGATTGAGTAAAGCTAATGGATATCGTTCTTCAATTCTTTTTTGTTCGTCAATAGTTAAATAATTTAAACTCTGTAAGTATTTCTCAAAATATTGCTCGTAGCCTGCAAGTAGTTCGTCGCCCCCTTGCCCATCCAATAGAACTGTTATTCCAACGTCTTTTGCTAGCCGAAATACAGACCATTGCGCATATTGACTAGTACTGGCCACCGGTAGTTCATTATACCATATAAATTCACTTAATTCCGATCGAAAATCTTCTACTCGAGGGCTAACTGTATGAGAAGTTACCGAGGTATGGTTGATAACTTGCTTTGCCCAATGCCATTCATCGGATTTAGAATTTGGAAAACGGCCCGTAAAAACATCGTAAGTCTTATTTTGACCTAGAATTTCTCGGGCGATACAAACTATTCCGCTTGAATCAAGGCCCCCCGAGAGACATGAACCTAATGGAACGTCACTGCGCATTCTAATTCTTATTGAATTAGTTAACAATTCGCGGAAATAAGCTTGAGCTTCAGGCTCGCTCATATTTGTAAATTGATCATTAGGCTTGATATCCCAATAACGTTTTATTTTTAATTTAAGACTGTTTACATTTAAGGTTAAGCTATGCCCCGGCGGTAACTGCTGTATATCGTTAAAACATGTTTGAATATCATCATCTAAGCCTTGGGTTGGATGATAAAGAAATTGCATTAGACGCGCCTCATCGTAGTTAGTTGAGATGCCTTCAAGAGCAAATATTGCCTTATATTCTGAAGCAAATATAAATTTTTCATTGGTGTGGTGAAAAAGAAATGGTTTTTCACCAAAACGATCACGAGCACAAAATAATATGTGATTTGTTTTATCGTAAATAGCAAATGCGAACATGCCATTCAACTCATCTAACGCGTGTTCTCCCCACTGCTGATATGCTTTAAGCAGAACTTCAGTGTCTGATGCAGTTTTTAGTTCAACGCCCAGTTCTCTCAGCTTATGGGCAATTTCAAGGTAATTATAAATCTCTCCATTATAGGTAATTACTTGTGCGCCATCGACCATGGGCTGGTGGCCAGCATTGGAAGTATCAATTATTGACAGTCGGCGGTGCCCTAGTGTGATATTTTTGTTATGTGAATTCCATACCCCAGAATCGTCTGGGCCGCGGTGCGCCTGTACCCGATTCATTTCGTCTATGGCTAGTGGATTTATAGGTCTCCTTCCAATAATTCCAGCTATGCCGCACATAGATTATCTTTTTTTGTATTCAACACGACAATTTTTCCATTTTCAACTTTATAGGTTCTTTTGCAAATGTATGTGTCGTTCACAATTAAGTAGAAATAAGTAAATGATACATTTAAGGTTACAAAATTACACACTATTTTATTGTTTATGAGCATAGTTGCACTGTAAAAACTGTATAGCAACGTTAAATCAACTTGAATTCATCTGAGCATTAATTGTTTTAAAATTAAAATATGAATTTAACAATTCAGTGATATTTGTTCCTTATATTTACTCTGCAAATCATAAAATAGCTGTATTTATAGATAAAATGAAGACTGTAAGTTCTAATTATAATTTTATTTCATTCATTTTATTGGATTAATTTTTAATTAAACTATAAAATTTTTGAATAAAACATTTCCTATTTCTTTCCAAGGTTATACAAAGTATTTTTTTTCAGTAATTTTTTAGGTTTGTATCGTATGTTAAATTATAAAACTACTCTAACTTTTTATCTCATTTCTATTCTGCTGTATTTATTCATGATTTCCATCTCGAGTGCACAATTTTATAATATTGAGAACGGTGTATTTTTGAAATCTGCTTTGCCATTAGACGAGCCTCGTCATTTATGTGTTGATATTCCAGGACATAAAGATCGTGTGAAAGTTAATGGTCATATGATGGTGCATAGTTGTAAGGAAGGCATGTGGAATCTTGATGAACGTTTTGAAAAATCCTCAATCAACTCGAATAAACTCAGAATGCCCTATTATGATAGATGTTTGGCCGCTGAAAAAGCTGAAGAGGGCTCAAAAATAATTTTACGAAGATGTTTAGATGGAAAACTAACTAATTGGCAAATGATCGAGGCAAAATTAAGGTTACTGGATCATCCACATCTTTGTTTAACAATTGGATCAGAGCCCTCAAGATTAACCAGAGGGGGCAAACGTTTACCTACCCGAGCAAAGGCTCGTTCCTTGTCCATGCGCACCTGTTCGGATTTATCAGTTGAGCGTCAACTTTGGACCTTGGCAGATCCTCTTACAATTACAAAACCATTATTGCCACCAAAGGGGAATTGACTTTACCATTGGTGCATTAATCATTCTTCCTTATCATCACTGATTAACTAGAAAACGTTTAATAAGAAGATTATAAAAATTAACTATTAGTGTAAACTGACGAGTATCTTGCAATGCTAAATCGAGTTTATAGTTGGACGCTAAATCTGGCTTCTCATAAATACGCATTATTTGCTTTGGCTTTTATTGCGTTTGTTGAGAGCTCTATTTTTCCAATTCCACCAGATATTATTCTTATTCCAATGATTTTGGCAGCTAAAAACAGAGCTTGGTTAATTGCTGGGATTTGTACGTTTGCCTCTGTTTTAGGTGGAATTTTTGGATATGGCATTGGTTTTTATATGTTTGACCAAATTGGACGACCAATACTAGATTTTTATAATCATGGAATTAAGTTCACGGAATTTAAAGAAAGTTACAATAATTGGGGTTCATGGGCTGTCTTTTTTGCAGGAATAACCCCATTCCCTTATAAAGTTATTACGATACTGAGTGGGGTAACAGAATTGAATCTTCCTATTTTTATTTTCTCATCTATTTTAGCCAGAGGTGTAAGGTTCTATATCATCGCTGCTCTACTCTGGAAATATGGATCTCCAATCCAGGCTTTCATTGAGCGACGTCTTGGACTTCTTTTTATAATTGGCATGTTTCTTTTATTAGGTGGCTTTGTTTTAATAAAAATTTTGCTTTAGAATAAATCTACTATGTTTTTTTTCATAAAAAAAATGCCCATTGTGCTAATTTTAGTCACATCAATATTTGCATTAGCCGTGGCATATATTTCTCAATACGGGTTTGGTTTTGAGCCTTGTGTTTTGTGCTATTATCAACGCATTCCATACTTTGCAGTGATAGTACTTAGTCTTTTGTCGTTAAGTATCAGAATGGCAGATCACAGAAATATTCAGATCTGCATAGGGTTAATATTCTTTATCAGTGCTTTTTTGGCTTTTTATCATTTCGGCGTTGAACAATTTTGGTGGAGCGGATCAGAGAGTTGTAGTCAAATACAGACTTTACCTAAGAATTTTATTGAGTTTCAAGAAAAATTATTGACAAAAATGCCTAAAAGGTGTGATGAGGTAGAATGGACCTTGTTTGGACTTTCGATGAGCGTTTATAATATAATTGCCTCTTCAGTGCTTGGTTTATTTAGCATTTTTAGTGGCCGTTTGGCGACACCGCACTCATAACATAGTGATTGGAGAATGACTGAATTATGGCTAGTGATAAAAATAAATTTGGGCGATTACCTGGGGACTTAACCCAAAATGAAATGGTCGAACGAATGATACGTGTAAATCATGCTGGAGAATACGGTGCTAAGAGGATTTATGAGGGCCAACTATCCGTTCTCGCCGATACGAAAGAAGGTGAGGTTATTCGTGAGATGGAAATGGCAGAAAGGCGTCACCTTGAAAAATTTAGTGAATTAATTGTAAAACGGAGAGTTAGGCCCACTGTTTTGAGCCCGCTTTGGCATGTTGCTGGTTATGCACTTGGGTTTGCAACTGCAAAACTTGGAAAAGAGGCAGCTATGGCATGCACGGTTGCTGTTGAGGAGGTCATCGAAGAACATTATGCCGATCAATATGATCAACTGAATGCTATTCCTGAAAAACAATCTGAAACAGAGTTAAAGTCAATTATTGAAGATTTCAGAGAGGAAGAAATTGAGCACCGTAATATCGCATTAGATAATGATGCATTAGATGCTCCTGGTTATCCTGTATTAACAAAAGCAATTAAGTCTGGATCTAGGCTTGCCATCTGGCTCTCTGAGCGTATTTAGGAAAAAATATGTCGATTGAGCTATATCATCATGGATCATCAGTTTGTGCTGCAAAAGTAAGGCTCGCCCTAGCTGAAAAAGGCATAAAGTGGGATGGGCATTATTTAGACATACTTGCTGGGGAACATCATAACCCTAAATATCTAAAGCTTAATCCAAAGGCGGTTGTTCCAACGCTAGTTCATGACGGTCAAGTTATTCGCGAGTCTACTGTCATATGCGAATATGTGGATGATGCTTTTTCTGGACCAAAACTTAAGCCTAAGGATCCCCTCATACAGGCAAATATGCGATTATGGACAAAGTTGGTTGACGAGGAAGTGCACCCTTCCGTTCGCCCAATAACCTATGTGGCGACGCACCGGCATAAAATTATGGAACAATCGCCTGAGGAGGTAGAGGAGCATATAGAGAATGATCCAGACCCATTCTGGCGTGCGCGTAAACGTGGCTGGATCTATGATGGTTTCAATGCTCCCGATGTAAAAGCTGCTATCCAGCTGTTTAATAAATTATTGGGTGATATGGAAACATCACTCCAAGACACTAATTGGCTCGTTAGTAATGAGTATACTCTGGCTGATACAGCACTCACACCCTATTTAAATCGTTTGGAAATGCTTAGCCTTATGAAGATGTGGGATAAACGTCCTAATGTTACACGGTGGTTTGAAAATGTAAAATCGCGGCCGAGTTTTCAACCCGCAATTTTTGAATATTTTCCAGAAGAGCTTAGAACGTTCATGATTGAAAATGGAAGAAAAGCATGGCCTAAATATCAGAAAATGCTTTAGAAAGAATTTGGAAGCTGAGTAGTTTGCAGGTTGGTGGACAGAAACACTTCACATTGACCCAAATCATAATCTTTATAAGAGGCAGGAGCAGATTGGACTCCTTAAAAAGTTATCAAGATCTCATGGTGTATAAATGGCATTAGTGAAGAGTTATTCAGTAAAATCATAATAATTGAGATAAATTATTTATTTTGATGCTCCCTGAAGTAGTTTGATAACACTTTCTTTTGTGAGTAATTCTGGAAGAGCAATTCCATTGGGAATTTTTGGGCCGTAGACTGCGTTAAACGGAATCCCGTAGCGGCCAAATTTTTGAAGGTAGTTCGTTATTTGACTGTCTTGATTTGTCCAATCACCACGTAAAGCGACTATTTTGTTGTCTTTAATATAATTTTGTATCTCATCACTATCTAAAACTCCAATCTTATTGACTTGGCAGGTAATGCACCAATCTGCTGTGATGTCTATTAGAATAGTTTTTTCTTCAAATATTAGTTTTTCTATATCTTTAACTATAAATTTCTTCCAAATAGTATTTTGCTTAACTTCATTGATTTTCTCTGACTTCTCTAAAATATAAGGACTCGACATTGGTGCAATTATTAAGATTAATATGTAAATTATTCCGCTTAATTTCCCTATTTTATTGCGTAAAATTAGGACTATAGATAATAGTACTAGTGATAGAAAAACCAATATTGATATCATTGGACTATGTTGAGATGCCAATATATTTAATAACCACAGGGCAGTTGCAATGAGCACTAACCCAAGAATTTTTTTTACAATTTGCATCCAATTACCGGGTTTTGGCATCTTTCTGGCTAGAGCAGGGAAAACACAAAAAACAAGGTAGGGTAGAGCCATGCCAATCCCAAGCGCGATAAAGATTAGTAAAATCTCCCATGTTTCACCCGCTAATGCGAACCCGACTGCAGTACCAAGAAAAGGAGCAGAGCATGGTGTTGCTAAAAGTGTAGCAAATGCACCATTGAAAAAATTAGCACTAAAGTTTTCTTGACTATTTTGGCTAGATAAATTTAAGCCGGTTCTGCGGTTCACCCATTCCGGCGATCGTATCTCAAATATACCAAATATGTTAAGTGAAAAAACGACTATAATTATGCATAAACCTACAATGAACCAGGGGTGCTGGAACTGTATTCCCCAGCCTACCGTTGATCCCGCTAATTTAAGTAAAGATAAAATAATACCTATAATTAGAAACGAAATTATTATACCAAGTGCATTAGCAAAGAAATTTTTACGAACAACTATATTTTTGGAACCACCCTGCGACATTATGGAGAAGATTTTTAATATAATTACGGGTAGCACGCAGGGCATAAGGTTTAAAATTAATCCACCGAGTAATGCAATTAACAGTATGAAATAAAGTGAGTACGAAGCGTTGGGTATCGAATTATTTGATAGGGTATTTGAAACACGAACCACAGAGTTTGTCTCAACGGCAATACCATTATCAATAAGGGTAAGTTGTAAATTCTTATTTATCAGACTCGTGTTGTCCTCCTCTGTAAAAGGAACCATTATTGTCGTTAATAATTTATTTTTACTAATATCAAAGTTTGGTTTACCAAAGAACGTAAGCTCGGGACCTTCAATCAGCAGATCCGGGTTCTTAAATGGACGAGAACTCTGAAATTTAATTAAGAGACTGCCTTTTTGAATCGTGTTGACCGTCTCGGAAATCGCTCTAGTGTATTTGATGCTCTTAAGTTTGAATAAACTGTTATTATTAATAATTGGGATTTGTGCTAAATATTTGGTTATTAATTTGTTATTTAAAGTTAATATATCTCGCGCAATCTCGGTACTAGGGTTGAGAAATAGTTTTGTTGCATATGGAATGCAGACCTTGTTACACGCTAGATAGTTTAAATCAGCACGTAATAGGGTATTTTTTGTATTATCTTTAATATTTAAATAAATTGGAAATACCACTTCACTTTTATATCCAAGGGTTTCAATATCGCTTATTGAAAACCTAGATGGAATAGGCCATTTAAAATCTATATTGCTTATATTTTCTGATTGATTCCAATTTATTTTGGGAGGATAGCCAGCATCGCCCGGCGACCTCCAGTAGATTTTCCAACCATCTTTTAATTTGAAATGAAGCCCAACTAATAGTTTCTTAATATTTTTTTTGGGCTCCAGATTTGTAACAAAAAGCCTTACTGACGTATGATCAGTATTGATCCAATTTGAGGAGACTTCTTCAGCCAAACCCAGTCGAGGAAATACAAAAGGTAAAATAAACGCTACTTTGGCAATTAATTGTAATATTCTGACCATTTATTTTAATTTCACCTTACATCTAACTTTTCAACATTCGCACTATAATTGTTCCAAACCATCTGTCTAAAACTATTCTAACGGGTAAATAGGTACTACCGTTTATCACACCAAAAAAAATCTTAATATCTGAAAATTTATCAGTCTCGGGTTTCCATTTTGATTCTAAACGGTGCCCACCAATTGGAGTAATCTTTACACCACAAAGAAGGGTTTGTCCCGTAAAAGAGTTAGGTCGGTCATTGACTAAGAACTCGTTGCCTAACGATTTTGTTTCTAGATTATAACGTCGTCTTCCATCAAAAATATTCAGTATTATATTGCATGATTGATAATGATTAACTTTGTCAAGAACTCGCATAAAACCCGTTATGGGATCAATGGCATTTTCTAGTGTCGAGGGAGGAATATCATAAACTTTCTTTAGATCTATTGGAGGCTCAATCTTTTTAAAAAATTTCCTCTTATTCTGATCCCAACGTATGCTGGAATAATACCTTTTATTATTGTAGATCGAGTTAACAGTATACGAGTTTGAGTGCCAATTTTGATTATGTTTTACAGAAGTACCAACTACATTACTTTTATAGTCATAAAAGATACTTATTGCCCCTTCAGAGCGACTTTCTATCTGGAATTTAATTTTGTTATTATTTTTCTCTGTCTTAATTTTAAAATTACCGATTTGTGCATTACCCCATTGAGTTTGGTAATTGACCTCAAGTCCATTAAAGATGTCTGATAGACAATGTTTGGGATCTACCGTAATCAATAATATTGCTAAAGCAAAACATGACGTTATCCGTCGGAAGTACATTAATCGTTCCAATCTGATCAGCTATATTTAAAACTGTAATTTTATAAAAAAAAATTCTTAAAATAAGACACCTTTCATAATTTGTTATACGAACGATCATTTAATGCGGTTTATAAACCAAAAGAATTGCGTCTATAAAGTAATTTTTAGAAATAAGTATTTGTTATTTGTGAATTTTGATAGTTAAGTGATCAGACTTGTTTAGAGAAATATTTATGAAAAACAAAAAAATTGAAGAAGAGCTATATTTTACCGGCCAGCTTTTGATTGCTATGCCTGGAATGATTGATGAACGCTTTTACAAAACAGTAATTTATATTTGTGCCCATTCTGAAGACGGAGCCATGGGACTTATACTTAATCACGTCATGGCAGGTATATCCTTTCAAGAGTTACTTGAGCAATTAGAAATTGAGGAAATTCCTACATCCATGGATTTACCAATTCATTTTGGTGGCCCGGTTGAAGTGGGTCGCGGATTTGTTCTCCATACTAATGACTTTAAACAAGAGGGAACCATAGAAGTTGATGAAAACATCTTTCTTACTGCCACAATGGACATCTTGAAAGCGATTGCAAAAGGGGATGGCCCCAGAAAATCCCTTCTCGCCCTTGGATATGCAGGTTGGTCACCTGGACAACTTGATGAGGAAATTAGGGCTAATGGGTGGCTTCAGGCGCCAGCAGATAATGAATTATTATTTGGATCTGACCAAAAGTCAAAGTGGGAGAAATCGATTGCAAAAATTGGAATTAATCCTGTGATGTTATCAGGTCAAGCGGGCCATGCCTAGTTTAGCCTTGAACTGAGTGTTTCGAGGCTCTCTATTTTTTTAATTGGTCCAATACCTACTAAAGTTGGCTTACTGCTCAATAACCTTGCGGCAGTTTTTGTTAAATCTGTGATACTAACACGATTAATATTATTTATAATTTCTTCGGTTTTTATAACTCTTCCATATATTTGCAATTGCCGAGCAATTTGCTCAGCCCGATATGAGGAACTCTCCAGATTCATTAATATTGATGCTTTTAATTGAGCTTGAGCTCGAGCAAGTTCTGTATTTTGGATATGACGTGTTAATTGATTTAGTTCGTTGCAAACGACAGGTATTAATTCGTTTACTTGGTTTTCTCCTGTACCCGCATAAATGCCAAAAATTCCGCCATCGTCAAAATTTGATGCGAAGCTATATATGTTATAAGCTAGTCCTCGTTTCTCTCGCACTTCCTGGAATAAACGCGATGACATGCCACCGCCTAAAAGCATGGATAAAACTAATAGTGCATAATAATCTGGATCGTTATAGGAAACTCCATTAAACCCAATCAAAACATGAACTTGTTCTAATGCCCTATGTTCTCTGTAATCGCCCCCGACATAGTTTGCGGGCTCAGTCGCTTGCGTGTGTTTAGATGATAATTCATAAAAAAGTTCTTCAACACTTTTTACCAATGCGACATGATTTAAATTACCGGCAGCCGCGATTGTAATTTGTGAGTAAGAATATTGTGATTTCATATAATTTAAAATGGTTTTGCCTGATAATTTAGAGACAATATCTTCAACTCCGAGGACTGGTCGACCTATAGACTGATTTGGGAAGGCTGTCTCTTGAAAATGGTCAAATATTATGTCGTCTGGGGTATCCTTTGTTTGATTTATCTCCTGAATTACGACTTTACGCTCTCGTTCAACTTCATCCGCCGCCATTATTGAAAATTGAAGGATATCAGATATTATATCTAAGGCTAATCCGACATCTTCTTTTAAAACTTTTGCGTAATACGCTGTATTCTCCCTCGACGTATACGCATTAATATTTCCACCAACAGCCTCAATTTCCTCTGCAATTTGGAGGGCTGAGCGTCTCTTTGTTCCTTTAAAGGCCATATGTTCCAACAAATGTGAAATACCATTCTCATTAGCTTCTTCATGACGCGTTCCTGCTGATACCCATGCTCCGACGGACACTGTTTCAAGATTTTGCATGGAGTTGGATATTATTCGTATTCCATTATCAAGTTGAGTCATTTCAACAGTCATTTATGCACTTCTTTCACTAATTTTTTTATTTATGTAGTCACGAATAGTATCAATATTATTTGGTAATTCTGTGAAATTTTCATCACGATCAAAGAGGTCAGAAAGATGGGCCGGAAGATTGGGGTAGATGCTAGTAACCTTGTTTACAGTATCAGGAAACTTAGCCGGGTGTGCCGTTGCTAAACTTACTATGATATTATCATTTATATTTTTTGCTTTCCTGCCAGCCATCAATCCTATGACACTATGAGGGTCAAGTAATTCCCCCGTCGAGTTGTAAATATTCATAATCGAAGCTTTGGTTTCTTCATCACTAAGACTTATTCCTTCAAAGATTTTGGACATCTCAGACCAAGATTGTTCTCCAAATTCTATAGTTTGATTTTTCCTGAATGCTTCAAGAGCATTGGCAACCGCTTTCCCATCGCGATCTAGACTATCAAACAATAGACGCTCAAAGTTACTGGAGACTTGGATATCCATGCTGGGG